>Ga0102938_10001375_pt1 | contig 18403 bp, 19 predicted proteins | sample SalPonR2_B_D2_MG_FD_84516 | JGI IMG/M metagenome (GOLD analysis project Ga0102938, IMG submission 84516) | Salt pond soil microbial communities from South San Francisco under conditions of wetland restoration - Salt Pond MetaG R2_B_D2_MG | ecosystem: Environmental > Aquatic > Marine >...
CGCGACGAGCGCCTCGAGGAAGTCTGGGAGAAGAGCTGAGCGCGGTCGGCTTTACTGGGCCTCGACGACAGGCCTGCCCCGACGGGTGTAGACGAAAGGCCCCTGCATTTCCTGATCGTGGCCTTCCCGCAGACGCCGCTCAAGCTCATGCAGCACGGTGCGCGTAATAATGGGCAGTTGCGGCAAATCCTGAGCGCGCGAGAGGCTCACCCAGTGCAGGTCCAGCAGCTCGCCCGAGCCCTGCGGACGTTCATGCACTTCCCCCTGGATGTGTTGCGCATCCACCATGAAGAAACGCGCGTCGAAGCGTCGATTGCGGTGCGGGGGCGTGATGGCCCGGGCGATGTAATGCAGCACGTCGAGGCGGGGGTTGACGTCGTGCCGCAGAAATTCCGCCCATTGCGGTGAGCGCGAGCGCAACGTGGGCGTTTCCGGCTCACCCACCAGTAGCCCGGTCTCCTCGTAGGTTTCGCGTATCGCTGCCAGCGCCAGCGCCCGTGCCTTGCTCTCTGAACAGCCCAGGCAGAGCCTGTTGAGCACCTCCGGATGCAGGTCGTGCGGTGGCCGGATGCGGCTGTCTCCCGGGTCTACCCGTCCACCGGGGAAGACGAAACTATTGGGCATGAACTGGTGGCTTGCGGCGCGCTTGCCCATGAGTACTTCGGGCTGTCGGCGATCGCTGCGCAGAATAATCAGCGTGCTCGCATCGCGCGGGCGCACCGCCCTGCCCGCATCGCGCAGCTCGCTTTTCGCGATGTGGTGCTTGTTGTGAATTTCATCGACGTCCATCAATACAGTCTAGCACCCGTGTGCAGCCGGTTTTTCTACCGGGCAGGGGAATGGGCAGGCCGGTTCAGAAATGCACTCACCCTGGCGAAAGAAATTTGTCCCGATCCGCCGCGATGGTGATGCGGTGCAGTTCGCGGTCATAACCATCGTAACCGCCGTTGGCCTTGTGCAGCACGCTGCGATTGTCCCACAGCACCAGCATGCCCTCTTCCCACTCGTGGGTGTACTGGAACTCCGGGCGCGTCTGCCAGGCATACAGCTCAAGCAGCAACTCGAGCGCCGCCGCGTCGTCCATGTCCTGCACGCCCACGATGTAACCGAGACAACCGAGCAGGGTCTCGTTGCCACTCTCCGGGTGTCGCTGGATGAACGGGTGTGGGTACACCTCCCGCGCCGTCTCGGAGTAGAGAATTTTCATGCTGCGGTCAGATTCGCTGTCCGCCTCACCGTACATACCGTCCGGCGCATAGCCCGCCGCTGCGGAATGCAGGGCGAGCCGGCCTTCCAGCTTCCCGCGCAGCGCTGCGGGCATCGCCGCCAACGCCATCTGCTGGTTGACGAATCCGGTATTGCCTCCCACCGGCGGGATCACCAGGCTGTACAGGCAGGTGCCGAGTGGCGGCTCGGGCATGAAGCTCCAGTCGGAGTGCCAGACTTCCGCGAATACCGGCGCTTTCTCATCCGCCCGGCGAGTCAGCGCGACGACGTGCTCACTGCCGTCAATGGGCACGAAGTAGGGTTCATCGCCAAAGGTGCCAAAGGCCAGCGTGATACGCTCCAGGTCAGCGTCAGTCAGCCGCTGCCCCGGAAAGGCCAGCACATGGTGTTGCATCCAGGCGCGGCGGATAGACGTGATTGTTGCCGCATCGAGTGATCGCGACAGGTCGACGCCGCGCACCGTCGCGCCACAGGCTTGCCCAGAGGGTTTTATCTCCAACATGTTGTTTCTCCCGTAACTCGCTCCGGGGCGGGAAATCCGCTACGCGACGGGCAAGAGCGTATAGACCCGCGTGTGGGAGCGCAACGTCGCGGTTTATCAACCGGCGCCATTACACTATGCTGCGCGGCACACAGACAAGATCAAACAGCAACAGGAGCGCGCATGATTGGCTGGACAGAACAACAGGAGACGATCCGCAGCATGGTGCGGGATTTTGTGGAGAAGGAAATCGTCCCGCACATCGACGATCTCGAATACAACGGCATGCCTCCCTACGATATTCTGCGCAAGCTGTTTACCACCTTCGGCATGGATGAACTGGCGCGCGCCAACTTCGAGAAGCAGATTGCCCGCGAGGAAGCCATCGAGCGGGGCGAAAGCGTTGACGAAAAGGCCGCGGAGCAATCGGACCCCGGGCCGGTGACCGAGGAAGCACTGGATGCGGTGGCCATGGGTATCCTGCCCATTGTCGAGATCAGCCGCCACTGCCAGGGGCTGATCACCGCAATGGGCGTATCGGTCGGCCTCACCGGCGGCGCCATCATGTCGAAGGGCAGCCTGGCGCAGAAAAAACGCTATGCCGGCGACCTGCTGACCCTGAAAAAAGTCGGCGCCTGGGCCATCACCGAACCCAATTCCGGCTCGGACGCCTTTGGCGGCATGAAATCCACCGCCCGGCGCGACGGCAAGGGCGGTTACCTCCTCAACGGCAACAAAACCTACATCACCAACGGGCCCTACGCCGATACCATCGTTTTTATCTGTCGCCTGGAGGAAGACGGGGTTGCAGCGCAGGATCGCAAGGTAGTCTCCTTCATACTGGATGCGGGCATGCCCGGCCTGGAACAGAGCGCGCCCTTCAAGAAAATGGGGATTGGCTCGTCACCCACCGGTGAGCTCTTCCTGCAGGATGTGGCCGCGGGGCCAGAGCGCCTGATGGGGGAATCGGAAGACGGCTACGGCCGCGCCGGTGCAAAAACCACTTTCAGCGCGGAGCGCTCCGGCGTGGCCGCGATGGCGCTCGGCCTGGTTGAGCGCGCCCTCGAGCTGTCGGTCGACTATGCGAAAACCCGCGTGCAGTTTGGCGAACCCATCGGCAACTACCAGCTCATCCAGTTGAAGCTCGCGAAGATGGAGGTGGCCCGCCTGAACCTGGAAAACCTGGTGTTTCGCTATATTGAAACCCGGGCGGCAGGCAAAGACCTCACCCTGGCCGAGGCCTCGGCCATGAAGCTGTATGCGGCGCAAGCGGCGATGGAAGTGACCACCGAGGCGGTGCAGGTGTTCGGCGGCGCCGGCTATATGCGCGAGGCGCGCGTGGAACAACTCATGCGCGACGCGAAGATTCTGCAGATCTACGCCGGCACGGATGAAATGCAGATCGTGGCAATCGCCAAAGATCTGCTCGGCCGAACCTGATCAAGGGCGCGCCGGGCGCAATGGCGCCGAGCTACGCCAGAAGTGGCGCGTAGGCGGCAAATGGGCTGGCAATGGGTCGGGACTGTGCGAGGCATGGATGCCGAGCCCAAGCCCCCATGGACGGGTTCACGGCGTGTCCCGGCACATTGCCAGGCCATTTGCCGCCGCTCCCGCAGCCTGAGCAGGAGCCATTCGCGCTAGCCGCGATACAAGGCCTCCGCGCGCGCCTTCAGATCTTCGGCGCAGCGGTTGAAACCGCGCTCCACCTCCTCCGCCAGCGCCTCCATCATCGAGGGCACCATGGGGCCGGCGAACTCATCCATACTCACATAGCGGCAGCTCTTCTCATCAATGGGCGTAATGATCTGGCTGCGGTCGGCATGAATCGGATCGTCCGGCTTGTTTTCCATCGACCAGACAATACGCCGCGGCGCCTCGATCGCCGTGATGTATTCCACCTGGTCCTGCAGGCCGTTGCCGAGATCCACTTTCATCGCCAGCGGTGCTCCCACTTTCAGTTCGCCCTCAATCTGCGGACAGAAGCGGTTCCAGAGCGGGTAGGCGGCGAAGTCCACAATCACCGACCAGACCACCTCGGCCGGCGCGTTGATGACGATAGGTTCAGAGGCTACGCTGCTGTCGTTGATCATTGGCGAAAATTCCTGTCAGAAAATATTGATGGGCGCTGCAGCCCGGGGCGGCACTCAAAGACCAAAGCTGACACCGCCGTTCACGCGCCACACTTGCCCGTTTACCCATTCGCCGTCGTCCGACAGCAGAAAGGCAACCGCGGCGGCGATGTCGTCTGACTGGCCGTGGCGGGTGCTGCGCACACCCTTGAGCATCCAGTCTTTGAGCTCCCGGGGCATATTCGCATCAAGCTGTTCGGTGAGCACAAAGCCCGGCGATAGCGCGTTGCAGCGGATGCCCTTGCGCCCCCAGGCCGAGGCAACGTGCCGGCACAGCGAGTTCACCCCCGCCTTGGAGGCCGCGTAAGCAGGGCGCTCGGGTTCGCCCACCGCGGCCGCATCGGAGGAGGTCAACACGATCGCCCCGCCTGCCTGCTCCAGCATCTGCGGCAGCGCGGCCTTGATCAGGGCCACGGTGCCGATCAGGTTCACGCGCAATGTGCGCTCCCACAGCGCCAGGCCATTGGAGAGAATATCGCCATCTTCCAGCACCACCTGCAGGTCCGCCACATTCGAGAACAGGCCGTCGAGCCGACCGAAGTGGCGCAGCGCCGCATCCACCAGTGCATTGATCGACGCCTCGTCACTCTGGTCGAAGTGCATAGCCCGCACCTCCGCTTCAGGGGAGTCGAGCTCCTCCGCCAGCGCGCTGGCAACCTCGATGTTCAGATCGCCAATCATCACGCGCGCGCCGGACGCGTTCAAACGGCGCACCGTCGCGGCGCCGATGCCCGTTGCGCCGCCGCACACCAGTATGCACTTTCCCTGCAGATTGCCGCTCATAACTGTTTTACTCCCGCATGCTGCGCCACCCGTGGCCGGGATGATTGAGTGGAACAGACTAATGTGCAAGTATCTACTCTCGTCCGGCCATTAACCGGCTTCGGCATAATAATCCAGACACCGGAGCACCGCAGGCAAAAGCAGCATGCAGTTACTCACATTCATCTGGCGCAGAATCACTGCCGCCCTCAGCACCCTGGCGCTGCTACTGGTGATCGGTTTGCTGTTCCTGGCATGGCGGGCATTCAGTGGCGGCCAGCAGGATAACGCCGAGCATCTCGCCGCGAAGCAGGATTATCTCGGGCATATCGAAGCCGTGGGCGTCTCCGTGTCGGCACCGCCGAACATCGTGTTTTTCCTCTACGACGACCTCGGCTACGGCGATATTGGTTTCGGGGCGCGCGACCATGATCTCATCGCAACGCCGAATATCGACCAACTCGCGAGCGCCGGCGTGATGCTCAGCGATTTTCACTCGCCCGCCCCGGTTTGCACGCCATCCCGCGCCGGCTTTCTCACCGGGCGCCTGGCTCCGCGCGCCGGCCTCCCCTATGTGGTTTTCCCTTCAGGAAGCGCCAAAGACTTTGTGTTCAGCAAACTGCTGAACGCCGACAGCAATGTGCGGCTGCCCGCGGAAGAAATCACCCTGGCGGAACTGCTGCGCGCGGCGGGCTACGCAACCGGTATGGTCGGTAAATGGCACCTCGGCGATACCAGCCCCTCGTTGCCGAACGATATGGGCTTCGACTCCTTCTTCGGGGCGCTGTACAGCAACGATATGGAGCCTTTCGCGCTGTATGCAAACGATGACATTGCAGTGGCGGCGCCTGCGGATCAACGCCAACTGACGGAGCGCTATACCAGACAGGCAGTGCAATTCATCGATGCCAACGCGAGCGCTCCGTTCTTTCTGTATTTTGCGCATAATTTCCCGCACGACCCGCTGTATGTTCGCGAGGAACGCCTGGGTCGCTCCAGGGCAGGCCTGTTCGGCGACGTGATCGAGGAGATCGATGAGTCTGTCGGCGCTGTCATGGCCGCGCTGCGGCGCGCGGGCGTGGCGGAGAATACGCTGGTGATCATAACGTCCGATAACGGGCCATGGTTCCTCGGCAATGCCGGCGACCAGCGCGGTCGCAAGGGCAACACCTTCGAGGGCGGCATGCGCGTACCCTTCATCGCCCACTGGCCCGCCGCCATTCCGCCCGGGCGCGTTGAGCATGCCATGGCGATGGGCACCGACATACTCCCAACGGTGCTCGACATTCTGAAATTACCCGCACCGCCGGATCGTATTCTCGATGGCCAGAGCATTCTCGGCGTACTCACCGAGGGCGCACCGACACCGCACGAGTTCCTGTATTACTACGCCGGCGAAACGCTGTTCGCCACCCGCGGCCAGCGCTTCAAGTACCGGGGCCCCGCCGGTGTGCTTTACGGCATGGATGAAATGGCCTTTGGCGGCGCGATACCGCAGAAGGAGTGGCTGTTTGATCTGGAGGGAGACCCGCGCGAATCTTACGACACCTCTGCCACCTACCCGCAGCAACTCGAGCGCCTGCGTGCGGCGTTCCGCTCGAAGCAGGCGGCTATGCAGGATAATCCGCGTGGCTGGCGTTAACGGGGGACCACGCAGCCAGAAGCAGTGCTCTCAGCTTTCCAGGTACGCGCGCTTGCGCCGGTCATAGGCTTCAATAGAGGCGTGCATGGCGTCGCCATCGTATTCACGCAGCCCGCGCAACAGCAGGTGCTTGCAACCGCGGCCCACTACCCGCCCGGCTTCCAGGATATGAAAGCGAATGTCCCCGGTGCCACGCTTGCCATCTATGAACAGTTCGCTCTCGGCGGGCGCCACATCCGGCGCGCTTAAATCCAGCGTATCGAGATCGATACTCATACCCTGGTACATGACCATCGGACGCTCCGGGTTGATCATCACTTTATCGTTCGCGAAAAGCGGCTCAAGCACATGCGGGAAGGTGTGTCCGGAAAACGCGGCATATCTGCGCACCAGGGTTTCCACCATCTCCGGATCGGCGGAATGCCGTCCCTCGCGATGCAACTGCAGGTACTCCCGGCCATCGGCATCACAAATAACCAGCTTTGGAGCGGCCGCGGGCAGCAACAGCTCAACCCCCTCGGGCACCATGCCGGAAAACAGGAACTGCATATGCTCGCTGACACCATAGTGCGCCAGCAGGCTGGCGAACAGCAGATCACCCGGAATGCAGAAACGCTTGGCGTCCACATCGTGCAGCGGGTTGAAGTCGCCGGCGACGCGCTTGGCGAAATCGCTTCCCTGCTCGCGGGTGAACCACAACCTGCCATCCACCTCGCTGAAGTACTCTCGCAGAAACATCATGTCCTCTCAGCCGCCCATGCCACCACCTGCAGTCTACCAACATACAGCGTGAATCGCTGCGCACTCTAGTTGGGAAAATCACCGATCCCGGAGCTCGCGCGCACTGTCAGGGCCGGGGTTTGCCCCGGACCGCCATCCGGCAGCGTGTGCACCCTGAACGCCATGGGTACCGCCGACACCCCGGCAACACACAGCGCAAGGCTGTATGCTGCCAGGCCGCCACCAACGCGCACCAGGTAGTGCTGCGCCACAGTTTGCCCCGCGTCTCCCGCGGGGAAAATTCTGCCGCAATCACTTTCGCTGGAATACGACAGGCGAAAAGCAGCCTTGCCGAGGGCAGGGCCCAGCGCTCCACCAAAGGCTTTCACCGTGGCTTCTTTTAGCGTCCAGTAATCGTAGAACCGTTCGCGGCGCGCATCCTCCGGCAACGCCTCGATATCCGCCGTTTCCGCCGGGCTGAAAAAACGGCGGGAAAGGCGCATGACATTGCGTGAACTGTTGTCGAGTTCAATATCCACACCCACCGGGGTTCCGGCGCTCACCGCACACACCATCCAGTCACCGCTGTGGCTCAGGTTAAAGTCCAACGGCAGAGGTGCACGCACAAGGCGGGGCTTGCCGTGCTCCCCGGTTGCAAAGCGCCACGAGCGGGGGGCTACGGGTGCATGCCGCGAAAGCGCCGCGCGGCAGAATGCGTTGGAGCTCATGCCGGTATCGCGATGGCAGAACCAGAGGTGCAGCGTGTTCGCGTCCAGCCTAAAGCGGGCCAGGCCATCAGCCCGCGCAGACTCAAAAGCGCTGGATGGATTTGCCGACAAGCCTGTCACGCACCTTCCAGAACAGGTTATCCGGATTGACTACGACGATGAATACACGGCGCAATTTGTCTTCCGGGCACTGGATGGCGCGAACCGCGTGCCAGGAACGGTCGGTACGCAGCATCAGGGTGCTGAAATTGCCGATTGACCGGCATTCAATTGTGTCAACGAAATCTGCATAGTCCGGTGCAGAATTGAAATCCAGCCGGCCGCCATCATCCAGCACCAGCGTGGAGCCACCCCAGGCCGGGTCCCAATCGTCCGGACAGTTGAAATAAAACAGGTGCGAGCCGTGCTCGCGACGCGCATCGCAATGCGGCGAAACGTCTGCGCCGCTCGGGGTGTAGTGCCAGTGAAAACGGAATTCGATTTTGCGCGCGCCCAACAGTCTGGCGATTTCACTGCGGTATGCGTCCGAGCACAACTCGGCGATAAACGCCTGCCATGGCTGCGGTACCTGCATGCCCGGCGCATACTCGAGCGAGTACCGGTCATGTGGTGCCTGACCCGCGCGACGCTCGTAACCAAACTTCTGCTCGAACAATGACAATGCCGGCATATTCGCCAGCAACTCGTCGAAGCCCTCTGCCGTCAGCACCGGCTCGTTAAAATACGGGTACGGCGTAGTGGCGAGAAAGTCCTCGCGCTTCAGGTTGCGCAGCTTGTCTATCGCCAGGTACTTCACGCGGCCATACTCTTCAAGCGCGGCGTGCGATCCAGCACCTCGAAAGCATCCGCACGCACATGGCTCTTGCGAATCTCTTCCCGCACCAGCTCCTCGGTAACCTCACCGGTTTCCAGGCACTCTTTCAACAGACCGAAAAAAAGCGCTTCCTGGCGTAGGTCGGGATGCTGGTGATAGCGCCCCAACAAGCCGTATTCGCCGAAAACCCTCGAACGCAGCCTGTTGGCAGACGCGAGCAGCGGCTTGTCCTTGAACTTGTCGGCTGGCGTGTAATCCACCGGTAGCCCGGTCTTCCAGGGCTGGGTGCGGCGCTTCGTGTTGTGCAGCAACCGCGTGTTGGCATCCAGGTGATCGAAATCGTTCCAGTGATTCTCCAGGTAGCCGATCGAGCCCGGCGGCTCGTAGGCCAGCACCATCCAGTCTTTGTAATCGCGCTGCATACTGAACAAGGCGCCAAAATCAGCCTCTGCATCCCAGTGAGTGAGTTTCGCGCAGTCCAGCAACATCACGCTGGTCGCGACCTGCTGCGATTTTTCTTCCTTCGCTGAACGATGTCGCCCCATTACCGCGCAACCCTGCATATCGCGGTCCAACAGCTCATGGATATCGCCAACTGCAAAAACATCGGGGTCGGTAACCACGGCCCGGCCCTCGAACTGCATCAGGCGCGGCGGCATGAAGCGCAGGGGGGTAAACGACTGCAGGTCATCCATCCGCCAGGTGCGGGTAGTGCCACCACGCAGAAATGTCTGCCCCTCCCTCGCCTGCAGAAATGGGTAATCGCGGGTATGGATAAAACGTACATCAAACTTGTCGGCGCTGGCTGAATTGCGGCGAAACGAGTAGCGAGCTACCAGCGCGCCCAACCACTGGCGCTCATTGGTGTGTATGAAAACGCATCGTTTGCTCAAGGCGTTGCTTCCTGTTCTGCGCTGGTGTAGCCAAACACCGGCAACAAACTGGCATCTACTATCGCGTTGAACTCGGCCACCTGGTCATCGTCAAAGTAGTCCCTGTAGCCACCTACCTTCGCCTTGCGTACCTTGAAGGTATTCGGGTCGTTGACGTCTTTCGCCTGCACCCGGCTACCGCTGCGCCAGAAGTAGTTCTCCTGCTCCTTCTTGCGCAGGTTCTCTACCGACGCAAATTCAACTGTATCCTGCAAACAGGCGTCGTCTGGCTGCATGCCCAGGAACTCAACGATTCTACCCATTTCGCGCTCCGGCTGTGAACGCAAATCCTCGTAGCGCACCACCAGTAGCTGTTTGATGTTCGGCAGCTCGCGGCCCCAGGCATTCATGAACTCAATAATATGCGCGAGACCGGCGCCCTCGTGTTTGAGGAAATCATACACCGAGATGCCCGCATCGTGCTGTGGGTAGTTGTTCATGGCTTTCTTGTCCGCGCGCATGCGGTATTTCCACTGGAAAAACTGCGACACGGCAACATCCATGGGGTTGCGCACCAGCAGCACGGTTTTCTTGTCGTAGAAGTCTTTCTTGGAGTCCAGGTTCCCGGTGTAGCCACGCAGATAATTATCGTGGGTAAAAAATATTCGTGGGATACGCTTGTCCATCCGGTGGAAATTGTCGAAGCCCATGAGTATGTTTTCAGGCAGCTTGTACACGAGCTGAAAATAGCGCGAGATCATGACGCGCACCCAGGTGCGGCCACTTTTGCCGTAGGAGGCAAAAACATAGTCGCAGTGCCTGTATTTCCACATTTCCTCGCGCCCACGACGCCAACGCTCCAGGTCGTGCGCCCGGGCTTGCGGTAAAAATACCGAAATCGCGCGTACCAACCATTTGATCAGACGCTTGATAATCACATGCATGCAGAAATTCCCGGGTCAGGGCAGGTTCAAGCGCCGAAGAGTAGCGGATGAACCGTCGACTCTCAAGCGGCGGTGGTATTTTTAACGGCTTTCGTCAGTCGATCGCAAGCCTCTGATTTAAAATGTTTTTTTGCAAAACTCACAAGCCGGGGCCAGGGCCCGTCGGGAACCAACGCCAGGGCAATGCCTCAAAGGGTCCGTCCGGTTTTTGCACACGGTGGCATGGCATGTCTAATCTGTTGAAAGCACGCATTCTATGGCTCGGCGCAGTCATCCTTGGTTGTTCGACGACGGCGTCGGCAATTGAATTGCCGCGTTGGCAGGTTCTCGAATTCGAGGAACAGGCCTTCTGGGCAACCGCCTATTCACGTATCGAACTGCCCCGGCCGGAAGCGGGCGACAACTACTGGGAATTCAGCGCGGACAGTTCGGTGCCGGGAAACTCAGAGCAAGTTTCGCTGCGCTTTGATCCGGCGACAGGCCAGCTTTTATCGCGCGAACGCCTGAGCAAGGGCAAACGGGACCAACGGCTGAAATCCTTCGACTACGAAGAGGATTTCGTACTGCGCGAACGGCGCAGTCCGGAGAGCAAAACGCAGGCCGTGCCGCTCGAATGGCCGCTGGATAGCCGCAAGCAGCTTGCCTATCCCCCTGCGGCCACGGAACTGGCTGTTACCAACCCGTATTTGCTGCTGCTGCTGGCAGACCGACTGCAGGCACAGGGCCCCGGCGCCACGCTCGAGGTTCTCGTGCATACCGACCTCAATTTTTATCGCGCGCGCCTCACCAGCGGCAACGGCATACCTGTGAATGCGAACTACCGCCTCACCGGAGACGGCCAGAAGAACGGCACGCGTGAAACCACTGCGGTGGCGCTGCGCGTCAAGCCCGAGGGTGAGCTGGCGGAGGAGGACGATTTCAGCCTGTTTGGACTCAAGGGTGAGATTATCCTGCTGTTTGATCGCCACACAGGGCTTCCGCTGCAGGTGCGTGGGGACGCACCACGCATCGGGGCCACGGAACTCAACCTCAAATCCGCGACGCTGAGGGTGCCGGCATCGTGATGCCCGGCGCAGGCCCCATTGGCCTGATCAGCAACCCGCACAGCGGGCACAACCGCGACCAGTTCCAGTTCATCGACACGCGCATCGCACGCTGCCAGGGCATCCGGCACTGCGTGACGAACACAACTGAAGACATAGACCTGGCTCTGAATGAACTGGCGAGCGAGAAGATCGGCCTGCTGGCGATCAACGGAGGTGATGGCACTGCCTCGGCGGTGCTCGGCAGGCTGTTATTCGGTGGCGCCTTTGCCGAACCGCCACTCATTGCCCTGTTGCCCGGCGGCACAGCCAACATGAATGCCGGCGACGTCGGCGTGCGCGGGTCGCTGAAAAAGGCCGTGGAGCGCTTCTGCAGATGGAGCGTGGGCCAGCGTTCCACAGCGGGGCTGCTCCGGCAGCGCGCGCTGATGCGGGTGACGCCCGGCGACGGCGCAGAGCGCTTCGGCATGTTTCTCGGCGCGGGTGCCGTCATTCACGGCACGGAGTATGCGCACCGGGAAATTCATTCGCGCGGTCTGCGCGACGATCTCAGCCTCGCCCTGGGCACGCTGCGCACTGTTTGGGGCGTATCGCGCAATGATCCACGATTTAACCGGCACGAACGCATCAGCCTGGCACTGGATGCACAGCCCGCGCGGGTTTTCGATACGCTGATTCTCGCGGTGAGCACGCTGGAGCGCCTGTCATTCGGCATGCGTCCATTCTACGGCACAGGCCCCGGCGCGATCAGGCTCACCCTGTTTGAACGGGGCTGCACGCGCTTTACCCGAAGCTTCGCCACCATCGTCAGCGGTCGAGCGGGGCGCCATGCTACTCCCGCGAACGGCTATCACAGCCACAACGCGGACAGCCTGCAGCTGGCCATTGACGGCAAGCTCAACCTCGACGGCGAGCTACTGGATGCGGGCGGTCAGGTGGCCATCCGCGCCAGCCGCCCGTTGACCTTCCTGCGCCTGTGAGCAGCTACCCGCCAGTTGCCGGTCCCGATCCGCACGAGCACCCACTGCTGGGCGAGTTGCTCTCCAGTCTGCGCGCGCGCTTCCACGCTGCACCCTGCGCCGCTCTGGTGTATGGATCCTGCCTGCGCAGCGGCAATATCTACGATGGCCTGCTGGATATTTACCTGATTTGCGACAGCTACCGCAGCGCCTATCGCTCCTCGCTTCCCGCCGCGGCCAACTGGCTATTACCACCCAACGTTTACTACGCGGAACAACCCGGCCCCGCTGCCGGTGAGGGCAACCGCACACTGCGCGCCAAAGTGACCGTGATTTCGCTGCGGGACTTTCGCCGGGGTTGCAGCGGTAGCTGGTTCGAATCGTATATCTGGGGGCGCTTCGCCCAGCCCACACATCTGCTCTACGCCCGCGACGCCGCGGTGCGGGCAGATATCGAGCGGGCCCTGCTGAACGCCGGCCACACGCTGCTGTGCAGGGCGCTTCCCGCGCTGCCCGACGAGGGCACACTGGCCGCTCTCTGGGAGCAGGCGCTGGCGCTCAGCTACGCGACGGAACTGCGCACCGAGCGCAGCGGCCGGGCCGGCGAGCTGGTGCGTGAGGCGCATGACTTCTATGCCGCCGTGACCCGCCGGCACGCCGGGGCAATCGGCCACGGCTTTCACCTGGTTGAGGGCCCGGGCGGCACCACCTATGTCAGTGCCCCCTCCGCCACCAGCCGCAGGATCGCGAAACTGAGTTGGGCGCTACGGCGAGCGCAGGGCAAGCTGCTGTCGATCCTGCGGCTGCTAAAAGGCCTGTTCACCTTCGATGGCGGCCTGGACTACATCGCCTGGAAACTGGAACGCCACTCGGGAGAGACCATCGAAATTCCGGACAAGGTGCGCCGGGCGCCGCTGCTTCACCTCTGGGGATTTTTCTGGGGACTGTATAAACGCGGCATTTTCAGGTGAAACCCCGCGCACAGACACGGACTCGCGCGTTGGCCCGGCTGCGCGGGGGCAATATTCACGCTCATTCGCAAGCGCCATGAATAGAAAAAAACCCCTCAATCCTCTATAGTTGCGCCCAATCTCTTGCTGCCCCACTGCCTGCCATCCGCCATGAAAGCCAGCGTATTCATTCAGACAAACCACAAGCAGATCACCGGCGCGGTTGTCGCCGAACACGCCCTGCGTCGCTACTCACAGAACAACGACAAGTTCGACGTAGTGATCATGGATACGCGCGACTACCCTTTTTTCGCCGCACACGAAGGGCAGGAATACCTGCGCGACGGCGTTAAACGCACGTGGCTGAACGACGACTTGCAGTCATTCACCCCTACCCGTTTCATGCCACCGAAGCTGATGAATTTCGAGGGCCGCGCGGTGGTGATCGACCCGGATATTTTCGCCACTACCGACATCTGGGACCTGCTCAGCAAAGACATGCAGGGCAAGGCCATCATGTGCCGCATGCGCTCGGGCCCCAAGGGCCTGGTCGACAAGTGCATGGCCTCCAGCGTGATGCTGTTGGACTGTGCAGAACTCGGGCACTGGGATGCCGAGGCCACTTTCGAGGCGATGTTTAATTTCACCCAGGATTACCAGCCCTGGGTCTGCCTGAAGGAAGAGCCGCGCGAGTCCATTGGTTTCTTTGAGTCCGAGTGGAATGATTTCGACAAATTTACGCTCGCTACCCGCATGTTGCACACCACCCGTCGCAAGACGCAGCCCTGGAAAACCGGTCTGCCGACCGATTGGCGCCCCGCAGAGCGTTTCCGACTGTTTCCGCCGGCCGCCTGGGTAATGCGCGCACGTCGCAAGCTTTTCGGCGAGTACGCCTTTCTCGGCAATTACAAGCCGCACCCGGACAAAAACCAGGAGAATTTCTTTTTCGGCCTGCTGAAAGAGTGCATCAGCGAAGGCAAGATCGACGCCGATTTCCTGCGCGCCGAAATGGCGCAGAACCACGTGCGTCACGACGTATTCGAGATTCTCGAGCGCACGCCGGACCTCCCTCCGGCGCCGCTGCACCCGCTCAGTCTGTTACCAGCAGCCGCCTGACAGCCTCCGCGCTGTTCGCCAGCTCCGCCTGTGCCTGGCGCGCCGAAGCGCCCTGTGATCCGACAGGCAATTCTGCCAGCGCTGCGCCGGCACCTGCGGCGCTCTGGGAATCCAGCCAGCTTGCATCGCCCGACTCAATCAACGCGGTTTGAATCCGTCCTACATCCCTGCGCATCCGTGCGGGCCCGAATCGCATGGCAAAGCGGAAGCTCAGCGGTTTGTAGCGATAATTGTGCAGCAGTCTCCACCAGGGGGTTGCTCCATCGCCCGGGTCAAAAATATACAGCGGCCGACCGGTATCGGCCGCCTCGGCCAACATTGACATCGACTCACCCGTGACAATAAAGGCGTCCGCCAGCGCGAGCATGGCCCGGTAGGGATTATCCGCACTCCCGGCACAGCGGTGCACGTGACTTGGTACCGTCACGCACCCGGTAAACGCCTGCATCGCAGCATCCGGTGTGCGCGGGCTGTCCGTGACGAGCAGAGCGCCACCCGCCGCCCCCGCCAGTTGCGTGGCGAGCGTGCCCAGGCGTCGGCCCTTGGCCCGGGTGAGAACAAAACGACCGCTGTCACCACCGACCAGAACGGCGACCCAGGGGCGCGGTAATGCGGCAAAGCGCTCGCGCCAGTGCTCCAGGGAGGGTTCGTCGGCCGCATCGAGCGGCGTGCGCAGCGGCGTGCGCAGCGGCGCGTGCAGCGGCAGGTTGTTGTGCAGGATGTTGGGCGCCTTTGGCAGGAAGTACTGCGGTGTAGTGACGATCAGGTCCCAGCTGTCCAGCGGCGCCCAGGGTCGCCCGAGGTGCACCAGCCGGCTCCGGTTGCCCGATTGCTGACGAATCCAGCGCGCCACGGGTTCATTCCGCCTGCCCGCACTGATCACAATATCGGGCCAGGGTGGCTCGAGCCTGCTGGATTGGGCGCGGTCAATACCTGCCAATGTGGGCGGCGCGCCGGCATGTACCAGCAACTCCCAGGGCCGCGCAGTGATCGCCTTTTTTTCAAACCCCCAGCCGACCGCCTGCGCAAGCGCACATACCTGCGTGTTGTCGCCCGCTTTTCTGCCCAGCAGACACCAGACTCTGTATTGCCCCTCGCCCAATCCTTCTCTCCACCGGTGCAGCGCAGCTACCGCGCCAAGGCTACGCTCGAAAAATTGCCAAAGCGAACCGTTTATGGGATGTCCGTCAGGCAGTAAAATCATGCCTCTATACAGCCCGAGAAGAAAGCGTTTGAAACCCACTGTTTTCATTCACACCAACCACAAGCAATACCTCGGCGCGCTGGTGAGTCGCTATTCACTGAAAAAGCACTCCGGCGACCCGCAGGCGTTTGACGTTCAGCTCATTGAGGCGCGCGACTACCCCTGCATGCGGGAGCGCGAAGGCCAGCTCTATCGACGCGGCGGCGAAATGCGACCCTGGCTGAACAACGACCTGCAGTCCTTCACACCACTGCGCTTTGCGCCACCCGGGCTGATGGGCTACACGGGGCGCGCGGTGGTGATAGACCCGGACATTTTTGCCGTTGGCGATATCCGCGAGCTGCTGCAACGCGACATGCAGGGCAAGGCGATCATGTGCCGCCCGAAGTCCGCCCGCAAGAGCCGCCAGGGCGCCTGGGCCTCAAGCGTGATGCTGCTGGACTGCGCGCAGCTCAAACACTGGCGCTTTGAAGAAAATTTCAATGCAATGTTCGAGCCTGTGCAGCGCGACTACATGGACTGGATATCGCTGAAGCTGGAAGATCCGGCGACTATCGGGCCACTCGAACCTGAATGGAACGATTTTGACAATCTGACAGAGCGAACCAGGCTGCTGCATAACACCAAGCGTAAAACCCAGCCATGGAAAACCGGCATGAAAATCGACTTCCGGCCGGCAGACACCTTTCAGCTATTTCCCCCGCGGCGCTGGTTTCGTCGCGGACGGCGCGCCTTGTTCGGCGATTACAAGCACGCCGGAACCTATGCCCCACACCCCGACCCGCGACAGGAAGCATTCTTTTTCAGGCTGGTGCGTGAGGCTCTTGAGGATGGCGCGCTGGATGAAACACTGCTGCAAGAGGAAATCAGCCGGGGCCATCTGCGCCCGGATGCGCTGCAACTGCTGCGCACAGCCTGACCAGGAGCTTATTAAGGTTTCAGTGGTAGTTGAATAGCGGGTCCAGCGTCTCGGCGAGGCGCTGGTCTATCGCTGCCACCTCCTCATCGCTGAAGTAGTCCCGGTAGCCGCCAACTTTGGCCCGGCGCACCTTGTAACTGTCCGGGTTGTCCTTGTCTCCCGGCATCATCCGCCCGCCCGCAAGGCGGAATTGCTCGCGACTCTCCATCTTTTTCATGTTGTCATAGGCTGAATACTCGACTGCGGCTGCGACCGTCTCCTCGCTCGCATCGATCTGCATGAAATTCAGCAGCTTGCGCAATTCTTCGTGAGTATTCGCGCGCAGGTCCTCGTAGCGCAGCAGATGAAACCGCTGGACGTTCGCTGCCTCCGCAGCCCAGAGGTTGAGATAGTCGACATTCGCCTGCATCCCGCCGCCATTGTCGCCCATTACAAAATCGAACAGGCTGATATCGGAACCCCGTGGCGGGTAATTATTGATCGCCACCTTGCCCGGCTTGATTCGAAACTTCCACTGGAAAAACTGTGAGACCGCGACATCGCGCGGATCCCGCGCCAACAGGACCACCGGCTTGTCGTAGAAGGGACGCTTGGTTTCGGCCTCCCCGGTAAAATCCTTGATGTAGTTGTCGTGCGTGAAAAACATCTTCGGCACGTTGCGGTTCATGTGGTGAAAATTGTCGAAACCGATCAGCGCGTTCTCGGGCAAATCGTACAGCACGCGAAAAACGTGCGAGAGCATCACTCGCAGCCAGGTGCGCCCGCTCTTGCCGAAAGATACGAACACGACATCGGCGCGCCCCAGCTTGTCGAACTGCTCTACACCGCGCAGTTTGCGCTCCGCGGCGAGTATCCGGCTTTCAGGCTGCCCGCGCATCCGCCAATGCAGAACCGTACGCGCCAGCTTTTTCCTGCCAGTTTGCGCCGCCTGGCGCAAGTTCAGAAGCGCCAGTTTCATGTTGACTGGTTTCCGTAGCCGAAAGAGGGATGCAGCTCCGAAACCATGTGCTCAAGCTGCGCACACTGCTCGTCGGTAAAGTAATCGCGATACCCACCCACCTTGGCCTTGCGCACTTTATACGACTGTGGATTGGTGTTGTCTCCCGCTTTGACCCTGGCGCCGGAGCCCTTGAAAAAACCCTCGGCTTCCATCTTCTTCATGTTGTCATAGGCCGCGAAATCCACCGCCTCCCGCACCTGCTCCGGGCTGACCCCGGTACCGGTGAAATCCAGGATGCGTTGCAGCTCGGCGGCAGGGTCGGCGCGGAGGTCTTCGTAGCGAACCACCAGGATATGCTGCAACTCGCCAATGGCGTCCACCCAGCCATTGAAGCAGTCGATGATCCGCGGTGCGCCCGCCCGCTTGTCCAGCACAAAATTCCAGGTATCGATATCGGCACCGTGCGGGGGGTAATCGTTGATGAATTTCTTGTGCGGGCGCATGCGAAAGCGCCACTGGAAAAACTGTGACACCGCCACGTCCCGCGGGTCCCGAACCAGCAACACGACGCGCTTACCCTTGAAATGGCTCCTGGAGTCTTCATTACCGGTGTAATCCGGCAAGTAGTTGTTATGCGTAAAAAAAACCGCCGGCAAGCGTGCATCCTGTTTCTTCAGGTTGTCGAACTCGAGTAACTGGCTGGCTGGCAGGCCGGCTTTCAGCGTGTAGGCACGTGACAGCATGACGCGCAACCAGGTGCGGCCGGATTTCCCCCAGCTCACCACTACCCAGTCGGCACGTTCCAGCTTTTTGAACTCTTCCCGACCGCGCAGCCAGCGCTCCATCTTCTTGCGGCGAGCAGCGGGCAACCAGAAACAGCAGAGAAGTAGAAGATAGCGAAGCGCCACGCGTGCCTTGTCGGCCATGTGAGTGCTGACCCTCTGTGCGGAGAA
>Ga0102938_10001376_pt1 | contig 18402 bp, 17 predicted proteins | sample SalPonR2_B_D2_MG_FD_84516 | JGI IMG/M metagenome (GOLD analysis project Ga0102938, IMG submission 84516) | Salt pond soil microbial communities from South San Francisco under conditions of wetland restoration - Salt Pond MetaG R2_B_D2_MG | ecosystem: Environmental > Aquatic > Marine >...
ATTTACGTTACTGGAAATGGTGATCACGCTGTCGGTGCTCTCGGTGTTGGCAGGTCTGGCGTTGACGCTGTTCGAATCGGTCGCCACCATCCAAAGATCGATGCAGCACGACGTGGCGGCGATGCGTGATGTGCGGCGACTGGCCGATGCCTTGCGAAGCGACGCCGCGATCACGACGGCTCGCGAAGTGGTGGACGATCGTGCCACGCTGCGGAAGGTCGGTGCCAGCACACAGGTCGTCTATCAAATCATCGATTCGCAAGTTCGGCGGGAGACGCGTGAGACCAACGAAGCCGACGATGTTGGAAACATTCTCGCACGCGAGGCCTTCTCGTTACCGTCCAACAGCGAGGCGGTCTTTCGACGTGAGAGCGAGGACGCTTCAGCGCCGCTGGTGCTGGACATCCGGTTGCTTAATCGACATCCATTGTCCATTCGTATTGAAGCGTTGTTAGCGACATCCAATGTTTCGGAGGCGAACTAATGACAGCTTCCCTATCCCGCCGTGGTGGAGCACAGACGGTGCTGATCATGGTGCTGCTGATGGGCGTCACCGCGGCGCTAACCGCGGTCGCGGTGCAATCGGTCCATATCCATACCGATCAGCGACGGCACGCGCGCGAACAGTTGCTCAACGCGATGCTCGACGCCGGCGAGGAGTGGTTTGCACAAGCCAATTCTCCCAGCGAGACGCTGCTACTGAGGCTTGACGACCAGCCGCCGCCGCGCAGTTGTGTGGTGCGGATCGAGCCCACCGATGAAGCATCGCAACAATATCGCCTCACCGCCATGCTCCGCATTGATGACCGCGTCGTGGACCACAAGACTCGCCAGTTTTCTCTTCCAACCCCCAGTCAATGACCATGAACCTCTCGACTACTTGTTTCACTGATCGACGCGCCTTTACCTTGGTCGAGTTACTTGTCGTGATTGCGATCATCGGTGTGCTGTTGGGGATTGCCCTGCCCGCCGTGCAAGGCATGCGAGAACTCGCTCGCCGCGCGACATGCACCGAAAACATGACGCGTTTAAATTTGGCGATGACCGCGTATGACATGCGGTTTGGACATTACCCGGTCGGCACGCGGAACCCGACCCGACCGATCCGCAACTTGCCCGTCGGGCAACATCACAACTGGGTCGCTGCGTTGCTACCGCAACTGGAAGCGAACAACGTGTTCCAGAAGATCGACTTTTCGGTCAGCGTTTACGCGTCCGAGAACGAACCGGTGCGCAACCTAGCGTTGCCTTTTCTGCAATGCCCGTCGTCGATCCAAGCCGGTTCCAACGCAACGACGTATGCCGGAGTCCACCACAGCCGCGAAGCTCCCATCGATATCGATAACGATGGCGTTTTCATTCTCAATCGCGCGATCTCGCGCGATGACATTCCCGACGGACTAGCCTACACGCTGGCGATCGGAGAAAAGACCAGCACCCTGGGAATTGACCTTGGTTGGCTGAGCGGGACGCGCGCAAGCCTGCGGAACGCGGGCCACCCACCGAATGCGAATCGTCATCAAAAAGTAGCGGATCCCGATCCATTGGTGGTTGGGGGCTTTTCAAGCGATCACCGAGCGGGCGTGCAGTTCGTCGATTGCGCCGGCGGCACGCGGTTCCTCAGCAAGTCGGTCGATATGCGGCTGTTCGGGCAGATGGCGGGGCGAGCCGACGGAGAGCTTCCGCTCGACTGGACACCAACGCAAGTCACCGGGGAGTTCGATGAGACGCCGGAGGCACCACCGAGTGCCTCCGCGGAAACGGAAGCTCCCGAACCGCCGGACGGGGATTCGAGCACACCGGGTGCCGACCCGGCCGACCAACAAACGACAGCGGATGCCGATGCGTCGGGAGACCAGCCATGAAAACCCCAAGCATTCAGGCTCCGCCGGCGGCGCAGACGCAACGTACCGCATTCACCTTTCTAGAGATCGTGATCGTCGTGGCGGTGATCGGGATCGCCGTCGGCCTGCTACTGCCCGCCGTGCAGGCAGCGCGCGAACGAGCCCGCGCGATGTCATGCCAAAATAACCTTGGCCAGTTGTGGCTGGCGGTGCAGAGCTACCAGTCGGTATTCGATGTCTATCCAGCGGGGACGGTCGCTGAAGAAACTCCCGTGCGATGGTTTCCGGCCGGCTACCATCACAGTTGGCTGACACGCGTTCGGCCCTTTCTGGCGGCGGGCAACGGTGTAGAGAGGCAGCTCGATCGGACGCGCAGCGTCTACGCCGCGGCGAATCTGCACCACGCCGAGGATTGGGCGCTGGCTGTGATGCGATGTCCTTCGTCGTACTTAGACGAATTCGGTACCACCGATTATGCCGCCATTCATGATGGTCGTGATGCTCCGATTGACGAGACCAGCGGCGGGGCGTTCATTGCCAATCGCTTCCTCCGCCGCGACGACTTTTCCGATGGGCTCAGCTACACCATGTTTCTCAGTGACATGCGGGGTGACCGCCAACCGACGTTGACTTGGTTAAGCGGCACGCAGACGACGCTGCGTTCGACCGCTTTGCCGATTCAATTGACCCGGCTAACCGAAGAGGACGAGCCGATCTTTGTTGCTTACGGCGGGTTTCGAAAGGACCCGCGGAGTTACCTGCAGGTGTGCGAAGTGATCGCTGAAATCGAAGGGTTATCGGTGGAGGAGGTTGCCGACGCCGATGAGTCGATGCAGACACGTCTGCGAGCGTCGCTGAAAGAGTGGGCGTACAAGGAAATGATCGCCGAGGAAGAAGCCGCCGAGGCATCCGAGGCCGATTTCGACGACGCTGGTCTTGGGATGGGGATGGGTTCGACCGAGATGATGGAGGATGAATTTTCCGCCGGCCGATGGGGAACAGGCTTCGGCTACAGTGGCTACCCGGCACCGATTTTTGGGGCGGCCAATTTGCGTCCGCGGGGCATCGGCAGTTTTCATGGGCATGTGCAGACCGTCATGGGAGATGGCCGGACGCTGAAAATCACGGCCAGCACTGACCGTCGCCTGCTGTCACAACTGGGGATCCGCAACGATGCCCAACCGCTTCAACTGCCGCCTAGACTGAGTGATTAGCTGGTCGAGTCCCCGTTTGGCGAGTCCCCGTTGGCGACGATTTTTCGGGGTTTTCCGAGTTTCCAACCAGCGAGCCGTCTTGGATAGCCACGGTACGGGTCGCAAAAACCGCGGTTACTCCAGCCCAACAGATAGCCAACCGTGTTCGGCGCTGATCGATCTCGGGTAGATGGTCAAGCCACCGATGCGCTCGATCGGTAACTCGATCGGCCGATTCAAGAGGGCTTTGGGGAACGCTTCGGCGAAGGATTCTCGAATGTTGGTCTTAATCGCCACCTCCGAAACGCTCATCCGTCGCCCTCCCGGGTAGTCGACGTCGACATTCCCTTCACGCATCAGGAAGATTTTGTCTTCGAAGTAAACCGGCTTATAAGTCGCCGTGATTTCGATGGCTCGCTTCAGCTCGGTGCGTCCCTGTTGAAAACGGGTGCCGCGAACCCCGATGCGAATCGTCCCGTCACGAGCCTCGAAGACCAACGGTCGGAGTCGAGCGAAGTCGATTTCAAAAGCCGCGGGAGGAGCGTCCGCTGCCGACGGGTTGCCATTCGGTTCCGTATCCGTCGGTTCAGCGGGAGAAGCCTCTTCGGTCGCGCCCTCTTCCGATGTCGGTTTGTCGCTGGTCGGTTTGTCGCTGGTCGGTTTGTCGCTGGTCGGTTCGACAAAGGGGGTTGGCAAGGAGAGCCCTGATTCGGGGCGTAAATTTTCGATCAACTGATTCAGTTGCTTGCGATTCATCGTGCGGCCGGCCAGCACCTGAGTTGCCACGTTGTTGATCGCCGATTCGTGGATTTGAACGCCGATGTAGCGGTCCTGCCGCAGTGGCGGCGGCGCCGTTGTCGCTAGGACTTGGCTGGCTTCGGCGAGCCGCAAGTCGAGGAAGATTGTTTCGTCGGTCGCGTACAGTTGCCGCGTCGGTAGCGAGACATCAACGCGTTCAAAAACCTTTTCGACTTCGGCCAGCGGACCGCTCAAGTCGGTGCCGGACAACGCATCGGTTTGTTGATCAAATTCGCCTCCGATCTGTCGTTGCAGTTTCTTGACCGAAATCCGTTCGGCGAGTGGTTGCTGTTCGGCGGCCCGCTTGGCTGCGATCTTGCGGACGATCCGGAGCGGATGGTTGATGCTCTCGATCTCACTGTCCAGCGAAGCTTCGGCAAAGGTCGGTTCGAAGCGAATTCCCGACTCGTTCAGCAGCAGCACGCGGGTGGCCAGCACGTGCCCGCGGCCGGTCGTGTTGACGCTGACGGGACCGTTGTAGCCTACGTTGCGAGAGAAAAACTTGCCCGACAGGGTCAGTTGAATGCGGACGTCGTCGCTCGATGCCAACAGTGCGGCTTGGACCGATCCGTTCAACCATGCACAGCCTTTCAGCCGCGTTCCCAAGAGGCAATCGTTGACCGCTTGTTGCCGATTGACCGGCTGCGAGGCGACGCGTTGGATAAGGCGTTCACTGATCGTGGTTCGTACGTTTGGCTGTTCAAAGGCTTGCCGCAACTCTGCCCGAAGGTCCGCGACTTGTCCCGCATCTTCCAGCAGCGAGAGCACGATGGAGATCGACGCGGCGTCGTCCGGCGAGGGCACCGCCGCCATGTCTCGCAAGCGTGCGGCCAACTTGTCAAGCTGGTCAGCGAGTCCTTCGATCGAACGGTCGGGATTGCGAAACCGAATGGCCGCTTGCAGATCGGCCACCGCGCGACGCAAGCCGCGCATGGCGAGCATTTGCAGGCCGTCAAAGTTACGGCTCAAGCGAAAACGTAGCAAACCCGCCTGCTGAGCCTGTTCGCGTAGTTGGTCGTCGTCACCTAAAACGTCCGTCAGGTCCTCGATTTGAAGGTACTCAAACCAAGCCCGCCGATTGGATTCGGAAGTGTGGCGTTGGAGGTAAAGATCCAGCGCGGCAATTTGGTTTCGAACCGACCGCTGGGCCTGCGGCAAGTCAGGAAGGGCCGCCGGGTCGAGCTGAGATTTGGCGGCGAGCACTTGTTCCGCGAGTGCTCGCCGCCGCTGGGGACTTAATTGAGCCTCCACGGGGGAATTGAACACAGCGGTCATCAAGGCAACCGCCAGCCCACGGGAAAAAAGACCGCAGACACCGAAGCGGCCACTGGAGATGCTACTGCCCCAACCCCAATTCAAACCCAGCATCCCCCAGCCTCCCTAAGTTGCCTGAACGCGTGTTTCCTGCCGGAATCTTTCCCCCAAAGCGCCCACATTGTAGGCCGACAGGACTCGTCAAGAACCCCTAGAAATGAGAAAATAGTGGATTACCCCGCTACGAAGGAACCAAAATCGAAATGACCGACTCACTACACACCTCCCAACAAGACTTAAACGAAAAGTTCTTTGCTGAGCTCGACAAGCAACTGCTGTCCGATCTGCGGCACGACTTGGAACACGCCGATGAAGCGAAGGCGTTAGCCGTCGCGACGGGCATCGTCGACACGAAGGTGCTCGATGAATTGGTGGCGTTGCATGTGACGCCGGAGACGCTAGCCGCTTTCCGGATGATTCCATTGTTGGCCGTCGCGTGGAGCGACCGAAAGCTCGATCGCGAAGAGCGAGACATTCTGCTTGATGCGGCATCGCGCCGTGGCATGCAACCTGGTTCGCCATCGTATCGGATGCTCGACGAGTGGATGGAACGGCCACCGGCGCCGCAGTTGATGACTGCTTGGCTGGACTATGTCGAAGAGATCTGTGATTCGCTTTCGCCGACCGCCATTTCCGTGCTCCGTTCCGAAGTGGTCGGGCAAGCCGAAATGGTGGCGCAGGCGGCGGGCGGAATCTTCGGCATCGGGTCAGTTAGCAAGGAAGAAAAGGATGTGCTGAAAACGATCCGTGACGCGTTTCCAAGCAACTGACGCAACACGGAGGATTCGTCGACCGGCAAACGACTTTTGAATCCGCGGATTTCACGAATCCGCGGCGACCTTCATGGACATCGCCACTTTCCACCAAAGCGGCGTATGTTGGTCATCCGAAGTTTGAGCGAGGCATTGGCAGGCAACCGCTGCCTCGCTTGGGCTTCGGGTTACCGTTAACGACAGCGGTGGGCTTCAGTCTCGCGGCGGAGTCGACGGCTTGCGAAACCGCAGGAGATAGTTCTCTTTGAAGGCATCGACGGGGATTTCGTCGACGTATTGAAAACCGGCGGCGACCACTTCGTTGCGAAATTCGGCTTTGCCGGCCCGCACATGCCCGAGGATGAACTCACGCGAGGTGCCGGGGATGCGTTCAAAATCGATCATCACCAAAGATCCACCAGGCTTGAGGGCGCGGTGGATCGACGCGAGCGAAGCTTGCGGGTATTCGAAGTGATGGTAGGTGTCGCAAATAAAGACCACATCGACCGAGTCGGGAGGCAACCGGATCGACTGCGTGCCGCCGAGTACGGTGGTCAAGTTGTCGATCTGTTCGGCGGCGACTTGTTGGCTGATGTGTTCCAAGAATTTCGGCGAGATATCGACCGCATAGACCCAGCCCTCCGATCCTACGGCATTGGCAAACAGTCGGCTGTAAAAACCTGTCCCGGCTCCGACATCGGCGACTCGCATGCCCGGCTGCAGGGCGCACACGTTCAACACTTCCGCGCGACCTGCGTAGACTTCGCGACTTTCGATTTCGAACCGCGCGATCCATTCGCTAACATCGAGATCGGGATCGACAAAATTGTCATTGATCCCCGGCGGGACCGTTTTCGTCGCCGGTGGCTCTTCCGCCGTGGTCACCGCGGTGGTGAACATCAGCATCGCCGTCATGACACCAAGCCAGCCATTGTGTCGGAAATTTCGGTAGCTTGAGTGGCCAGCAAACGCCGCGGGGTTGGGGTTCATAAGTTCTCTCCAGCGATCTGGTAATGTTTGATGAAACGTTTGTCGATCCACGCCTTGAGCGACCAGCACCAACGACCGTGGAAGCTGAGCCCTTTGTATTCCAGCAACGCTTTGCCGTCGCCGGTGTTTAGTATTTTCATGAATCCGCGTTGTGGGTGATAGGACACCAGTGGCTCGCCTGCGAGTTGATTCTGGATGTTTTGCCACAACACGGGGGCCTGTCGAACCGCGAAGACACCCGCCTTGGGCGTCGGATTGTCGACGATCGTGCCACTGTCCCCGACCGCGAACACATCGTTCCGCTCGGTCGATTGCAGCGTCGTTTTGGTCGCCACGAAGCCACGCTCGTCGGTCGGTAAACCGAGTTGACGCAGGACCGGCGGAGCGGCCGCACCGGTGGCCCAAATGACGCAATCGGCCTTAAAGCGTTGGCCTCCGGAAATGGTAAGTTGATGGTCCTCGACTGAAAACACGCGAGCGCCTGTGTGAATATCGACCCCATGCTGTTGCAGCAAACGCCGCAGCATAAGAATGCTCTTGTCGGTCATCCCCTCGGCGATCTCGGGCGTACTGGTGAAGATCCGAAGCTCGGCCGCTACGTCGGGAAACCGGTGACGCAACCGCGCCGCGAGGCAAAGTGCAATTTCGATACCTGCCACTCCCCCGCCGACGATGGCAATTCGTAGCGGTTGTTTGGTGGCGGAAGATGGTTGATCCTGAACCGCGAGCAGGCGTTCGTCTAAACGCTGTACGAACGTCTGCATCGGTTTGATCGGCAGCACCGTCGCGGAGTCCACCGCATCCCAACCGGCGGGCATCGAGCCCACTCCGACCGAGAGGAGGTCAAATCTCAAGGGAGAACGGTCGGCGAACTGAACTTGTTTTTGTTCCAAGTCCAAACCGGTGACGTCGCCAAGAATCAGCTCACCGCCCGCCCTTGCGACTAAAGGTTCCAGCGGGATCTGCATTTCGGCCGGCGTGAACTGACCTGCCAGCGTTCCGGGCAGCATTCCCGAATAGGTCGTGAAAGGGAATTTCGAGATGCAGATCAAGCGGCAATTCGGAATGGCCGCTCGGGCCCATTGACGGACTACAAACGCATTCGTGTGACCGACGCCCAATAGCACGACGGCACGCTCTGGAGAGTCATTCATGGGATCAGGGTGGCCATCTGGGTTGAAGCACCGCAGGAGCTAGGCAATGAGCAATAAATAAGTGTCGGGTACCTTTTGTGCGAAGCACCCGAAGGGCGAGTTCCTCGCAAAAGGTGCCCGATACTTTTTTGTCGCACGATCCTAACTCGCTGGACGCCGCGCTGAACCCCGCGTTGAACAACATATAGGGTGCCAGTGGTATATAGGGTGCCAGCGGTTGCAAGGTGCGCGATCGACATGGTCATTACGCCGTTACCAAACCGCTTTGTACTCGGAGGGAACTTTGTTGCGTGAGCTGTAGGTATGCACGCGATTGGTCGGTTTGCGATCAAGCGTTTCCAGCGGCAGTTTGGCCGCACACCAACCGAGAATGCTGCCCTTAAAGTTTTTCACGTCGACACCATCGGCGGCTAGTTTTTCAGCATACTTGCCGCTGCGATAACCGGAGGTGCAGTAGGGGATGACCAAGCGTCCGCGATAGAGCTGACGGTTCTGCTCAAACGCTTTCGCAGTGATCGCTCCGGGCAGAACTGAAACGGCAACTTCGGCCGGGGTGCGTACGTCGACGACGATAAAATCGGGCGTCGGCGGCTGGTCGTTCGCGGCGGCTTGGCCTGCCTCGGTTCCCGCTTTCGCCTGCGTGGTTTGCAGCGCACGTAATTCGGCGGCAGAGATTTCCGCGACAGCGGGTCGACTACCGAATAGGCGGCTTAGCTGCGCCGTGGCCGAAGTTTGAACGAGTGTCGCGAACAGGAGTGCTGCGGCGATGGTGAACACTCGATGGTGCATTGGGTTCTTCCTGAGAATGGAGTAGCGAAGGGGGTTGTGGCCAAAGACCAACCAGTGAGGAATGTAGCGTAGCGGTCGCTTTGCAAGTTTGTCAGCGGACCGCGCAAGAAGCGTTGTTTCCGCTGACACGATTCCAAGGCATCTTCGCAAGCAGCATCCCCATCGCACACGTATCGGTGATGCCGGCGAATGCCAATCCCGCACCGATGGCCACGCCGCCGAATGCAAATCGGATATCGAAGACGAGGGCGGAGAGACTGAATGCCAAAACCAACAGGCCCGCGGTGATGCGTACTTGGCGCTCCAACGAAACCGCTTTTTTGCCGCGGACCACTGGCAGTCCCGCTGCCGCCCAGGCGTCGGTGCCGCCTTCCACGTTGACGACGTTTTCAAAACCGGCATCGAGGAATTTTTCGCACGCCTTGGCTCCCCGCGCACCCGACTTACAGATCACATACAGCGGTTCGTGTGCCGTCCCATTACGCTGCGTCATCAACGCAGCGGGGTCTAATTGATCCAACGGAACGGACCGTGCCTCGGCGGCGTGGACTTCACGAAACTCGACCGGCGTTCGCACATCAATCAGTTCAACGTCGCGCTGCTCGGCGAGTTGCTGCAAACGCTCGGGGGTGACGGTAGTAAAACTCGACACGCGGATCTCCTTGGCAACCATGGGACAGGCCTTCATAGCGAGATGTCGCAACATCACGATGCATGAAAGCAAAATGAAAAATTAGTGGAAGCTTTAACGAGGGGCTGGGGCTGACCGCGGCAACAAAGTGGCGGAGCTTATTCGCTCAGAAAACGAGACTCAATGCACTGCATGATGTTTTCCAGGTGCGGTTCGGCGACTTGGTAGTACACCTTGCGCCCTTCGCGTTCGCTGGTAAAGAAACCGCAACGCTGCATCAACCGCAAATGTTCCGAGGCGACGTTGTCGGGGACTTCACAGTCCTGAGCCAATTCGCCGACGGTGTAACGTCCGTGCAGCAGCAACTGCACCATCCGCAGGCGCACAGGATGCGCGAGCGTCTTCAGACACTCGGCTGCCTGAGCGAACGCTTTGGGGCCGCCACTCGGTTTCGGTTTCACTTTCGCAGGCACGCAGCAGGTTCTCCCTAAAAAGGTGACATTGTCAGACACGGAAACATCACGACCGCTCGCCAGAGCCATTCGCCACGTACCAGCTGGCCGCCGGCTACACACCGTCAGCTCACAATCCAAGCGACTGGCAGCGAACATTGTCGATGCCGTAAATATATCGGACTATCGCGAGGTGTCAATAAGTAAAACTTGCGGTTTCGCTGGTCATTGTCACGACGCGTCCGAGCCAGCGATATACTGCGGGTCGTGGAAGTGACTTTTTGTTGGCAGGTTTTCAGGCGAGAGGCGGAACATGCGTTTTTGTTGGCAATGCGGTTGGCTGTTGGGACTTGGTTTGTTGTTGGAACTGGCGTTGGCCTGCACGGGGTTCGATGCGGCCGTGGTTGCAGAGGAGCCGTGGTCGGCGGATGCCAAATTGGTCGAGCAAAAAATGAAGGGGCGGGGCGGTTTTAACTACCGCGAAGCCGACGTGCCGGAGTTTGCATTGCCCGAGTCGCTGCGATTTGAAAACGGCCAGCCCGTCACGGCGGGAAACTGGCCGGCGCGACGCGCCGAATTGATGACGCTGTTTCGAGAGCACGTCTACGGCACACGTCCCGATCTGGCGTATGAAGTGGACTTCGACATTGAATCCGAACAGCGAGGCGTGTTCGATGGCACTGCGGATGCCCAGCAGATCAAGGTGCGGGTTCTGTCCGGTGGCGAGCAATACGCGTTCACGCTGTTTGTGGTGACGCCAACGACCGCGAAAGCCATCACCGATCGACCGGCCAAACCGGTGCGGCACCCGGCGATCATCCACCTGAACAATCGCGATTTCCCGAGCTTTGAAACGCTGCTGAGCGAACCGAGTGATTTTTGGCCGGTCAAAGAGATTTGCGCCGCCGGTTTCGTCGCCGCCGCCGTTTCGACAAAGCAGATCGACCCCGATCAAAAAGGGGCCTTTGACGACGGCATCCGCGGCTTCTTTCATCAGACCGCCGGCACGCCGCGGAACGATCAGTCTTGGGCCGCGCTATCAGCTTGGGGCTGGGGAGTCAGCCGAGCGGTCGATTACCTGCTAAGGCAACCGACCGTCGATCCCCAGCGGATCGCGGTGGTGGGGCACTCGCGCGGCGGCAAAGCCGCGTTGTGGGCCGCCGCGGAAGATCCTCGGATCGCGATCGCCTATTCCAATAATTCGGGATGCGGTGGGGCCGCGCTATCGCGGCGCAAATTTGGCGAGACGGTCGCGCGCATCACGACCTCATTTCCGTATTGGTTCTGCGGTGCGTTTGCGGAATACAGCGGCCGCGAACAAGACCTGCCGGTTGACCAGCATCAACTGATCGCTTTGCTGGCGCCGCGTGCGGTCTATGTGACCAGCGCGACCGAAGACCTGTGGGCCGATCCTCGCGGCGAGTACCTCAGTGTGATCGGTGCCGCGCCGGTCTTCACTTTACTCGGCCAGACGTCCATCACCGACAGCACCATGCCGCCCCCGGATCAGCCTCGTTACGCCGGCCGCACGGGCTATCACATTCGCACCGGCGGCCATGGCTTGACCACCGCCGATTGGCGAGCGTTCATGCGATTCGTCCAGCAGCTTCCGTCGGCCTCGCGTTGACTGCGGTCGCTACGTTGTGCAACAATCACCCCCGCCGGAGGCTCGGCGGCGAGTGTGGCTCGGCGGTGATCGGCCCAGGAGTCGCCGGACAGCGCCGGTTTGCAGCGGCGATTCTGTAAATCAAAAAGTTTTTAAGCAGATAAGCCGGTTGGGTGATCGCCTCGGTTCTCGTTGCAAAAACCGTGGCTGTGGCCGACATGGCTCATTCAATCGGCCGCTGCCGGGTTAAGGATTCAAGCATGCATCGTATTCTTTCACGCCGACTCCAATCGCTACGTCGCGCCGCGCTGTGTGGATTGCTTGGCGCGGTGCTGACCGGCTGCAGTGAAGAAACCCGCAGCGAGTTAACCGAACAGCTAAAGCAAAGCGCCGACGCGGTAGCTCAAAAGGCCGAGCAGGTATCCGAGGCGGCATCCGAACAGGCGGTTGCGGCGACGGAGCGAGCGACCGCGATCGTCGATGCTACCGAGATGCAGTTCCAGCTCGATGCACCGGAGCCGATCGTGACCGACGGTTGCTTTTCCGAGTGGTTGACGTTTTCCGATGGTCGACCGAGCGTCCTGCAACTGCGGAGTTACAGCGAGTCGGAACGGGAAACGTTTCCCGCGGTGTTTCTGCGGGCAATCGTGCCCGGGACCACGGCGGTGCCTTATGGCCAGACCGTACCAGCCAAACTGTTTGTCCAGGCCACCGCGGGGGGGCCCATTTTTTACACGCCTGACGATCAGTTGGTCGAATTGTCGATCGGGGAACAGGGCCAGACGACGGCGGCAACCGTCGTCGGTGGTAGCTTGTTCCGCAGTGACAACGGCGCCGCGATTCCCGCCACGGGCCGCGTTGTCTTTGCCTTGCGTTGACGCAAGCCCGCGGCGAGCTTTTCTTGATGCACCTTTCTCAGGCATTCAACATGCGAACCTTGCGATCCTTTTCATGGCTCTTGGGGGGCGCGCTGTGCCTTTTCGGCAGCGGGGCCGTCTTGCCTGCCGCAGAACCGAATAAGCAAGATCCCGCGGCACCGATGTCGGCTCACGGTACGATCCCCGAGGCAAAAGCGATCGCCGAGCAAGCTTACCAGTTGATCGCCGAAGCCCAGCGGGTGCTCGATCAAGCTCAAGCGGCGATTGCGGCAGGCACGCCCGAGCGGATTCCCGCCAAACCGCTTGGGCTGGCCAGCATCAAAGCGGTGCAAGCCGAGCGATTGGGGCTCCGTTTGCAGGAGTTGGGCGAACCGGCGGGAGTCGACGTCGTGCTGCGTTACAACAAGCTTTACAGAGAGATGAAGGCGGCCGCGACGACGTATCGTGGAACGCGTCCAGGCATCAAGTTCTTGCAATCACTACGCGTCCAGGTGCTGCGTTCCGAGCCCGCGCGATTGCGTCAAGCCCAGCAGATTGCGGAGCAGGCAGCGAAGGACATGCCGGCAGCCGAGCGGACGCTCCATGCGGTGCTAGACGACATCCAGCCCGCCGGATTGTTCACGCCTACCAGTGGAGAGCAATCGATCTACGCCGCGTTCACTCCGACCCGACAATTGATCGACGGTCCGATGGCGCGAGCGCGTCGGCAGGAGACGGCGCAGCACTGCAGCGAGCGGTTTACGGAGAGCCTGACGAAGTCCACGCTGTGGTTAGAAGAAGCGCGTGCCGCCGTCGCGACGATGCCACAGGGCGGGCCGCTGACCTGGGACGGCGAGCCACTCGTGGGGCCGGCGGCGATCGCCCGTTTCGACCAGCGTTGGGCGGCGGCTCATGCGATGGTGATCCAAGCCTCCACTCTGCGGATGATCCACCGTTCGCGCGGTGCCGATGGCTATCACGGCGGTAGTGACAGCAAGGGAGCGGGCAACCCGCTGCAACCTGCGATCGACGTGGAGCGACGCATGCTGGACGAAGCGAGCACCTGGATTGCCGAATGGTTACTGGCCGATGTCGTGGCGGCCGACGCATCGGAACTCCGCCAACGTTATCCGCAATACCTACTCGCGCTCGCTGCGACGCAACGGCAGACTGTCGACCAGACGCTGCGAAAGGCCTGTGCCGGGGCGCTCGATCGGATGGTGGTCAAAGCCGAACGCAAAGCCGAAGTCGAAACCTACCGCCGCGCGACCGACGAACTGCTGCGATGGCGTGCCCGTTTGGCAGCCCAACAAGACCAATCGTTGCGGTCCACCAGCGCCAGCCTGCCGGAGTTAACACGATTGGCGTTTCAAGACAGCGCCGGCTACACCGGCTTATTTCCTGATCCGAATGCTTCACGCGGGCTTTCGCCGGGTGGTCCGAGGCTGCGTGCGGCAGCCCCCGATACGTTGCAGCGCGCACTGCCTCGCCTGATCGGACAAGCGGTCGTGGCCCGCAATGTCCAGCGGCTCTCGCCGGGCAGCCGAACAATGATTGCGGCGCTGGAAGATCACACCTACGGCAATCTCGTCGCCCCGACGGAGCTGGAGCCTGCCATCGACTCCCTGCGACGCGACCTGCTGTTGGATTCGGAGCACCTGCCGCTGACGCTCGATGCCGCCGCGGCGATTCGATCTGCCGAGCAAGGCGAATTCCAATCGGTCGGTGGCCAAGTCAGCAACGTTCATCTGGAGGGCTTGGTGACGCGTCTGCGAACTTTGCCACCCGTCGCGTCCATCCTCACGCCGCGCGGCAGTTTGCCTGGTACGAGCCAACCTGACACCAGCCAGCACGGCTACCTTGACCAAGTTTTGCTGCGCTACGACATTGTGCCTTCCTGGGTTAGGCACGAGTACTTCGTCGCCACAATTCCTTCCAACAAATGAGTCGAATCAGGATGCTTCACGCAGTCATCATGGCGGGTGGAAGTGGGACACGGTTTTGGCCGGCAAGTCGCCGCGCGGTGCCCAAACAATTGCTGCGACTAGCAGGCGAACGGACGATGATTCAATCGACCGCCGATCGGTTGGGGGACTTGGTTCCCGCGGAACGCAAGATGGTGGTGACCAACGCCAAGTTGGTCGACGCGGTCCGCGAACAGTTGCCCGAACTTCCCGCGTCGGCAGTGATCGGGGAACCGTGCAAACGCGACACCGCACCGTGTGTCGGGTTGGCAGCGGTGCTGATGGTCGCCAACGATCCCGAGGCGACGATGTTGGTCATGCCTGCCGACCACGTGATCACGCCCGACGTCGACTTCCAACAAGCGATCCGCAGTGGGGTGCAGTTGATCGATGAAGATCCCGGCCGCATCGTGACCTTTGGAGTTTCGCCCAGCTACGCCGCCGAGTCTTTCGGCTATGTCGAGCGAGGGGCCGCGATCCCCTGCGACAACTCAGGTGCGTATCGAGTGCAACGATTCCGCGAGAAACCTGATTTGGCAACCGCCGAGCGCTACCTGCAGGCGGGAACGTTCTACTGGAACAGTGGGATTTTTCTGTGGCGGGCGGCCACCATTCTCGATGCGTTGGCCAAGCACGAACCGCGGATGTTGGCCCACCTGCAGACGATCGGTGACGCGGTCGGGCAACCCGATTTTGATGACGTCCTAGCGCGCGAATTCACCGCGATTGAAGGCAAGTCGGTCGACTATGCGGTCATGGAACGCCATGCAAACACGGTCGTGATCGAAGCTCCGTTCGAGTGGGACGACGTGGGGAGCTGGCAGTCGCTGGCCCGCATGAATCCCGCTGACGCCAACGGAAATACGCGGTTTGGAAAGCATATCGGCATCGATACCTCGGGATCGATCATTTACGGTACTGATGACCATGTGATCGTGACGATCGATGTCGACGACTTGATCGTGGTTCACACCCCCCACGCGACGCTAGTGGCCCCCAAATCGTCCGAGGAACGCGTCCGGGAAGCGGTCAAGCGGCTGGAAGAAGCGGACTGGACCGAATTCCTGTAGGGCAAACTTCTGGGGCAAACCGGTAGGGCCAATGCGTTCCTGGAGGGCAAAGTCAGGAAAAAAACCATTTTTGCCCGTTTGGAGAGCCGCCTCCGGTTGCTAGGATCGGCTGTGGCTCGTATCTTTTTCGGGGTAAATATAAGCCTGTGCTATCAAGGAGTTATTAGATATGACAATGGATCGGAGCCTGAAAGTTCAGGCGGGTGCGATTAAATCGCGTAATGTACTGACGCGAGCCGAGCGGATCAGCCGCCTGAAGGAACTCGATCGTTGGGGCGAGGACAGCAGCGTTGTGGGCATGCCCAAGGTGCGTGTCGTCAAAGTTTCGCTGAAGAAGAAAAAGAAGGTCAAGAAAGAAGAAGACGACAAGAAGAAGAAGAAGTAGTAGTCGGCTGCTCGCTTGGCCCCTGGAAGTCAACGCAACGCCTGCCCCCCTTCGGCAGGCGTTGCTTTATGCGCCAAGCCGACGCGCGATGACTGGGCGAGTTCTCTGAAGACGCCGGTCCCGCGTCCGTTGCCTGTTTTTTACCGGGCTTACGTAACCGTTCTGTCAAAAACGGCCCAGGGGAGGGAACTGCTATGGTTTCGGTAACGGTTATCGATGAGACTTGCACACGGGTTAAACTGGGTGGTCGTGCGAATCACCCGACCAGCGTTTCTCGTTCCTCTTGAGATTGCCATGAGTTCCACGGAAATCGAACCCTCCTCGTCCCCTTCGGAGACGATGGACGAGCTTGACCCCACCTACGCGGGCGAGCCTGTCGACTCCGAGACGGGCATCGACCCGCAGCGTTTGCCGTTGCCCGAGGCGACGCAGCCGCTGCAGGTGATGTGGCGTTATGTCTTCGTCCTGTCTGCGGTGCACATCGTCGCCTGCTTGGCGGTACTGCCATGGCTGTGGAGCTGGGAAGGGTTCGTTCTGGCGATCGCTGGACATTTTGTTTTTGGAATGTTGGGAATCACCGTTGGGTATCACCGCTTGTTAACGCACCGCGGGTTTACCTGCCCAAAATGGCTAGAGCACACCTTTGCGATTCTGGGAATGTGCAATTTGCAGGACAGCCCGGCACGTTGGGTGGCGATTCATCGCTTGCATCATCAGCACAGTGACCATCAGCCCGATCCGCACACACCGTTGGCCAGTTTCCTGTGGTCGCACGTCGGCTGGGTCGTTTGTCGGCATCGCGATTTGGATCGCACCAGCCGTTACGAGCGTTACGTACGCGACCTGTTGCGCGACCCGTTTTACCTCAAGTTAGAACGCAAAGAGGGTTGGTTCTTTGTCTTCCTCGGGCATGCCTTGTTGATCACCGCTGCCGGCGGGCTGTACGGTTGGTTCTCCGGTGGTACCGCCGCCGAAGCCTTGCGGATGGCTTATAGCTGGGCCGTATGGGCGGTCGCGGTCCGCACCGTTTTTGTGCTGCACGGAACCTGGGCGGTCAATTCCTTGACGCATGTGTTTGGCTATCGCAACTACGAAACGCGTGATGAAAGCCGCAACAACTGGTTGGTCGCGCTGACCAGCCACGGCGAAGGTTGGCACAATAACCATCACGCCCAACCTCGCGCAGCGGCCCACGGACATCGCTGGTGGGAGTTCGACATGTCGTGGCGCGTCATTCAGTTGATGGAAATGGTAGGCTTGGCGAAGAACGTGGTTCGACCGAAACCTGTCGCCGATCCGGATGCCTGATGGAATTCCCAATGTTGCGTTACCAGCTTCGCCTACCCCGACTCTCCCGACTGCTCGGTTTGGCATTGGCTTGTGGGGCAATGGCGCTCAGTGGCTGCCAGCCCAATCGCTCGGAAACGATTGCCAAAGAGGCGGATAAACAGCCGGTCGCGATTCAGTTGAACTGGTACCCCGAAGCCGAGCATGGCGGCGCGTACGCCGCGCTGGCGTCGGGGCTGTACGAAGCGGCTGGATTGGATGTGACGATCAAGTCGGGTGGCCCGGCGACGCCGGTTGCGGCAGATTTGGAAAGCGGTCGCTGTCAGTTTGCGTTCGCCAACGCCGACGACGTTGCGTTATATCGACAACAAGGCGTCGCCGTGGTGGCGGTCTTGGCAGCGATGCAAAACCATCCACGTTGCATTCTGGTGCGGTCCGATTCGGGCATCACCAGCTTGGACAACTTGAGCGGCCTCACGCTGCAGCGCCAGCCCGGCCGTCCCTTTCTGGAATTCATGCGTAACCGAGGCTTGCTGGAAGGCGTTCAAGAGGTGCCTTACACCGGCTCGGTGGCCGCCTTGGTGACCAACAAGCAGATCGCCATCCAAGCCTACTCGTTCGCCGAACCGTTACTGGCGCAGCAGCAAGGTGTGGAAGTGACGCCCCTGATGATCAGCGAGTTGGGCTGGAATCCGTACAGCAGTGTGCTGGTCACGACCGAAGCGTTGATCGACAGCGATCCGGAATTGGTCCAGCGAGTCGTCCAGGCGACGCAGCGTGGCTGGATGCAATACCTTGACGACCCTGCGCCCGCCAACGCGTTGATCTTGGCGGCCAATCGCCAAGGGATGACCGCCGAAGCGCTCGCCTTTGGTGCGGCGCAGTTGCCTGAGTTGGCGATGCCTGGTGAATTGACGGCAGACGAGGTTGGCCAGATGTCCCTGGAGCGCTGGGAAACGCTGGTCGAGCAACTGACCGAGCTGGGTTTGGTCGAGCCCGAGAACGTCAAAGCCTCTGAGTGCTTCGATCCGCAGTTCTTGATGCTGGCCGTCGAGACCGAAGCTTAGCCCGGATTATTCACGTGGATGACTAGGGACGCCGCAACGGTCTTCCCGGATTGGACTTGCTTCAATGCCTTGTTTAGCGGGCTGCTTTTGATGACCCGACGCGTGAGCGAGGGATTTATCGGTGATCCCTCGCTTACGCATCGGGTTATCAATAATCCGGGTTAGTCATTGGCGCGGCGATCCATGAATCGCCATGGCCTAGTACGCCCGAGCAGCGCATCTCTTTGCGGCAAACCATTGCGCTCGCTC
>Ga0102938_10001377_pt1 | contig 18394 bp, 12 predicted proteins | sample SalPonR2_B_D2_MG_FD_84516 | JGI IMG/M metagenome (GOLD analysis project Ga0102938, IMG submission 84516) | Salt pond soil microbial communities from South San Francisco under conditions of wetland restoration - Salt Pond MetaG R2_B_D2_MG | ecosystem: Environmental > Aquatic > Marine >...
ACGGCAAAAATCTTCACGCTATCAGCGACAAAGGAATAAGAGACTTCTCCATCTGTGACGGCCGCATATATTTCAGCCATGAAAAAGACGGCCAGGGAATTCTGGAAAGCATGGACATAGACGGAGGGGATGTGCGATTCGTTGCCGATATACTACCCTTCGATATGGTCAAGAAAGGCGATACGCTTTACTATACAGACAGCCGTGATTACAATCTCTACAAATACCGGCTGGGAGAATCCGGCAGTCCGGAAAAACTGGTGGACCGGGTTCTTTCAAAATTCATTGTCGCGGGTGATTCTATATATTATTCATTGAAAAGCGAAGATGTCGGCTACCCGGGCAAGGGTCTTTACAGGATCGGCCTTGACGGAGGCTTGTCCGAAAAAATCACAGATGGCGAATCCGTAGAATCCATGAGCTCAATTGGTGATTGGCTACTCTTTCATTCCGGCGAAGGGCACGGATGGCCAACCCTTAAAAGAATGTCTACGAAAGGCCGGACCATCATTGAAATGGATTGACAAGGACGAAAATAGAGAGAGCGGTTAAATCCGCTCTCTACAACTTTATAAATCTATGTTTTTCGATAGATGAATGGCTCATCTGTATGGCTCGCCCTTTAATGCTAATGCTTATCTGCTTAGGGTTGTATGAATAAAACAATCAATATATCAATTCCATCGGAAAATCGACCAGGTCCTCAACAACATGGTCGGCCATATAAAGGATCTCTTTATTGCCGACGCCTATTGCAAGCATTCCGGCTCTTTTGGCGGCTTCTATTCCGGAAATTGCATCCTCAAATACTGCGCACCTATTGTTTTCAACTCCAAGCGCCTCCGCCCCCCTTAAAAATACTTCAGGGTCGGGTTTTGCCCGTTTAACGGAATTGCCGTCGACTACGGCGTCAAAATATTTGTAAAGACCTGTAGCCTCAAGTATGTCGGGAGCATTCCTGCTTGCCGAACCCAGCCCTATTTTCAGTCCCTTTTCCTTCAAGAGTTTCAAGAGTTCGACGGCACCCGGCAGAATTTCATTCTCGTCCATTTCGGCGATATGGTTCCTGTAGCATTTGTTTTTCTTCTCCGCCAGAATCATTTTTTCTTCCATTGGCAATTCCTTATTGCCCAATTGCAGTATGATGTCAAGCGAATCCATCCTGCTTACCCCTTTTAGCTTTTCATTGTCCTTTTCTGTAAACTCGATGCCGAGTTCTTCCGCAAGTTTTTCCCATGCAAGGAAGTGATACTTTGCCGTATCGACCAAGACGCCATCCAGATCGAATATGCAGGCATCGTATTTTTTTTGGCCCATGGGTTTTTGCCTCCTCCGACTGCCTCTTTCCTTTTCGGTTATTACCCGTTTAGTCCGCTATCAACAACATTTTACAGCTTCCTTGTTAAAATACCAAATTTATTGGGGGTCTTCAATTTATTTTTGCTGACCGTTTCTATTTGATATAATTCAATTGAAGGATGATTTGACTAACTGGTTCTTTTGCGCGAGGAGTGATTCTTTTGACAAGCTATTTCGAATTGGACCCTTGGAAAATTGTGCAAAACGGTTTTAACCCCCAAAATAATCTGATGTGCGAGAGCATAATGAGCCTCGCAAACGGCCGTTTCGGCCTTAGGGGCAACTTCGAAGAAAAATACAGCGGAAAGTCACTAAGAGGCACCTATATAGCCGGGGTATACTATCCCGACAAAACCAAGGTCGGCTGGTGGAAAAACGGTTATCCGGAGCATTTCCACAAGGTCCTGAACAGTGCCAATCTTATCGGAGCAAATATTGAAATCGATTCGGAGCCGCTTGACCTCGACATGGATAGACCTTTTAGTTTCAGAAGAACTCTGGATATGAAATCGGGCATTCTGACCCGGTCATTCGAGATAAGGAAGAAGGGGAACCATCTGAGAATAGAGTTCGAGCGATTTGTCCACATGGCCCGGAGGGAAGCCCTTCTGCTCCGCTGCAGGGTCACGGCCCTTTCAGGCAACCCCGAAGTAACAATCAGCGCTTTCATAGACGGAAATGTCCGTAACTGCGACTCCAACTACAACGAAAATTTTTGGCTTCCGATCGACCAATCGGCGGCAAGGGATTTCTGCCACATTACCCTTGAAACCAAGAAAACGGGATTTGCAGTCACTTCCAGCCAAAGCTGTGAATTCCTGTTCGGCGACCGAATTATTGACGACACGCTTGTGATTGACCAAGATCTTTTGGTCGGTCGAAAGGCTGCCTGTTCAATGAAGAAAAACGACACCTTTACAATGACCAAGTTTGTCACCGTGACAAGCAGCCGCTATTTCGACAAGGAACAGCTTGTTACAACGGCAAGAAAACTCAACGAAAAAATCCGCAGTCTTGGATACGACTTTCTTCGGCTGGAGCACACTGAACGCTGGCGGGAGATTTGGAATCATTCCGATGTAGGGATTGACGGCGACGTTGCCGCCCAGCAGGGAATCCGCTTCAACATTTTCAACCTTAGGCAAACCTATACAGGTGACGACCCTCGCCTCAACATCGGCCCCAAAGGCTTTACTGGTGAAAAATACGGGGGAGGCGCCTATTGGGACACAGAAGCCTTTTGCCTCCCCTTCTATTTGGGCACAAGCAGTGAAGAAACGGCAAGGGACCTCTTGCGCTACAGATACAAGCACCTTGAAAAAGCCAAGGAAAACGCCAAAGCTCTGGGGCTTGAGGGCGCTCTCTACCCCATGGTCACAATGAACGGTGAAGAATCCCACAACGAATGGGAAATCACATTCGAGGAGATACATCGAAATTCAGCCGTCGCATACGCCATTTTTAGCTACGCCCGCCATACCGGCGACACAGGCTGTCTTTACCCGAAGGGACTCGAGGTTCTGCTTGAAATAAGCAGGTTCTGGGCGAGCCGCGTCAACTATGTCCCCCAGAAGGATGTCTACATGATTCTTGGCGTGACAGGACCCAACGAGTATGAAAACAATGTCAACAACAACTGGTACACAAACAAAATGGCTTGCTGGTGCATGGAGTACACTATTAGCGCGCTCCGCGGCTACAAGGAATCCGACCCCGAAGGCTGTTATGCCTTCACTTCAAGGCACGGCGTGACCGATGAAGAAATCAGGAAATTCAAGCATATAGTTGAAAATATGCATTCCCCCCAGGACAAGGAGCTTGGAATCTTCCTGCAGCAAGACGGCTATATGGACAAGGAGCAGATTCTTGTCCAGGACTTGGATCCGGTCAATCTTCCGCTTAACCTGAACTGGTCCTGGGACAGGATTCTGAGGAGCTGCTTCATAAAGCAGGCAGATGTTATTCAGGGGCTTTTCTTTCTGGGCGATGAATTCACTCTAGAGGAAAAAAGAAGAAACTTCGATTTCTACGAGCCGAGGACCGTCCATGAATCGTCCTTGTCGCCATGCGTGCATTCTATTGTCGCAAGCGAAATAGGCTATGAGGAAAAGGCGTACAATCTGTACAAGAGAAGCGCAAGGCTTGACCTGGACAACATCAACAAGGACACCGAAGACGGGCTTCACGTAACTTCTATGGCGGGCACCTGGATGAGCATTGTATACGGCTTCAGCCGTTTCAAGGTCAAAGGAGACACCATCCATTTGTCCCCCTTCCTCCCCGACAGCTGGAAAAGCTACTCATACCGGATTGTCTTCAGGAAGCATCTGCTGGATATATTTGTTGACGCAAAAGGCACAAAAGTTAAACTTGTCGAGGGAAATCCCCTTAAGGTCTTCGTCTACGGGAACGAGCGCATTGTCAATTTCGGACCGGAGAATTTTTTCCCAAAAATAAATTGATCTTCTTGAAAAATAGCCTGCATCAAAAAGCCCAATGGACGCATCAAACCGCCATTGGGCCGATTATTTTCCCATTATTTTATTGTTGCATTTTCCTGGCAAGCATTGCTGCTCCTATAATACCTGCGTCCACTCCAAGTCCTGCGAGCTTTATTTCAGCGTGGGGAAAATCGCTTGAAAGCAGCAACGATTCAACTTTTCCCTCGAGCGGCCCAGTCAGGAATTCTCCGGCATTGGCCAATCCACCGCCCAATGCTATGATTTCGGGGTCCAATATGTTTATGAGGTTGACTATGCCTATTCCCAGGTAATGTATGAATCTCGAATAACTTTCGTTAGCAAGCCTGTCTCCATCTTTTGCCGCTTCAACGATTGCTTTTGCGTCAATCCCCTCCAAACCTTTCAGCGAAGAGGCTCCCGGCCCGTCAAGCAGCCTTTTTGTATGCCGCACCAAAGCCGATGCCGACGCAAAGGTTTCAAAACATCCGTTTTTGCCGCAATTGCAGTCATAATAGTTTTCCCCTATCACCATATGTCCCACTTCTGCCCCCAGTCCGTTCGCGCCCCTTATCACCCTACCTCCAACGATTATTCCTCCGCCTATTCCTGTGCCCAGTGTCAAAAGAACCGCATTTTGAAATCCCTTCAGCACTCCCGCCTCATGCTCGGCCAATGCGGCGAGATTTCCATCGTTGTCTGCGAATGCAGCGAGTCCTGTTCTTCTTTCAATCTCTTTCTTGATATGCAATCGGGACAGATTTATATTCGGGCAATATTGGATGAAATCACGGTCTTTGGACACTATGCCCGGCACACCTATTCCAACGGCTGCCGCGCTTCCTTCAGCCCTGCATTTAAGCTCGTTTATCAAGCCTGCAATGTCGTCTAATATGGCCGTTTTTTCACGGTTCCCTTTCGATGGAATGCTCTTCCTATATGTCAATCGGCCCGATTCGTCAATCATTCCGCAGGCTATGTTGGTCCCTCCTATGTCTATTCCAATATTCATGTCGATCTACCCCATCGTATGTTTTTCCTGATCGTTCCCATAAAACAATGATTTGCCGTCTTCGGCATCAAAAATATGAACCTTGCGGGCATCAAAGCCCACAGATGTCTGATCTCCGATTTTAAGGGTTGCATCGGGCTTAACCCTTGCGGTTATATGCTGGGCGCCTTTGACTAGGTAAAGGTATGTCTCGGCCCCCAGATGCTCTGTGACCTCGACGCTCATCAAGAGTCCCTCCGGGTCCATGTACACGCTTTCGGGCCGTATACCCAAGACAGCTTCTTTGTTTGCGTAATCTTTCATTTTCTCCGCCTTGTCCCCGGGAAGAAGCAGTTCATAGCCATGGAAACTCAAAATTGTTTCCCTCCCTTTTTTCTTTACCAAGGCGTCGATAAAATTCATTTGAGGCGCGCCTATGAAGCCGGCCACAAATTTGTTTATGGGGTTTTCGTAAATTGTGTTGGGATCCGCAACCTGCTGGACCAGACCCTTGTTTATGACGCAGATCCTGCTTCCCATTGTCATGGCCTCTGTCTGGTCGTGTGTAACATACACGAATGTCGTGGCAAGTTTGTTGTGGAGCTTTATGAGCTCGCTTCTCATCTGCACCCGCAATTTGGCGTCCAGGTTGGAAAGAGGCTCATCCATCAAAAAAACTTTGGGGTCTCTGACTATGGCCCTTCCCAAAGCCACCCTCTGCCTCTGCCCACCCGACAATTGCCGGGGCTTTCTGTCAAGCAGTTCAAATATGCCGAGAGTTTCAGCAGCGGTCTTGACCTGCTTGTCAATCTGGGATTTTGGCATCTTTCTCAATTTCAGTCCGAAAGCCATGTTGTCGTAGACTGTCATGTGGGGATAAAGCGCATAGTTTTGGAAAACCATGGCTATGTCCCTGTCCTTTGGGGGAACTTCATTCACAATTCTGTCCCCTATCCTCAATTCTCCAGATGATATCTCCTCCAGCCCGGCAATCATCCTGAGCGTCGTAGTCTTGCCGCATCCGGAAGGACCCACAAGAACCATGAATTCCTTGTCCTCAATCGATAAATTTGTGTCCTTTACTGCATGAAAGCCATTGGAGAAAATTTTGTTTATGTTTGTCAGTTTCAATTCAGCCAATCATCTCACCCGCTTTTCCTGATTATTCTTTTTTATAATACCCAATACTTTTCTTTAATCCCGATTTTCGAATCGATTTACTATGCAAGCTTTGCCTCCAATATCCGCGCCGCTCTTTTCTTTCACTTCCATTTGTCGGAATTTGAATTTCAAAGAGAGAGCCGAGTCCCATGCAAACACTGCATAGTTTGTTTAAACGGCCTGCACATGGGTATGTAATCATTGCCGGGGATTAAAGGCATTTCAACAAAGTTTCATGCGGTTCACACATAGCTTTATTATTTTCCAATACTGAAGAGGAGGAATACATAATGAAAAAGATTTTGTCACTTTTTTTGATGATGATGCTTATTTTCGCATTGTTTGCAGGCTGTCAAACAGAACCAGATTCAGAATCTGTCGATGAAGGGACAGAGACAGAAGGTGAAGCAGAACCAGAACCCGCCGCGAAGACGGTTGTAAAATTTGCGGTTCAGGCAGACCCGACCGGCGCGCTCGATGAGATAGCCAAGGCCTTCAACGAGTCAAGCGAGCTCTACACGGTTGAGCCTGTCATCATGACAAACGATTCAGGCGCCATGCACGACCAGCTAATCAACTCCCTGTCAAGCATGTCAGGAGAGTACGACCTCATTTCCATGGACGTCGTTTGGGCCGGAGAATTCGCCGCGGCCGGCTACCTGCAGCCGGTTGATCAATTGATTATGGAAATGGACTGGATGCCGACCGATTTCAACGCAGGATCCATGGCTTCTGGAAAATACAAGGGCAAGAATTATGTTCTGCCGTATTTTTCGGATCTTGGTTTCCTCTACTACAGGGCCGACATAGTCAGCGAAGAAGACGCGGCAATGCTCGAATCCGGCGAATACACATTTGCGGACCTGCTCTCTCTTTCCGAAATGTACAAGGGTGAGGAAGGAACCTTGTATGGACATGTGTTCCAAGCCAAGCAATACGAGGGACTCACATGCAACATAAATGAATTCACTTCAAATTGGACCGATATCTCAGGCGGCCTGGAAATGATGAAAAAATTTGTTGACTCAGACGCCACTCCCAACGACATCCTGACCTATACCGAGGGTGAAACCCACAACGCCTTCCTTAACGGAGAATCCGTATTCGCAAGAAACTGGCCGTATATGAACGGAATGGCCGGCAGCGGTGAATACAACATCTCCATCGACCAAGTCGGTTATGCGCCGCTTCCTGGCGGAGGCACCGTTGGAGGATGGATTTTGGGAATCAACTCCAATACACAAAACATGGATGGGGCAAAGGCTTTCTTGTCGTTCATTTCAGGCCCCGAAGGCCAAAAGATAAATGCTACAGTCGGCAGCTATATGCCGGGCTTTAATGATTTGTTGACGGACAGCGACGTATTGGCGGCCAATGCGCTTTTGACCAATGCGGGATTCGCAAACGCCCTCTCCACAACTATCGCCAGGCCGGTTGTTGCCAACTACTCAGAAGTTTCAGATGTCATCCAAATAACTACACATGAATACCTGTCGGGCAATGGCGACTTAGACGAAGCCACCGACACCTTGACCATGCAACTCGAACAATAGCAGGCAATTGTCAAGATTACTGTTCAATTACAACTGTAAAAGGGCTTTAGTAAAAACTAAAGCCCTTTTATTTCTTACAATCACAAGGAAAGGCCATGAAAAAACTAATCGGATTCATTGACAGCAAAATTTCATATATCCTCACTCTGCCGGCAATAATTTTCATATTGCTTTTTTCAGTCATACCCATTTTCCAATCATTGAAATACGCTTTCTATGACTTCCAATTAAACGACCAGGGGAAGTCGGGCCTTTACACAAGCTCAAACTACAATCTCGCCTTGTACTCTGAAACCTTTGAATACGTCCGCTACTATCTGGACATAGAAGAAAGCATTGTCCAAAAGCCGGAATCATTGAAGCAGATAGATTTAATCCGGAATGAATTAAAAACCTATGAAAGCTACATAAATGAAAATATCGCGTCAAACAGTCTGCGTTCCATAGTGGAGCTTGACGAAGAACAGACTCTCTATGTCATTGACATGAAAGACAACATATTGGCCGACCTTGAAACCCTTTACGGCTACGGCGACAGCTACTACGGGGAGGAGGACATGATGGCTGTGGCATCCGAGCTCGAGACCAGCATTATAAGCTCGAATTTCACAGGACTGGGCAACTTCAATAAAGTCATAGCAGATAAAAGAGTTCGGTTCACCATGGGAATCACTTTGATATTCACATTCATATCGGTTTTTTTCGAGCTCATACTTGGTTTGATTCTTGCACTCATAATGAACCAGGCCATACGCGGCCGCGGCATGATAAGAACCGTGTCTCTGATTCCGTGGGCAATACCCACAACCGTTTCCGCCATGATGTGGTCCTATCTCTACAACGGCTCAAGCGGGATTGTCTCCCATGCCTTTTCGGCGGCAAATCTCATTTCCGATCCCACGCAGCTTCTCTTAAGCGCTAGGGGCGCACTTACCGCAATCATAATCGCCGACGTTTGGAAGACGACCCCATACATGGCGCTGCTTCTGCTTGCCGGCCTGCAGGTGATTTCACATTCCCTTTACGAGTCTTCATCACTTGACGGGGCATCCAAACTACAGCAATTCAGATACATAACCCTGCCTCTGCTAAAGCCGTCCATATTCGTGGCGCTCCTGTTCAGAACTTTGGACGCCTTCAGAGTGTTCGACCTCATATATGTCCTGACAGGAGGCGGACCCGGCGGAACAACAGAATCAATTTCGGTATACGCCTACAAGGTGATGTTTGCACAAACCAGATTCGGTTACGGCTCCGCAATGGTCATAATAATGGCCGTCGCCGTCGGAATAATATCTTACATATACATCAAGCTGCTAAATGTGCAGCTTGTGAACAACTAGGAGAAAACTTATGAAATCCTCCAACAAAACCGGAAAACTGTTCCTGGCAGCAATATTCCTATATCTTCTGATTGTGATCTTCCCCTTCATTTGGGTCGCCGTCACGTCTTTCAAGCCCGAGAGCGAAATCTGGGGAGACAGCGCAATGAAACTTTTTGCGGAAGAATCCACATTGGAGCACTACCAGGCCCTCTACAAGGCTCACATATTCAACGCCCTCAAAAACAGTCTTATAATTTCTTCAATAACCACCCTGTACGTGACCTTCATAGCATCGCTTTGCGCCTATTCGATTGCAAGGCTCAAATTCCGTTTCAAAAAGATCCTTCTTGCAGTAGTCTTGGCAACAAGCATGTTTCCACAGATGATTGTAGTGGGCCCCATCTACCGCGTTTTCGTGTCTCTCGGCTGGACGAACTCATACTTCATAATACTGCCCTACTCCATGATAACCCTTCCGGTGGCAATATTCATACTGATAACCCACTTTTCCAAAGTCCCGATCGAGATGGAGGAATCTGCAACCATAGACGGCGCCTCCAAGCTCAAGACCTTCTTCAGCATAATACTGCCCCTGGCTCTGCCCGGCATCTTCACATCCGCAATAATAACCTTCATAGGGGTTTGGAACGAATTCCTGCTTGCCTTGACTCTGAACAGCAACAGCAAGTATCACTCCGCGACCGTAGCAATTTCCTTTCTGAGAGGCCAGTTTCAAATATTCTGGGGCCAGGTGACGGCGGCAACCGTTGTGGTGACCATCCCCACACTCATAATCGTTATCCTCTTTCAAAAACAGATCATCTCCGGGCTTACATCCGGAGCTTTAAAAGAATAGGAGCTTGCCATGTGGCAGATAAAAAGAAACAAACTGGACATATCTAAAGTCTTGGTCGAGGAAAGCCTCTTCACGGTAGGAAACGGCTACATAGGCGTGAGGGGAAGCTTCGAGGAGGGCTATGGCTCGGGAGACATAAGACCGGTCGGAGGATCCTACATCAATGGACTCTATGACAGGGTCCCTATTTCTTACGGGGAGTATGCCCACGGGTTTCCACTTTTCCAGGACAAGCAGCCCCGCATAGCGGACACACAAAGCTGCGAAATCCTTCTTGACGGCGAAAGAGTGGACCTTGCGAGCGGCCGGCATTTCGACTATGAACGTAGCCTGGATTTCAAGAGAGGAATCTCAACCAGGAAATACCACTATAAAACTGCGCTCGGCAAAACCGCTAAAATCGAGTTTATTAGATTGGCGTCATTTTGGGTAAAAAATATATTCATATACAAAATCAATATTGAATATGAAGGAAAGATAGAATTGCGGTGCTCCGTATGCGCCGATGTGAAAAACTTAGGCGAAGGATCCGACCCCAGAATGAGCCTGCTGGAAGCAAAACTCATGGACAATATATTTTTGAAACAGAAAAGCGGCAAGATACACTGCCTGATGAAAACATCAAACACCAATATCCGCCAGGCGACAGTCGTCGACTACCGCATCCTTTCAGACACTCCCGGCAGTATCCGTCATGACATAGACCGCGGGACCGCCACAACAACCATTGAAGGCATGCGGTCGATCAGTATGGAAAAACGCTGCTTCTTCACCGATGGAATCAGGTTCAGCGATCCATACGATGAATGCGTAAGGCTTTCCGAGGAGTACTCAGAGACATCCTTCGAAAAATTCCTGTCCGCTCAGGCTGATTTTCTTTCAGCCTTCTGGTCCCGTTCCGATATAAAAATCGATTCGGATGACGGTGTTCAAACAGCGGTCCGCTTCAATCTCTTTCAGATTCTTCAGTCCGCAGGACCCGACAAGTATTCCAACATATCCGCAAAAGGCCTGTCAGGAGAAGGCTACAGCGGCCACTACTTCTGGGATACAGAAATATACATGCTGCCGCTTCTGCAAATGACTCAGCCTGGCATGGCCAGAAGCCTTTTGGAATACAGGTTTAAGACACTGCCCCATGCAAAGAGGCGCGCACTGGAGCTGGGACATGGAAGAGGGGCTTCATACCCTTGGAGGACAATCTCGGGAGAAGAGTGTTCGGGCTATTTCCCCGCCGGAACCGCCCAATACCACATAAATGCAGACATTGCCCACTCCTTCATTCAATACCACCAATTCAACGCCGACTACGATTTCCTCGCCAGCAAGGGAGCCGAGGTCATCATAGAGACTGCGCGTATTTGGCTTGAGATCGGCAACTTCCACAAAGGCCGTTTTGTTGTAAACTCGGTAACGGGGCCAGACGAATACACAGCCATAGTCAACAACAACTACTACACCAATCTAATGGCAAAATACCATTTGGGCTTTGCCTCCGCTTTGTTTGACGAATTTGAAGATATCGAGAACGAAACCGCAAAGGCCTCTTTCGAAGGGCTCTGCAATAGAATAGGCTTTGACAAGGAAGAAGCTCTCCGCATGAAGAAAGCTTGCGATCAAATGCACCTGCCCTACGATGAGGAATTGGGAATTTTTGCTCAGGACGATTCCTTTCTGAGTAAGCCGATGTGGCCTTTTTCGGAAAAAAGCAAGTCCCTCAGCCCGCTCCTTCTCCACTACCACCCGCTTACAATCTACAGGCATCAGGTTTTGAAGCAGGCCGATACCGTTTTGGCGCATTTTCTTCTGGAGGAGGACATAGACGAGCCTTCCATGATAGCAACCTTCGACTACTACGAAAAAATAACAACCCATGACTCCTCGCTGTCCTCATGCGTCTACGGCATAATGGCATCCAGGTGCGGATACTTCGAAAAAGCATATGACTACTTCACAGAATCCATCAATTTGGATATTGAAGATACTCAATCAAATACAAAAGACGGACTCCATATGGCGAATTGCGCAGGCGCAGTGCTAAGCGTCATAAACGGGTTTTCGGGTTTCAGGATCGGCCCAAAGGGAATATCCTTCCGTCCCTATCTGCCGAAAAATTGGAAAAGCTACAGCTTCATGATAAAGTACCGGGGCCGTAAAATAAATGTGTCTGTTTCCGCCGTCATAAAATTCACACTGCTGTCCGGAGACCCTCTTCCAATTAGGGTATGGGGCAAATCGGTGGAATTGAAGGATGTTCTGCTTGTCGACAATGAAACCAATGAAAGATAAAGAAGAGCGGAAGTTGAAACAATATAAAAATACAAAACACCATAATAAAAAGCACTGGCTGTCTTTTAAGCCAGTGCTTCAATATCTCTATGCCATTTTATTTTGCTTTGCTTTGACATCATCAGAATTCTTTTTCTCTTCCCATGCCTGATAATCTTTCAGTAGGCGAAAAGCCCTTTTGGTCTTTTTATCCCAGCCCTTTTTATCGCTTTTTAGGATCTTTGACATTTGTATCAATTGGATTTCGAAATACTTGGGATTGCTAAGTTTGTTATTGCCGGCAGCCGATTTAGACTTGTTTTTGGATGCCGACACGGCTTCCATGAACATAAGCAGCAATACACTGTTTTTCTTTTGCTTGGGAACTTGTTTTGCATATTCATACGCCTGCTCGAAGAGTTTGTTCAAGTTTTTCTTCTTGTAATAGTATGCCGCTATCACTGCGCCAATGGCTGCAAGTGTCATTATAATAGCAATTATCATGCTGGTATTTTCCATGGCTTGCTCCTTTAGATGATTTACTATTTATTATATAAGAAAAATTGAAAAACCACCACAATTTTCTATGCATGGTTCTTTGAAGTTGTGAATGATTCAATTAATCCATTTATTTAAAATGACACTCAAAAATAACTGTCCCCCCATTGATTTGAAAGATATCAATAGTCTTTACATAAAACTCTTCAAACTGCCGGACGGTTCAAATTAAAATTTTCATTCGCAACTTGTTTCTTCCAGTTTTTTCATGCCAATGGAAGCGTTAAATGAGCTTCTTACCAGCGGACCTGAAGCCACGTACTTGAATCCCTTTTCAAGCCCAATCCGTTCATATTCCTTGAATTTATCGGGGTGTATATACTCTTTCAAGTCAATATGCTCATTTGAAGGCTGCAGGTATTGGCCAACTGTTAAGATGTCGCATCCTACGCCAATCAAGTCATCCATAAGCTTAAGCACATCTTCTTCTTTCTCTCCGAGCCCAAGCATGATTCCGGATTTGGTATGAATATTTTTGTCAATCTCCTTTACCTTCTTAAGCAACTCCAGCGACCTTTCATAGTTTGCCTGCGGCCTCACTTCATCGTAAAGAACCGGCACGGTTTCCAAATTATGATTCAATATATCTGGCTTTGAATCTATAATCACCTTAAGCGCTTCCCAATCGCCTTGAAGGTCAGGTATCAACAGCTCAATTGTTGTATTTGGATTTTGCCTCCTTATTTCAGAAACTGTCTTTGCAAAATGTCCGGCTCCCCCATCGGGTATATCGTCCCTGGTCACCGATGTTATTACTACGTGCTCAAGTCCCAACTTGCTGCAAGCAATTCCAATATTTGCAGGTTCTTTATCGTCCAGGCATTGCGCCTCCCCTTTCGGAACGGCGCAGAATCTGCATCTTCTTGTACATACCTCTCCCATTATCATGAAAGTGGCAGTTTTATTTCCAAAGCATTCCCCTATATTAGGGCATTGTGCCCCTTCGCAGACTGTATTGAGGGAAAGTCCTCTCAGTATAGCGGTTGTCTCCTCGATGCTTTCCATATTTGTTATTCTCTTTTTAATCCATTTCGGCCTATCAATCATTTCATTCTTCCCCCTAGAATTTTTTCATCGTCCTCAATTAATTCAATCTCAAAAACTTTTTCGAAATTGCTTATCAGCACATCCTTGATATCCTCAATTTCCATATCAATCCCAAAATCCTCAAGAGAGGCAACACCAAACTCTGTTATGCCACAAGGATTAATCATGTCGAAATATTTTTTATCAACATTGATGTTAAATCCCAGTCCATGCATGGTAATCCATTTGCTGATTCTAATACCCACTGCGGAAATTTTTCTATCTTCCACCCATACTCCTCTATATTTCGGTTTTCGCGACCCTTTGATCCCAAATTCTTCAAGCGTTTTAATCACTACTTCTTCTACACAATGCATATACCAATGGGAATCTTTTTGTAATTTGGCCAAATTAAATATCGGGTATGCTACAATCTGTCCCGGTCCATGAAAAGTTACATTGCCACCACGTTTTGTCTTGACTAAATCAATTCCTAGATCCGACAACTTCTTCTTGGGCATCAAAAAATTATCAAAACCACCACCGGTACCAAATGTAAAAACCGGTGTATGCTCCAATATCAATAGCATTCCATCATACTCTTCGTTTTTCACAGATTCAAAAGCTTTATTCTGAAAATCCAAACCATCAGCATAATTCAATAGTCTATTGAATTTAATCACTTTAAACATACTATTACCTTCTTTCAAAATCCGCAAACGATACCGCCTTTTATAATTCCTGCAAAGATTAATTATAATTATTGAGATTAATTCTACCATAATTATCCCTCATCTTATAACCATTCTTTGGCAACACAATATTTGATTTAATTGCCAAGTGATTAGAGATAGGGAGGGGCTGACAAACAGCCGGAAACAAATGATGATCCACGGGATAAACTGCCAGCTGGAGAACCTTCATCCATTATGGAAGTCAAAAAACTAAAAAAGACAATCCAACATATGCGGATGGGAATTGATATCCTCAAGGAAACATTAGATGTCTTAAAAAAAGACCCAGGCGTTTATATGACAGCATGAAATCATTGGAGACCAATTTCAATAAATAAAGACAAGGTGTTGATGAAGTGATTCACCAACACCTTGTTCAATTACTTATCATTTCCTGTCAACCCTGTCCGCATATCCGGCATATCCGACGGTGTACCCGTCCCTGTATTCCTGTATGGCTGTGCCATTTTCATCCATAGCATTATAGTCATAGAAAACCTCCGATTCGTCATACACGTTGTTTCCATTCGCGTCGACAAAAGCTTCCCCAAAATTGTAGACGCCTGCCCCTTCTTCATAGCGATCGGTGACAACGAAGAAACCGTGATCAATAAAGATCTGGTCAATCTCGTTGGAGAGATCTGGATGATTCGATTTCAAGTCATCGTATACATCCCCAAAATGGCGCTGGTTTTGAGAAAGGATTTGCCAGAGTGCATCGAACTCAAGAGCGACTGAATCATCGTCCTCGGTTCCACTGTCAATTAGGTCGTATAAGACGCTTGCCACTGCCAGTGTCTCTGAAAAGCCTGAATTTTCCCAGGCCTTGTGATTCTCTTCAAGACTGCCATTGGCTACTGCCGGTTCATTGTAGTAGTAAAGACCCATGATGCTTTCCATGAAGAAGGCAAAACCTTCCGAGTAAGAATAACCTGTGTAGGAATTGGCATATCCTCCATGGTAAGTGTCAGCATCATCGCTGCGGCCCCCTGGATAGTCCGGATAATAGAGCATGGTCATGATGTAATGGGACAACTCATGGTAGATGAGATGAGGCATGTCTTCTGAATCAATCTTGGTGTAGTCTTCCAAAACATGGATGGCATCGAGTTCAAAATTGTAATAGCCCATGGCATCCTTCGTGCTTTCGACATTCTCGTTCAAAATAAGGCGAATTGGCAAACGTGAGTCAAATGTGAAATCACGCTCATACTGGTAATAATCGATGGCCTCCATCATGGTCTGATAGAAGTAGACATAAGTTTGTGAATCGATGTGGTTGATACCTTCTACAGGTTCGTTTCCGTAGGCGATTCCACTGTAGAGATCACATGCGATATTGAGGTCATCCGCTGATGATATCAGATATTCTCCACCGAAAATCACAATGGGTTCATTGATGTTCTTGGTCTTGTCCGTCACATAAGTGAGGGCGTCTCCCTCATCGTCGAAGTAAATGAGGGGGATGCTCAATATGGCCTTGTAGCCTTGGTCTTTGGGATAAGCGAACGGTAGAGTGAACTTGCCATCAGCATCCGTCATCACAGTCTCAGAAGTGATAAAATCACCTGCTGGGCTGAAGTAAGACACATCGACTTTCATATTTTTTGCCTTATGAAGATTTAGTAGAGAAAGAGTTCCCTCCAATGTAGAGTCCGATTGCACATCAGGCGTTTTTACAGGATTCTCGGACGGTTTGAATTGGTTCGGATCCGCTCCGACTTTGGATAGCATATCTGCAACAAAGGCCTTCATGATGCTTTTGGCTTGGGGATACTCTTCAATCATAAAATCGTTGAAGTTGATTTGAACCAACATGGGACCCTTGATGGCTGTTAAATTGCCGCTGATCAACTCATACCGCACACCGGAGTTGCCGATGCCCCTGTTTTCTTTTCTGGCATTGAACAAATAGTCCTCACCAGATTCATTGTCATAGGCTTTTGGATTGACCCTGGTCAAGTTAGATCGGTCGAATGGTCTGGCCTGGCCTTTGGCATCCGGCATATTATAGCTAATCTTGACGCTTACAAAGGTGTAAAGGTTGGCATGCTCAGTTTGCGCGGTGTATTCCTTTGGTCTGCCATGTCTGAAGTTGGTGTAATAGGTGAGCGGTCCATCCGACCTCTCCCCGCCCGAGAATATATCCATACCCAAGGATTTCAGCCCAGGCATGGAAGAAGTTTTCGGCAGATAATCATCTATATCCACTGCCGTGTTATCCGCTTCAGGAGGCGTTTGGTCAGGAGTGGTTTGCGCAACAGCTTCAGGAGATTTCAATTCTATTCCCATGGAAGAGAGCAGAGACAAAAGGGTGTCTTTATCGATTTGCAAGTCATCAAAGTTGAGCGCGTTTTTCTTCCAATCCAAAAACTTGTCGACTAAGTCTTCGGCGTTGGTCTCAATGAACTTGTTGACAAAGTCTTCTTTCTTTTCGCCGAGTAGCTCTTCAAGGTCCTTATTCAATAACTGGTTGACTTTCTCGAACATCTCACTACTGAGGGCGCTGCCTTTATCTTTAAGTTGTTGGCTCATGGCCCCGATCAAGAGGGTATATTGAGCATCGAGCGTATTGGAACCGTCACCGCCGAATAGTTTCTCAGCTTCTTTGCCCATGCCGAGTATTTTAAGCTTTTTCTGTCCGTCGCGCAGGCTCTCGACGATCTTTTTCTTGAGATTCTGTGCCTTTTTCTCATTCTCAAGCGCAACTATACCAGCCGCTTTGACAGGCGCATTTTCCTTAAGGGCTGTCTTGATTTCAGTCCTGAGAGCGCTTTCTTCTTGAGGATCATCAGCAGAAATGACAGCTGGCAAATCCACTTTTTGAGAGGCTGGAGCGCCGGATAGAATCACAGACATGATGGCATCAGCTATGGGATCTTGTGAGTTGCTATAGCGACTGAACTGTTCGACATTCTCAATAACTGTTAAAACAGTTATTGCATCTTCGATTGAAGAATCATCGTCCGCATATGAGTCGATGATGAAAAAACGGCGAATGCTGTCCAAGTATGAAATTTCAGTTGTTTCTGCAGGCACTTCAGGTTGAATCAGATGCATGGGTATATTTGAATCAAGGATGCCGCGGTCAAACATACCCTTTAGCTGCATGGCGTCTTCCGAATCATCTAGTTGATCAAGCAGCAGCTTGAGATGCCCTTGATAGGACCCCCCTGCATAGTAGTCTGCACTTGATATATATGCGTAAAGTTCAGAGGCATCCAGATAGGTCAACATCATTTCTGAGTAGTCTTGTGCAATTTGCTCTTCATATATCTTATCGGCATGCGCGTTGAATGTAGGGCGTGTTTCAGCATGGCTCTCACCGAAAGCAAGAGCGATGTAATCCCGGCTTTGCAGTAAAAATTCCAGATAAGCGTCTGCGAGATTGAAGAGTTTCATAGACTGCGTGAATAAAGTGCTTTGAAGTGTCGGTTTCAGCTCGGAGTCTGATTCCAACAGTCCATAATAAGCATGGATTTCTTCATTCAAGGAACTTATCGCTGTACGGTAGGCCAGCATACCTTCTGTAATCTGCATGACCCCTTCTTGATCATCGGACATCTCGGAGGAATCCAGATATCTCAGCAGATGGTTCTCATAATAGTCCAGACTGTTTTCAGTCAATTTGTAAGCAGAATCCGTCAAATCAAGGAACTTGTCTGTGAGTAAATTGAGAGACAGATTTCTTAGCTCAATATACTTGAGTTCATCGTCTGTTTGAGCCATTTGGGTGCTGGAATAAAAGAAGCCACTGTTCAGCAGATTGAATATTTCCACTTCGCTATCGACAGGATCGCGGTCGACAAGAGGCTCGGCTTCTTCGATTTTCAGTTCTCCTGCGGGTTGGTCCCCAGCGACTTCTGCAGATTTTGAGCAACTGCTTAGAATCAGGGCCATAACCAGTATGACCGACAACCATTGATAAGTACGTCTGGTATTCATCATTTTCATCCTTTCATTATGATATGGGTATTTTTCAGCCTATATCCACATAATACCATAGCATCAAATGGTTTACGTAAATTAAATTAATCACTGATGACGGTTTCAGAAATCATTTGGGACAGTCCGAGACCAGTGATTATTCCAATCAAAAAGAAC
>Ga0102938_10001380_pt1 | contig 18389 bp, 13 predicted proteins | sample SalPonR2_B_D2_MG_FD_84516 | JGI IMG/M metagenome (GOLD analysis project Ga0102938, IMG submission 84516) | Salt pond soil microbial communities from South San Francisco under conditions of wetland restoration - Salt Pond MetaG R2_B_D2_MG | ecosystem: Environmental > Aquatic > Marine >...
ATGTATTTATCATGGGTTGCATTATTCGGGTGAAGGTATGCGGCATTGGTACGAGGATGAGGGTGGATTTATGGATATAACCAATATCCCCTATCAGCAACTGGATTGTAAGACATGCCATGTGAAGTCATGTGATGCCTGTCATGAAGAGATGAATCCGAAGAAAATCTCAAAAGACACTATTACCAGAGCACGAAATATGGAAGTTTGTCTGAAATGTCATTCCAGGGAAAAGGCGGCCATGAAAATCGGTAAGGCGCATGATACCCTGGATGTGCATTTTGCGAGCGGTATGGGCTGTGTTGATTGTCACGATGTCAAAGATATACATGGTGATGGTAAGGATTATCACAGCATGCGTGATCATGGGGCAGTCTCAACCAGTTGCGTGGACTGTCACACACATGAACGAGGTACATTCACCCGTACGAAGTCTCATCTTATTCATGGTGAGAAGCTTTCATGTGAAGCATGTCATGTGCAGAATACGATTACGTGTTCGAACTGTCATTTTAATAATTTTCTTAAAACCGGGAAACGGAAGGGAAATTTCATACCAGCAGCAATGAAGTGGTTGTTGTTGATAAATTATGATGACGGTGAAAAGAAGCAAGTGACATCTGGCAACGTGCAGACACTGGTGTATGAAGGCAAGAAATTTATTGCCTATGTGCCATATTTTACACATGCTATCAGCCGGGAAGGGCGCAAGTGTGAGGATTGTCACGGGAATGAAGCCATGCAAAAGATAAGCAAGGGTGAAGCAATAGACATGTTAATAATGGAGAATGGAAAAATAAAACACTGGGAAGGGGTGGTTCCGGTTGTTGAACAGGATAAATTGCACTGGACATTTTTTGACCTGGTAAATGGCAAATGGGTGCCGTTTGAGGATTCTCGTGATGATGTTATTGTGCAATATGCCGGTCATGGCTTACCATTGACGTCAAAGCAGGTTGAAAGCCTGGCGAAAAAATTTAAATCATCAAAAGATGAATAATATATAAATGAATATTTGACAAAGGAGTAAATAACATGCCCTGGGTTGATCAGAGTAAGTGTACACTATGCGGTACATGTATGGATGAGTGTGTGGTTGATGCTATAGTGATAGAAGATGATAAAACAATTATTGATATGAATGGATGCATTAGATGTGGTACCTGCCACAGTGTCTGTCCAGAAGGGGCGGTACGGCATGACGCAGAAATAATACCGCAAATGATTGAGGATAACCTTTCAATGACCCGTAAGAACATGGATATGTGCGTACAATACCTGGGTGATGAGGGGGAAAAAGAGAAATGTCTTCAAAGGATGATAAAGCATTTTAACAAGGAAAAAATTGTAGCCGAAAGGACGCTTGAAGAGCTTGGTAAAATGAAGGAAGCAAAATAATTTCTAAGTTTTCAATAATGTACGGCCAAAGTTGTTTACATGATGTAATCCATAAGGTAATATATCATGATGAACAAAATACCGGTACATATCGTAATTCTTGCCATCGTTGTTTTACTGGTATCGATGGTTTCCTGTTACAACCCGTGGTTTACGCCAGTTGACGAGAAGCGGGTTGCTGTAAGGGGTGAACTGAACCTTGCAGGCTATGAATTCAAACCAAATGTACTGGTAAAGCTTGACGGACAATGGAATTTTTACTGGCAAAGACTACTTAAACCATCAGATTTTACTACTTCACCTCTACCTGGCATGACCGGCAGGCTTACATTTCCCGGATTCTGGAATGGCTATAATCTCAATGGGGAAATCCTGAAAGCAGATGGGTATGCCACTTTTCGTTTGATTATTACTTTACCGGATGCAGACAGGCGTTACGGGTTAAAGTTTACTGAAATGGAATCTGCATACAGGTTATGGGTAAACGGAAAACCTGCAATACAATGCGGTACTGTAGGGAAGAGCAGGGAGGAGATGATCCCCTCCTGGAAACGATACGAGTATTACTTCCAGCCTGGAACAAAAAGGGTGGAGCTGATTTTACAGATGTCCAATTACTACCACAGGCGCGGAGGGCCTGAAGAAAGTATCGTGTTTGGACCCGAGGAGACCATACGCAGTTACAAGATGCGAAAAGTTGCCATGGAACTTTTCCTGCTTGGAAGCATCCTCATCATGGCGATATACCATGTTATTCTGTATTTCTTAAGGGCAAGGGAAGTTGCTCCATTTTTCTTCGGGTTTTTATGCATCGTGGTAGGATTGCGCATACCACTTTCTGGTGAAAAACTGGTATACGAAGTATTCCCATCTATTCCCTGGGTTATGGCCACAAAGATTGAATATCTGAACCTGGTACTCATCATTCCCTTTGTGGCAATGTTCTTTTACCGTTTATACCGTGAGTACATGTCCGCTATTTTTATTAAATGCATAAATGGTGTCTCCATTATACTTTTCATATTTATACTTTTTACACGGGCAAAATTGTATACGTATATGGCGTATCCAATTGAGGCTTCACTTGTAATACTTGGATTATACCTTCTTTATATCCTGGTCCGTGCGATTATCCATAAACAGAAGGAAGCAGTGATTGTGCTGGCGGGAATGCTGTTTTTCTTCCTCTTTGGCCTAAATGATATACTCTACAATAACCTTATTATAAATACAGGGTACCTTGCCCCGGTTGGTCTTTTTATTATGTTGTTTTCCCAGGCAGTATTACTCTCGCTGCGTTTTACCAGGGCCATGGAAACCACTGAAATACTGTCCCATGATCTTGAAAAACAGGTGCAGGATAGAACCAGGGAACTTTCATCTGAAAGAGAAAAACTGGAAAAAATGGCAAGAGAAGATTCTCTGACCGGTCTTTACAATCGAAGATATATTATAGAAATACTTGAAAATGAGATAAAAAGATACAATCGTCACGGGATTAGTTTTTCATTATTAATGATTGATCTTGATCATTTTAAGAAAATTAATGATACATGGGGGCATCCTGCCGGCGATCGTGTACTGCAATCTGTGGGGGAAGCACTTAAAAGCGGGTTACGTAGCACTGACATGGTTGGTCGAATAGGGGGAGAAGAATTCCTGGTAATTCTGCCCTACACCAATGGTGAATGTGCTATAATTGTTGCAGAAAAGATCAGGAAAGACATGAGAAGAATGATCTTTGCAGAAGATGATGAGAGTTTTACAATTACTGCCAGTATTGGAGTGGCAAACGTTGAAGCAAGTGATACCGATACAGCACGCATGATTTTCCGGGCTGACAGTGCCCTGTACCGTGCCAAAGATAAGGGGAGAGACCGTGTTGAAGCGGGGTGGTCGCCAGGTTAATAAGTTAAAACGCGTCACCCTTTTTACGTATATGCGTATATTTCAGATCCTGTTAATTGAGATTTTGTAATCCTTTCTCTATCATCAGTTCAAAACGGTTTTTTTCTGAGAATGAAATTGATGTGAACTGTTTGTACATGGGCAGCTCGGCGTATAACAGGTTTATATCAGTCAGGTAATATATGTATCCATTGACGCTGTCCATTAAAACCTTAATCTCTTTTGTTACGTCTACTACGTCAGATCTGTCAAATATATCGGTATATCCACCGTCGGGGAGGGTAAAGCGGTAACCAAAATCACCGTTTTCCAGCAAATGAAGTGAAAGTTTGAACGGTACCATTGACTTTCTTGTTTTAAATACTGCCGTTTCCATTTCAGGATTTATTTCCTCAATTGAAACATTATGATGAATATCCCTTTCCATCTCGTAAAGCTTGATTCTTGTCTCTGCACCGGCAAGTATTGAGTTCGGGTTGTTCTCTATTATCTTCTGTACCACGCCCTCTGCGAAATTGTATAACCTGCCAAGGTATTCTGAATGGAAACGGGCATTCTTGCGATAGAAGATCAATGATCCCCGTTCATCAGATTCGAAGTAATAGCAGTATTTCGTGCCCACCTGGTAATAGAGTTGCACAACGTTTTCAATATCATTTTCAATAATTGTTCTCAGGTAGTTAAGTTCAGGAACCGAATCATCGATTTTAATGCGTGTCTTTATTCCCCTGTTGTAGGCTATGCTGTAGAGTAGTTTTACCTCTGATTCACATGGCTTATATCCAACACTGACGCTGTTATCTGTTTTTTTGTTTGAAAAAACGTAATACATCCCGCCAATCATAGTGATATACCGTTTTTTAACAGTATGCTGTTCATTCACAAAAAAGGTGTAAATGTCCCTGAAAAGTGTTTTAAGGCGTCTGAATTCTCTTGTAGAGGCGAAAGGGTCGGAAGCTGTTATACGATTGTAGGAGTCGTAATCATTTCCGGTTTTTAAACCGCCGTTCACGATATTTGTAATAAGCCCTGGAAGATCAGATTCACTTTGTAACTCTTCGAACCTGGTTTCTCCCCAGCTGTTGTGATACAGGAAAAAAATATTATCAATGCCGGGCTTTTGTTTTGAATAGAAATTGATGATGACATGACTCATCATGGGAAAAGGTTCCTGTAAGAAATAACGGTTATGAAGATTGATACCTTTTATGGAAAAGCTGGTACTCAGCTCGGTTAAAAGATCCTGTATAAAACTGTGGTTGATCGAGAAATATCCTGACTGTATATTCAGCCTGGTATAATCTTTCTGAAAGAGTCCGTGCAGGCTGACCCAGACAACGAGGCTGAGAAGATCACCCGTTTTGTACATGATTGACCTGTATGAACCTGATCCGGTGATTTTTGTCTTTCCCAGTATCCAGAATTCTTTACCATCTTTATCTTTAACGAATTCCATGGACAGAAGCTTTTCAGGCTGGAAAGCTTTAATATTCAGTGTGTTGTCTACCTTGTACTTTTCAGGCGCAAAATGAGAATAAATTTTTCTTGATATACCTTTAAGGGTATCCTGGTGAAGCCTGATGGATGTATCACTGGTTTCAAGATTTCCAAGAATATTTTTGTATCCCTGAAGTATATACTTCTTAATACTTATCATCAGTTTACTGGTTTCTTCTATATCCCAGTTCTCAAAGTCATCGATACGTTCCACGGTGCCCTGGGGCCACCCCCATTCTTTTACAAGGGTATTCATTATTCTGCTTCTTTCGGGGATTCGATCCTGTTGGAGCCGGTCAGAGTATAATGATACCATTGGATCGATTTTCAGGTAGAAACATGTCTTCATTATACTTGAAGCTGTTTTGTCCGCCCGTATGGAATTGTAATAATCATACACATGGTTAAACATGACAATATAGGCGTCGGTATTGCTGGTGGTAATATTGCCTGCCTGAACGTCCCGCTTTATCTGGTTGCTTATATATGGATTTCTATCGATATCATTAATGTACCGTTCCAGCAGTCCCAGCTTGATCAGGGATTTAAACGGGTTACCAAGTGATTTAAGGATCTGAAAGAGGGCGGCAATAAGAAAATCATTTTTTCTGGCTGAATAAAGATTTCCCAGGTCAATGTAGTCCCTCTCAAACCCATTTTTTTTCATGATATTCAGCCATTGTGCGTAAATATCATCAGGGCAGTTCGGTGGTACAACCCACCAGAAAGGGATTTTGCCATGTATAACAATGGAACTTCTGAAAAACTCTTCTTTCAGAAGATAACCAAGTGAGATTCCGGAAAGACCTTCTTCATCCTCGTCATCAAATATATTGTTTCGAACATCGGTAATGTCATTGAGAAAGAAGTGAACTTCCTTGTTGTAATGTTCGGCGTAATATTTCTCAATCAGTTTGCATTTAGCCCTGAAATTACGAATGGCTTCGGGAGAGTATTCGCTGGTATCCGCGCATACCCAGAAGTCAAAGTCCGACTGTTTGTTGAAGGCAATGGTACCACCGCTTCCCATCAGGGCAAACATTTGTATGAATGGTTTGGTGTTATCCCTGGGAAGAACAACAGAGGGATGTCTTGCCCGAATATAGTTCATTGTAGGTGTTGAGGGTTTGTAATCATAAATGCCAGATGGCATATTATCGGTCTTTATATAACCTGGAAATTCCGGCTGATTTACATGAAGCAAAAAAGGGATAAGGTCAAATATATGATTGTCCTCTTTCTTCTCGAAGGAGTCGTATAAATGCTGCAACTTGGTGGAGTTAAATGATTGAAACAGTTTTTTATTCTGCTTTACGCGTTCAACTATTTCGGTATGATTTTCATTTGTCATGTCAGTATTGAATATATCAGTATCTATTGAGTTTCACTGCTTTTTTTTCGTTCAAATACATTTGAAATATAACTGCCATAGTCTTTCAGCATATCAACTGATATATTTCTTTTAAGGTTTTGAAGCTGACTGTTTTTTACAATCCGAACCCTTGGATTTAATGGTGACAACTTGCTCAATTCTTCAACCAGGGCCACCTCGCCGGTATTTAATCTTACCACGTCTCCACGGGAAAGAAAGAACTTCCCATTATTGACTGTAAACCCCAGTCCCCTTATGAAATCGCGGAAATCTTCCGGTAAAAACCTGAATACCTTCTTATATGGAGCGTATACCAGGTTAAGCATTGACCGAAGGGCTCCCTGGCTGTTCATCGGTTTCGAATCCGGCATGGTGAACACCAGTGAAACATAGGTGTCGATCAATGACAGGAGGCGCACCTCTTTTGGGACCTGATCCCTGTAATGGTCCATCTCAAACCCATAGGGAAATCCCCTTCCATCTGCCTTTTCATGATGCAGTAGAATTATTCTTTTCTCCAGTTCATGCATGTGTTGATGTTTTTCTACTAGTTTGTATCCAACATGTGGATGGAGGTTTATTTTGTTGATTTCTTCCTGGGTTTTTTTCAGTTTGTGCAAAATATCTTTTGAGACTGATGTCATGCCGATATCATGAAACAACCCTCCAACTCCCATGGCAGTTCGTACGTCCTGCTGAAGTTCAAGCTTTGTTCCCAGAAGGGCCCCGAGTACTGATACGTTGGTTGAATGTACGTAATAAAAATCATCAAGGGTTTTCAGTTTTGTCATGGCAGAGAAAACCCCATCCTCGTTTTCGTTTATTTCTCCCAGTAGTGAATCAATCATTGAACGTGTGGAATACACATGGTCTTTTGAAATCGCTATGGCTGGTGATATATTCAGGTTAGTACGGATTTCGTCAAACAATGAGCGTGTATGATCTACCACCTCTTCATGGGTGTTCTCACTGATTACCGGTTTCCCGGTATCTACATCACCTTCGTTATCCTTTTTTCTCCTGGCACTGGCCGGGTCATAGTACAGTGCTTCTATGTCATTTGAAAGCAGGTGGTTGATCAATGTCTGGGTAATTGGGGTATGCGCGTCAAGTATCCTGTTACCGTATTCATCGTACACATTATGGGAATACCTGTTTCCCGGGCGCAGTGTACGGGTAGGAATTCTTACCTGTGTGATTGATTTTTTTGTTTCGTTACTATCTGCCATGGTATTTGCTCACAGGTATATAGTATATCATATGTTATTGTTTATCAACTGATAATTACGGGTCCACATGATTTTCACATGGAAAAGTGAAAATTGTATATTTACCCTTTAATGGTAAGGTATAAAAATTAAAGCATTATTGCAATAAGAAAACCATTTTTATGTTGAAATGTATTCATATTTTGTTGTTAAGTTCAGACATGCTGCCGTATAGTAGAGGCTCTGACCCCATTGTCCCCATTGTGCTATTACGTTAATCTTACCGTTTTTTTAACTTTTTTGCTCTGACCCCTGGTTTTTTCCAACTTTTTTTTAATTTCGAGTCATTTTTTACGTATAGAAGGGTAGAGACTTATGAATAAACCGGAGGTCCTACCCATGCCACGACCACAACGAAGTAAAATTCAGGGCATTACCCATCATGTCTATTCACGATGTATTGAGAAAAAGGCACTTCTTTTAAACCACGGTGCGGCTTCCATGCTGGAACAGGTCATCATAGACACCCAGGAGAAGTATAACTTTGATCTGACTGCCTACCAGATCATGGACAATCATTTTCACTTTATCATCAAGACCAAAAAAGGAGAGGCTTCCATATCCCGTATTATGCAGTATATTAAAGCCAGGTTTGCTGAAAGATACAATAGCCTGCATAACCGTACTGGTCCTTTCTGGAATGAGCGTTTCAAGGACCAGGTAATTGAATTTTCAGATAACCAGTTGATGTATCTTATATGGTTAATATGCTATCTTGCGTATAATCCTGTTGTAAAAGGATTGGTCAAAGATCCCAGGGATTGGCGTTGGGGTAGTTTTAATTTCTACATGGATGCAGGTTACGAAAGTCGGGTAAAGGTGGTGGTACATGAGTATCTTTTCATCCTGGGTGGAGATACATTTGAGGAGAGGAGAAAACAAATGCTCTACTATGAGGATATGTATCGGAAGCGAAGGGGAATTCTGTTTTAAGGAAGCGGGACACATGTTCTGAGAAAAGGGGTCAGAGCCTTGGAAGAGCATGGGAAGGCTTGATGGATAAATTGATATATATAATCAAAAAAGAGCAGAGTTTGTTATTATATTTCCCGTCTGAATTCTCAGAAATTATTATACCGCATACCTTTTCCTGAGATGTTTTATAAACGGTTCTGCGCTTATGGACTGGCCGGATACTGCATGTACCAGCTCTTCAAATGGAAGCAGGCTTGCCCTGTCATATATTCTATCCTTCAACCAGTCAACGATATCCGCAAAACGACCCTGCTGGATATCTACACATGTTGTACTGTATTCTTTATTCAGATCAGCAAAAAGCTGCGATGCCATTACCGCTCCAAGGGTGTAACACGGAAAATAACCGAACGCCCCATGTGCCCAGTGAATATCCTGCAGGCATCCCTTCGCGTTACCTTGAGGCCGGATCCCGAGGAAACCATTCATCCTGTCATTCCATGCTTCGGGTATATCCTCAACCTTCAACTTGTCATCAAATAGAAGTTGTTCAAGCTCATATCGTAAAATAACGTGCAACGGGTAGGTAACCTCGTCGGCTTCAATACGAATAAAGCCTGGCTGTACCTGCCTGGTTACCTGGTAGAGATGTTCAAATGATAGTTCGGTGAAGTCCCCGAAAACATTCTTCATTACGGGTGTGATGAATTGGATGAACTCAGGGGTCAGAGCCACCATTTTTTCCATGAAAAGTGACATTGCCTCGTGTACAACCATGCCACGGGCATATCCCACAGGCTGCAAACGCCATTCAAGGGGACGATTGAGCTCGTAGAGGGCATGACCGGTTTCGTGGATCGTGGCGGTAAGAGCAAAAAGCGGATCATGTTCCCTGTAGGCGGTGGTAATTCTTGTATCAAGCGGATGTCCCGTCGTAAAGGGATGGGCACTGATATCCAGGCGGCCACGGTTAAAGTCAAAGCCCATGATATCCATGATTCTTAATGAGAGTTCTTCCTGTTTTTTCCAGCTGTAGCTTTTTTTGAAGCCAATATCATCTTTTGAAATGTTTTGAGTGTGTTGTACCTCTATAAGAAATCCTGGTAGAAAATCCTTTAAACTGTCAAACACCAGGTTGATTGTATGGGTGGTGAGACCAGGTTGAAACTGGTCAACAAGGGCATTGTAGGGGGTGGTGCTTAGTGCCTCCGCTTTCAAAAAAGCAGTTTCACGTGTCAACTCAAGAATTTTTTTCAGATGGGGGACGAAAATGCTGAAATCATCCTCATTCCTTGCATTTCGCCAGGCAACTTCTCCCCTCGAGGTAGCGAGGGTCAGAGCCTCAACCAGCTTTCCGGGAAGTGCGGCAGCGTGAATCCATTCCCGGCGGGCTTCCCTGAGGTTTGCCTGCTGCCAGTGGGTAAGCGAATCACTGTGTGCGTCTGCTTCCCCAAGCAGATCTTCCCAGTCGTGTCGGGTCAGCAATTCATGGGCCCTGCCGCTGAGCCAGGCGAGCTGTTCTGCACGTGACTCTACAGAACCTTCTGCCATGTAGACCTCCTGGTCCCACGAGAGAGCTTCCATTATTTCACCCATGAGGGATATTTCACTGAAACGGCTTTCTATAGTTTCATATGCTGATGATGACATTGAAAATCCTTTTAATTGTGTTTATTATTGGGCTTAACATGCGAACAGGGGTCAGAGCCGCTGGTTCTAGGAGCCTTGGTTGCAGAGCCCTGGTTGTTGTTACAGGTCAAATGTATACACCGCAGACAGTGTCACCCCGTAAATGTGATTGTGGGCTTCATATTCAAAGCTTTCACTGTTATCGTGCATTAGGTAGAAATACTGGTACCTTCCCCCCAGGTTTATTGATGTAGACGCAGAAGCTATGTACCATGCAAGTGTTAAGGTGCCGTTTCCGCCATATGCAGAAGAAAGGCTTTCCTTGTCGTTACCCGTGTCTGAATTCACAGTATTCTTCCCCCTGGCGTACAGTCCTGAAACATTTGCAAGCGCGTACAGGCTCGTTGTCAAGGGAATGGTGAATCCAACTCCAATAGCGGGACCCACATTATAACTTAGTCCATCATCAGTTCCTGAAAGGGTAGAGAGTTTCCATTTGTATCCCATTATCTTCGCGCCGGCAAATACTTTCACAAGGCTTGCCACCCTGTAATTGAGTACCAGGTCAGAATCAAAACGGTAGACATCTTCCTTTGAGTCAGACGGGAATTGAAATTCATAATGCCCATAGAGGAATACTCCAGAAACACTCCACTTATCGGAAAAACTGAAAGAAAACAGTGGACCATATAAGAGTGCAGAGTCGTCCCCATCTTCTCCGCCCTTTACAGTATCAATTTCCCACCATGAATACCAGGTCGCCCCACCAACACTGAGATCATAGGCGTGTGCTATCGTAGCCGGCATTACGGCTGTCAACAGGAAAAGAATTACTAATAATTTGATACCCGTTTTTTTCATTTTAATCTCCAGGTATATTCAATAAAATATATTCTTTCAAAAAAACACCGATGCAGACAGAAAGAAACCCCAGAAGAACTCAAGACGCTTGAATTCCATGTCTACCCTGTCTCCCCGGTTAACAGTTGCCGTTGAATCAGCTACTGTATCAAAATAGGTGATTTCCTTTTTCAGCTTAACCTGTGACATTGTAAGCCATGAATAATACATGCCGTAGTCTACACCACCCTCGATTTTCATATGCTTTAAAATGTATTGCAGTGTTATTGAACCGGAGCTTGACACATTGAAATTGTCAAAAGAGAATGGCTTGATCTCCTTTGACTTGAAATAATCTGATTGGGCGCTGTAACCACCAAGACCTGACAGGCTGAGGGGAGTATACGTAGTCATGTACAGGTCACCCCATATTGGAAACCTGCTCTTAAGGCCGATGAAAATATCCACGTACCTGTTGTTGGTATACATAAAGACTTCACCGGAACTTCCCATGGTTGTTACTGTCAATTCAGTAGGTGCCTCATATTGAACGTATTTACCGCCCAGTTCTGTTGTGAGATAATCTCCGATGAATGCAAGCTTGATTGTATACTGGCTGTAGCGGGTATACCATGATATCTTGTCACCGGGTGAGAGGGTTATCATATCACCTGATTTCGGATAGTAATATATATCAGTTGTACTGCCATCGTAATCCTTGTAGCCTTTTGAGGTTATAGTGCTTTTGAACTCTCTTAAAACCACATCCCCCTGCAGCGCGATATTGCCGAACTGCAGGCCGCTGAGAAGTTTCAATTCCTGCGCACGGTCATCTTCTTCTGCCTGAAGGTCTTCGCTGCTGTTATACTCTGTTGGCAGGGATAGCTTGTCGGAAAGATAGTCCATTCCAAGGCTGAGGATTGAGATATTGGTTTTAACCCCGTACTTCTTTACTATAAATGGCGAGGCGTTGTGAGTGTAGTCAAGTCCCATGGAAGAAGAGCTGCCAAAAAGTGAAAAGTAATCGTTCATGCTCATCATTTTCCAGCGGTAATAACCGTATCCCCCATAGGCATAGATCAGCGATGATGTTTCAGGATTGAGATCTTTTTTTTCAGATGTTTCTTTTGTGAAGGCAAGTGATTGCAAGAAAAAAATAAGCACAAAAGAAGCAAAGAGACAGTGAAATAGAAATTGCCTCATAAGCCAGCTCCTGCATTAACTCAATATAATGATCAACGTAATTGATATGGTAGTGATAGATGTTATAGTACACAACAAATACTATATGTGCATGCTGACACCTGTCAAGTATTTCGCCAGAATGCTGATTTCCGGGATTCTTTTTTTACAGGTTTTGTAGTGGATAATAGTTACTACATTTCTTCATCATTCAATGTTACTTAATCTCAGTATACACCGCCTTGCTCTTCTTATCCTCAGAATCTTCACCTTCAGGAGGGAATATCTGGTACAAAAGATTATTCTGATACACGGTAATTCCTGGAAACAGGTTTTCGATCTTGCCGGTTATGGCTTCTGCTTCTTTCTGCAGCACTGCTTCAGACTTTTCATAGAGTGTACTGCGGTACTTGATAACGGGAATAAGGTCTCTCTTAACAAAGACAGATCCGATGGTATATATTTTCGGCTTTGATTCGATAGATGTCATTTCAATGGGGAAAGAATGTGTATTGTCAATCTTGCCTGTGAGTTCTTTTCGATATTCCATGATTTGTTTTTCATCTGGATAAGTCGCAAATGGAGATGGTTTTAAATACGCGTCGATGTTTGACAACCACAGCAGGGCCATTACGGTGTGACCCTTCTTTTCCAGAACCCGGGCCCTCTTGTAGAGTTCATTAGCATTCTGATCAAGAAGCTTGTAGGGCCCCAGCCTGAAGGCATATAATTTCCAGTTGCCATCTGTCTTTCCATATACAATTGTTATGTGAAACTGGTTGTTTTCATGCTGGAAAGAATACAGGGAGATCACGGTTTCTGTATACAGGGCCGGGAATGTTAACTGGTAATTGCCGGTATATTTTACCGGTATAGTAAAGTTACCACTTCCGGTGTCACCTTTCACTTTTACGAAAAAGTTTTTAACAAGGCTGATCTCGTTTTCACGTATTACTTTCCCGTAATTAGTATAAAAATTTTCAAATAATTCCATACCCTGTTGCTGTGCCTGCTTAATTGACATGTCATACATTACCCGGGGTTTGTTCATCTGTATACTGTCAAAAATTTCACTGTTCAATGATTCTATTTCTTTTAACCCTGGTGTATCAAATTGAGCAACGGCGTGTATGGAATACTCAACCTGGGTTTTCTTAACATCCAGTTGAAGGTCTTCTGCAAACGCGGTTATTGAGCCCAGGTACAGCATGCAAACAGAAAGTATAAGACTGACTTTAATTAGCTTCATAAAATCTCCGGGATTGTACAGGTTGTGTACTGAATAGGAGAATACTATATCGTATGCTAAATATTTCAAGGAATTTTATCATCATTGGATTTTCGTAAGATTAGAACTGAACAGGGGTTCACACAGAGACGCAGAGACACGGAGTACACTGAGATTTTCGTTCTATATTGTTATTCCGTCAGGATATAATATCATTTCAATCTTTTAGAGTTTTTACAGTTAAGGGATATTTATAGCTTCTGATTTGAGTTGATATATTTATTAGCCTGTAAAATCTATACCCTGTATCAAACTTTACAACAATAGTGTACTATACTGATAAAACGAAATATACCTGTATTGACCAACTCTCTGTGTGCCCCGTGTCTCCGTGTCTCTGTGTGAACCCCCGTTGAGTATCATGCCATACAGAGGTCCGCGAAGAGACTCATTTTTTTATTGGTTCTGTTGTACATTGCTGATAGTATAAAAACAGACATCAGTTCAAAGAGGACAGGCACATCGATTCAAATATCCACATACAGCCGGTAGATTTTTCATCCATTTATTTTTACGATGAGCTCTTTCAGAGCGGATTCTGGGGTTATTTCAAGGCATACATGGAACGTGATGCCCGGGCGTTCATGGTTAGATATGGACAGGTTCCCTTTCCCCTGGTGACCATAGAGCGTAGGATAGGGGGGGATTTTGTATACGTGTATTGTCCCAGGGCTCCGCAAATCGCGTTGCCCGAAGAAGACCAGGGCCCATTCATGGAGGCGCTTGCCCGGCAGCTGAAACCACACCTGCCCGATGAAACCATGTTTGTACGATTTGATACTGTGTGGGATAACCCTTATGATACATCGTCACATTATACTGAAACAGGGTTCTGGCTGGGGCCCCCCCGTCTTGAAGTACGTGAGATTCGAATGAATTATTTTACCCGTGAGAAGAACCTTCGAAAATCTCCCGATGATCTTTTGCCGCCGGATACGGTGGAAATAGCATTGCACCAGGACGAAGACGACCTTTTTATGAATATGCGTCAGAATACCAGGAACTGTATCCGCCGTTCATTAAAGAAGGGGGTTACTGTGCAGGATGCCCCGTTAAAATATCTTGCAGACTGGTACCGGCTGTATCATGATACGGCATCACGGAAAGGATTCAAGGCGGAGAAACTTGAGTATTTTCAAAATCTTTTTCAGTCTGCTGATTCTTTCCAGGAAAAAGCAGGTGATTCACGCATCGTTCCTTCATTTCGGCTGCTTATTGCCACAAAGGGGAAAGAAATCCTGGCGGGGATGATACTGGGGTTATATGGGAATATGGGGTATTATCTCTTCGCGGGTTCTTCCCCGAATTGGCGTGACCATATGCCAAATTACCTGCTGCAGTGGGAGGCCATCAAGATGGCAAGGTCGGCCTGTTGTCAAAGGTATGACCTGTTTGGAATTCCCCCGAATAATGACCCCGTCCACCCCCAAAATGGACTGTATACTTTTAAAAAAGGATTTGGGGGCAGGGTTGTGCATAATCGCGGCTGCTGGGATTATCCTGTTGATGAACAAGGGTACATGGTGGTGAGAAATATAAAAGCGGCCTTGTGAAATCCCCCTGATGATTCCCTTTTATCCGGTACAACTACCCCTGCAACTATTGCTTTAAACCGGAATATATACTACACTATAGGTGAAACTCAATAGTTACTGTATAACACGATGAAACTGGATATTATTGAAGACAATCTCAGCAGGCTTTACAAAGATGCGTACAAAAAGCAGATCGCTGATGAAGACCGTATCGTCATCATCAGCGATCTGCATCTTGGTGATGGCGGTAAACGTGATGCCTTCCTGATGAATGCTGACCTGGTGGAACATGTATTACGGGACTATTATTTAGAGAACAGGTTCACGCTGGTATTAAACGGGGATATTGAGGAGCTTCATCGTTTCGATCTTGATCCTGTAATGAAACGATGGAAACATATGTATACCCTTTTCAACCGTTTTGCCGATAGCTCTGGCCTGTATAAAATAATTGGCAATCATGATTACCTGCTGCATTACAGGAAGATGCCCGAACTGGAAGGACATTTGCTGCATGCGTTGCGGCTTGAATACAGGGATAATACTTTGTTCGTGTTTCACGGACACCAGGCAACCGGGTTTACTGAGAAAGGTAACCGGCTGGCACGATTTGTCCTCCGCTACCTGGCAAACCCGTTGAGAATAAAGGCCCGAACAGCTGCACGTAACCCGGAAAAAAGAATACGTGTAGAAAAACGCGCCTACGAATTTTCACGATCCCGAAAAATTGCATCCATTATCGGTCACACCCATCGGCCACTGTTCGAGTCTCTTTCGAAAACTGATTCACTGAAGTTCCGAATCGAACAGTTGATTCGTGAGTACATACGCTCAGGTGAAGAAGAGAAAATACAAATGGAAGAAAAGATCCGTTTTTACCGCCAGGAACTTGCCCGGCTTCAGCAGGAAAACCGGCGTAAAGAGGATATAACGGGGCTTTACGATTCACTTATCCTGGTTCCCTCCCTTTTTAACAGCGGGTGTGCTATCAAGAGGGGGGGCATTACCACGCTGGAGATTGAAAAAGGAAGAATATCCCTGGTGTACTGGTTTAACAGGAACATCAGCCAGAGATACATGACGGCTGAAGGAAAAAAGCCTGTGCAGCTGGGCGATACTGATTATTATCGCACCGTACTTAAAACTGACAGGCTTGAATACATTTTTTCGCGGGTTAAGCTCTTATCGTAGATTACTCATGATGAAATAAAGGTTGTTTTCTTATCAGGCCGGGGTGCCTTGATCACCATGAATGTGAGTGGCTTATCACTCTCGTTGTACCAGCAATGAACTATGTCTTTGGGGCTTTCAACAAGGGATCGGGCAGATACTTCTTTTTTTTCGTCACCGATCTCAACAGTTCCCCGTCCTTCAAGAACATAGAAGGCCACGTCAACAGGGGTGATATGTCTTTTCAGGGATTGGCCGGGTTGAAGTTTAATAACGGTAACCATGGCATCTTCGGTATTGTAAAGATTCCGCGCGTCAACGTTATGCGCGTTTTCCATTACGGGTGTTTCATCGAGTTTCTTAATGATCATGTAAACCTCTCATATTACATTAGTAAGGATTGCTAACAATATAGCATAAAACCCTGGAGGCGTCAAGAAATGCATGACTGGAACCTGGCACCAAAAGAAGCGGTACAACTGCAGCGTGAGCTGGCGGGGAAGATCGTCATTGGTGGTCAACCTGGACAAATGGATATTATAGCCGGCATCGATATATCCATGCAGCTTTTCGGTAAGACCGGTTATGCCGGCGTAATAGTGTTTTCACACCCAAAGCTTGATATTATTGAGGAAGCATTTGCGTGTGGCACAATCCCCTTTCCTTATGTGCCCGGTCTTCTCACCTTTCGGGAAGGGCCGTTGATAGAAGAAGCGATGACCAAACTGAAAACACGTCCAGACCTTCTCATTTTTGACGGACAGGGAATCGCCCATCCCCGGCATATGGGCATCGCCGCCCACATGGGCCTGAAGCTGAACATTCCTTCCATCGGTTGTGCCAAGTCAAGACTATTCGGTCAATACAGTGAACCTGCGCCAACAAGGGGCTCATCAACCCCACTGACGGACGGGGAAGGCAGGCAGATCGGCGTGGTGCTTCGTACCAGGGACAACGTGAAGCCCGTATTCGTCTCACCGGGGCACATGGTGGGAATTGAAGAGTCGGCCTGTATCATCATGTCCTGTACCGGGAAATACCGCATCCCTATACCAACCAGGGAGGCCCATATACGGGTGGGAGCATATAGGAAAAGAGTTGAGGATTGAGGTATTAATTTCCTTGACGAATAGTACTCAATGCGACATATATAAAATTGCCATTATAACAGGTGTACTATTGAATAACGTCGCACGTTCCATGAGTGTGGCGTCCGTGTGGTAATTGATACTCAATGGAGACACATCGTGAGCAGAACAGTGATTGCCGGTTTCGGCTCGGCCGGATACGCGGCACTTGTTACTATTAAACGTAGCAATCCCAAAGCTGATATAATAATAGTTGATCCCAAGGAGTACGACCTTACCCATCCCTGTGGTCTGCCGTATGCCCTTGAAAACAGGGTTCCCGAACATGAGCTGCAGCAGGATATCAATCTTCCCCGCATGGGTGTGGAGAAGATTTGTGCGTATGCAACCGGTATCAACGTTGATGAGAAGAAACTTCTTTATTCGGATGGAAAGGAAGAAGGTGCCCTGTCATATGATAACCTGTTGATCTGTACGGGGTCAGTGCCTTTTGTCCCCCCTATTGATGGTGTGTCTTCATTTCTTGACAATGGTGTGTATACCCTTACATCGGTTGCCGGCCTTCGAAAGATCAAGGAAGCGGCAGGCGGGGCAGAGCGGGCTGTTGTTATCGGGGCGGGCGCTATCGGGCTTGAAAGCGCGCTTGCACTCAAAAAGCTTGGCGTGAACACTACCGTCATTGAAATGCAGAATAACGTCCTTCCGGGTGTTCTTGATCCTGACATGGCAAAAGTGGTAGAACTTTACCTTGAAGAAACCGGCATAGACCTGGTAACCGGCACCTCGGTTGATGCAGTTGAGGGTAGTGACCGTGTTTCCCGGGTAATCGCGGGTGATATGCGTGTTGATACCGGCATGGTGGTACTGGCATCCGGCTTCAGGCCTAATACCACCTGGCTTGAGGGACTTCCCGTTAAAATGGACAGGATGGGAAACATACAGGTGAACGACCTGCTGGAAACAGGTTTACCCGGAGTATACGCGGCAGGTGACTGTATCCTGTCATGGTCGAGAATTGACAGGGAACCCGTGGGAGCGAAGCTGGCAACCTCGGCCTATAAACAGGGCATAGCAGCCGGAACAAGCATGTCCGGCGGGAAGGGTGTATACCTGGGAACTGCGGGTACATTCGTGACAAAAATCGGGCAGCTTGAAGTGGCAGGAACCGGCTTTACAATGGAGACTGCCAGGGAGAGGGGATTCTCACCGGTGCAGGGGAAGATCACCTCGTACGTGCTTCCTGACTACTTTCCCGGAGGGCATGATATCACCGTAAAGATTATCTGTGACAACGATTCA
>Ga0102938_10001381_pt1 | contig 18381 bp, 17 predicted proteins | sample SalPonR2_B_D2_MG_FD_84516 | JGI IMG/M metagenome (GOLD analysis project Ga0102938, IMG submission 84516) | Salt pond soil microbial communities from South San Francisco under conditions of wetland restoration - Salt Pond MetaG R2_B_D2_MG | ecosystem: Environmental > Aquatic > Marine >...
ATCTATACCTATAATTTTACCCAGAATATTGTCTTTATTTAACTTTTTATTCTTATAAACTGTTTACTTGATTGGAATTGATTGGCTGTCGCCACCCTCTTCCGAAACTTTTTTTGAAACTGAAACTTTTAGCACCCCATCATTAAATGCAGCATTAATTGATGATGTATCGGAATGTTCAGGCAAGGCAAAGGCTCTGGAAAAAGATCCTTGCTTGCGCTCACTTTTCACCAACTTTTCATCATCCTCGAGATAAAGTTCTCTGTCACCACTGATGGTTAACACACCATTTTTCAGCGTGATGGAAACCTGTTCTTTCACCATCCCGGGCAGATCCATGATAATTGAATATTTCTGATCATTTTCTGCCACATCACAGCGTGGATGAAAGCTGGCCGCACCCTGTACAGGTACAGCTCGTTCAACCAGTTGCTGAATGTCTCTGCCAAGTTTTGATAACTGTTTTTCCAAGTCTATGCTAAAGTTGTTCATAATAGTTTTCGATTTTATTCCTATATGAGCAACCTCAATGCCAACCTTAGTTCATGTGGTTGATCACTGACGTATTGGCATGTAGATATGCGGAATTATTTGGCGTTGCCAAATTGACAACTACGATTGGGTAAGCTCGTGTAAATGTGTCCAGAATTGAGGATAAGATATTGAAGTACACTCAGCTCCCTCAATTTCACAAATTCCTACAGATCGCGTTGATAAGACAGCCGCTGCCATCGCCATTCTGTGATCGTGGTAAGAATTAAAGCGAGCCGGTCGCGGAGTAAATTCCGGATCACCGTAAATGATTATCCCATCTTCCTGAAGTTCAATTTCTGCGCCGGCAGAGTTTAAAATCTCTGCCATTGCAGACAATCGGTCTGTCTCTTTATGCCTCAACTCTTCTGCACCGGAAATCACAGATTTACCATCGGCAAAACACATGGCAACCATCAGTACAGGAAGTTCATCAATGCAGTTTGGTATTAATTTAGGATCCAGTTCAATCGGTCTTAACTGCGCCGGTCTGATACGGATATCAGCCACCGGCTCTTTTCCGGCAAATGCAGAGTTTGTTTGAGTCAAGTTAGCGCCCATCTCTTCTAAAATATGATAAGCGCCGGTGCGGGATGGATTCATACCAACCTGATTCAGTTCTAGCTCAGCTTCAGGATGAATGGACCCTGCTACAAGCCAGAATGCTGCTGCTGAAAAATCTCCCGGAACCTGATAGTTCTGAGCAGGCAACAAATCACTTCTGCTGCTTTGTATGATTTTTCCTGTACCAAACGGTTCCGTTTTTAAATCCAGTAACCTTTCTGTGTGATCCCGGGTGGGGATTGCCTCTACAACTTCGGTGGGTTCATCGCCAAAAAGGCCCGCTAATAGAACACAAGATTTAAGCTGCGCACTGGCTATTGGGAGCGGATACCTCATCGGTTTTACCCCCGAATGCTTTTCAATTTTCAAAGGTGCAAATTTTTGCTCTCTGCCTTCAATAGCACATCCCATTTCTTTCAAGGGATCAATGATGCGTTTCATGGTTCGTGCAGAAAGAGAGTCATCACCAATCAATTCACACTCTATTCCGGCACCGGCAAGTATCCCGGATAGTAAGCGCATTGTTGTTCCTGAGTTGCCACAGTCCAGCGGTGCATCAGGTATTTTAAAACCATCACGGCCCACTCCTTTAATTTCAACACGCTGATCTTCTGTATGAACGGAAACACCCAGCTGTCTCAAACAGGATAAAGTACTCTGCGGATCTGCAGCCGTAGAGTAATTCTCAATAATGCTCGTACTACTGCTGATTGCTGCAAATAGAGCCGACCTGTGAGAAATGGACTTATCAGGTGGCATAACTAAAGTACCTGCCAGTTTTTTAGCAGGTTCAGTTTTTTGAATCATAACTTAATTTCTGTTTAGAAGAGCTTGCGCTTTTTCCGCGCCCGTAGTACCCGGGTATTGTTCAATAATAGATTCTAACAATGAAATAGCATCGCCCCTTCGTCCTTCACGAATGTGAATTTCTGCAATTTTATATTGTGCTTCAGCCACCCAAATATCATACGCTTCGAACAATACCTGTACCCTGGAAAATGCTTCGCGGGCAGATTCATTATCCCCTTCATCCAGATAAGTTTCGCCAAGTAGATATTGTGCTTCTGCTCCAACATCTGTGGTGCTATTTTCTGCAACGAGACTGAAAAACCTTCTCGCTTCTTCAACGCGGTTGTCGTCCAATAGAACTTTCCCCAAGCCAACCCTGGCAGCATCGCTGTTTTCATCGATAGAGAGTACCTGTTCAAAGTTTTGTCTTGCCTGATTTACGTTGCCCATGGCCAGATTCGCATTTCCCATACCCAAAATACCTTCCTGTCGATATCTTGCGTCAGCCTCAATAAGTTGTTCATATCTTTCCAGGGATTCACTGTAGTTCCCTTCTTCGTACTGCAGACGACCAAGCTCAGCTAATGCAGCTGCAACCCGATCAGAATTAGGATAATCGTTAACCAGCGTCTGAAGTGCTTCAATTGCAGATTCGCGTTCGTCAATTCGTACGTAAGCATCTGCCATGTTGATATAAGCGTCAGGAGCCAACTGCCGATTGTTTGTTATTCTGAGGTACTGTCTGAATTCGCTTACGGCGGCTTGATAGTCGCCGGACTGCATCATGTTTTCTGCCTGTCTGAACCTCAGTCTGTCTGCTGTGGTGGATGTAGGATTGTCAGACAAAAAATCTTCAAGGATCTCTGTTGATGAATCATCCTCCCCTGCAGAAAGCTGCGCAAACTGAATTCCATTGATCGCTTCAATGATATAGTTACTTCGCGGATAATCGTCCAGCACTTTCTTGTAGGCTTCAACAGCTTGCTCATAGTTTCCTGCATTGTAATAGGAGTCACCAATATTGTATTGCGCCCGGGCTGCCCACTCCGTTCCCGGGTATCGGCTGATTACGGTTTGGAACTCTTCGATCGCCTGATCATAATTTCCGGTATTCAGATAGATGTACGCTACGTTATACTGAGCCTGTTCCCGTAAGGTTGAATATGGATAAATCCTCAATACTCGTCGAAACTGAGAAACAGCTTCAAAATTCTGATTCATCCGGTAGTAGCTGTTCGCCACCTGAAACATCGCATAATCACCACCCGGTTCGGCCCCGATTGCCATATTGTAATATTCGAGTGCATCGCGATATTCTCCCTGTGCGTAATAGGCATCGCCAATTCTCAATTGCGTATCCGTATCGTAGGGAAACAGTGCAATGGATGGAGGATCGTAGTTTTCAAGAAAATCAGTTAGAGGATCCGTAGCATTTTCAAAATCTCCCATCATAAAATAAGACCAACCCAGCCCATACTTTGCTGCTCCTACCAGTTCATGACTCGGATAATTTTCAATAAACCGTGCGTATTGATTTGCCGCAGGTCCGTAATTACGCGTTTGATAGTGAGCATCAGCACTCCAGAAAAGTGCCTCACGCCCCAATGGGGTATCAGGTGCATCATTATAAACTCTTTCAAACTCAGGCTGGGCTTGCTCATATGCCTGATTGCTATACTGAACCCACGCACGCTGAAATCTTGCCTGACGCTTTAACTCCGGAGCCAGCTCCGTCAGCTCTTCAGCAATATCGAATGTTTCTAATGCTCGTGTGTACTCACCATTAGCAAAGTAAACTTCTCCTAAGAATGTGATGACATCACCCGGATTTTCCAATTCATCTGCCCGTTGCGCAAGTGGTCGCAAGGCTTCAATGGCTTCTCCATAGAAGCCAACTTCAAACGCTATTACGGCCCATTCAAAATAGGCTTGCTCGGTAAATGGCCCGGATTGAAAACGGTTTCCAAATTCACGAAATGTAGTAATGGCCTGATCCGATCGCCCGGCCATTTTTTCATTTGCTCCTTTATAGTAAAGTGCTTTTCGAGCGAGTTCATCATTACCAACAGCCGCTTCACCAAATGATCGTGCAGCCCAGTGGTAAATTTCCTGTTTATGATATACCCAACCCAGTCCGTAGTGTGCAATTCGTAAATCATCACCTTCCTCTGCTGCATTAATATACTGCCTGTAAAATCGGGTGGCATCTTCAAATTGTTGAAGGGCATTGTAGCTCTCAGCTGTCAAGTAGACTGCTTTTTGCCGATTTTCGTGATCCAAATTAGGCAGTGCATCTTTAAATGCCTCGATAGCCTCTTCAAAATTCCGCTGCTGATAGTAAGATTCTCCCAACGCAGTTCCAATTCTTCTGGTCATCGGGTCAAACGGGTGCCTTTCTCTTAATAGCTCAAATGCTTCAGCCGATTCATTAAATTTCTCTTCTTCCAAAAATAGCCTTCCCCTGGCATAGAGAGCCTTGGGCGACCAATCACTTCTGCGATGCTTATCTGAAAGAGTTAAAAAATACTCTCTTGCCAAATCGTAGTCACCATACTGAGCCGACGTTTCGCCAAGCATGTAATAAAGTTCAGCTTCATCGCTGTTCGATTGCGGATAATTCAGGGCCTCGTCCATTCTTTGGATTGCATTTGCCAGATCTCCCTGTTCAGTATGCAAATTGGCCAACTCTTTTAGCAGTATGGCAGAACGGTTGCTGGTTGGATATGATTGAACAAAACGATCAACATGGTGGCCCACTCCTGAAGAGTCTATTTTGACAAGAGCACGGGTATGATAAAATTCTGCTGTTTCTTTGGCTACAGAATTTTTTGCCTGGTTTTGTGCTGCTTCAAAAAGTGGAATTGAGGACTCAAAAAGCCCCTTATCAAAGAGATGAATAGCTTCCTGAAATTCTTTTTGATAGGACTCCTGATGCTGTTGGGCATTCAGCAGAGATGGTGCAAAAAGTAAGCAGGCCGTTAGAAGGATTAGATAAAACGTTCGACTCATGTAAATTTTAGAATAATAGATTCTTTGCAAGGGGTGTAATATACCAATCAGCAAAACATCAAATCATCTTTCTATGATGATTTTACAAACTATATATCCAGATAGCGTAACAGCTCATCCGCCCGCGATGAAATATCTGTTTGCAACAGATCATTTCGATTTTCGGTTGTAGTTTGATAACCATGACGCTGGAGTGAAGAAACCACAGCAGATGTATCAATATGGCTAATCTTTATCGAGATACGAAGTTTCAAACTATCATCAGCAGGCTGGTCTACAGTTAGGCCAAGAATTTTTGCACCCTCCGTTTCGATCAAATGAACCAGCTCAGAAATCGTAAAATCTTCCTTGGTTACTTCTACAGTGATCACCGATCCGGTAGTTGTAATATTCAGCATTTTTGAAAATGCTTCCAATACATTTTTTTTCTCAACTATTCCCAAATAAATTCCGTCTCTATCTACAACAGGGAGTAATCTCACTTCGTATTCAAGCATTCTGCGGGCAACTTCAAACAGATGCTGACTTGAAAATACGTAGATAGACGAGTTCAGCTCTACTGTATTAACCTCTTGGGAGTCATCCGGTACATCAGCGATATCCTCGAACGATATCATTCCAACCAATTTCCCTGTCGTTACTTCGCGAACAGGAATATGAGTAGTTTGCCACGCATCCATCTTGGCTAAAGCCGCAGAAATTTTATCCTGTGGCGCAAGCGGGGTAAATTCGGTATTTAAGAGTTCTCTAGCTAACACGTTATTGTGAGTTTACCGGTTGAATTTCAGCCAGAATGCTTTCAAATCGATCGCGTTCCGCTTTAGATACACTTCCTTCTACTGTTACGTGATTTCCCTCAAAATGTTCGCGGTCAATTACAGCAACTTCATGGAGATACGCAACGGCTTTATAATGCGACATTGGCACGTCGTATGCAAATTCCACATAGTCTTCTTCAATCAGGGATTTTAACCGTTCTTTCAATTTTCCTAAGCCAATTCCTCTTGCGGCAGATACAAACACTGCTCCGGGGTACTCTTTTTTCAAACCTATGAGTTCGCTTGGTTCAAGGCGATCGATCTTATTAAGTACCAAAACCATCTTTTTGCCCTCAATCTCAAGCTCTTCAAGCGTGTCATTTACCACATCGATATAATCTTCCAGAAGTTTACTGGAAGCATCCACAACATGCATCAATATATCCGCGTCGCGAACTTCATCTAATGTAGACTTAAAACTTTCTATGAGGTTGTGAGGAAGCTTTCTTATAAAACCAACCGTATCGGATAACAGTATCTCATGATCTTCTACTTCAAGCCGCCTTACCGTGGAATCAAGAGTTGCAAATAATCTGTCTTCCGCCAATACATCCGTATCTGTCAGCGCATTCATAAGTGTTGACTTGCCCGCATTCGTATATCCTACAAGTGAGACCCGATCAATTCCTTCTCTGTTTTTTCGCTGAGTAGTACGCTGACGATCCAGCTTTTCGAGTTTTTCTTTGAGCGTGGAAATCCGTTTACCAATTAAACGGCGATCGGTCTCAATCTGAGTTTCACCCGGCCCTTTTGTTCCAATTCCACCTGTTTGACGGGATAGGTGAGTCCAGAAGCGAGTTAATCTAGGCAGCAGGTATTGAAGCTGAGCCAATTCAACCTGAGTTTTGGCTGCGGCTGTTTTTGCGCGGGATGCAAAAATATCAAGTATAAGTCCGCTTCTGTCCAGTACTTTATTATCTACAGTCTTTTCAATATTCCGGATTTGCGTTGGGCTCAGATCATCATCAAATATGAGAACGTCTGCATTTTTTTCACTCACCAGTGACTTCAGCTCTCGTAATTTACCGGTTCCCACAAATGTAGTAGGATCGGGGTGAGGGCGGTTCTGAAGTACTTTTTCAACTGTCTCAGCTCCCGCAGTATCGGCCAGCAATTCAAGTTCTTCGAGATACTCCTCAGCCAGCCATCTTGGAGTGTCTGCTCCGTAGATACCTACTAAAACTGCTTTCTCTTTGCTTAGAGATGGTTTGCGTATATCTTCTAACAAATTATTTAGTATGTTTTATAAAATTCAATCGAAAGCTTTGATATCGAACGAAGTACCCGTAACAGGCGACATCGTTTTTCCAATCTTTAAGGTAACGAGCTTATCAAATTTAGAACACTTCTCATCCGGAACTAGTAGCTCAAGCCGTATTAAACGACTATTTTGTATTTTCAAACGCCCATTCTCCTCATAAATAAAAATGTACTCCGATCCTTTCTCAGTTGGTTTTTCAACATAGTCGCGGATTTGGTGCCAGGCTATGGTTTGTGACGGATCGTTCACATTTTTAACAATACCATGGTCAGTAACATAAACTTTAGTTGAGAAGTAACTGGCCAAAAACCAGCTTAAACCCATCCAGCTGTAACTTCCCAGTATGATTTTGTATTGACTTATTTCTGTACTCCAAACAAAACTCCCAACCACTAAACTAAATGAAAGGAATAGAGTTGAAAAAAGCGGATAGCCAAAAAGTTTACCACATTTCCAGCTAAGTCTGATGTTTCTCAGTCGCCATGCATTCGCAATAGAGTATGCAGCCAATAGTGTTGCTCCTATTGTAAACAGGGCCAACAGTAGCACAAATAAACTATATGTATCGGTAGTGATATTCATTAAATGCTAAATAATTTCAACTTTATATGAACGGGCAATTATCGACTCTGCGATTAATAATATAATGGCCGAAATGATAAACCAAAACCAAATTTCCTTGCCAAAGGAGGCTGACTCCAAATCTGAATAAAATGATTCTCTGTTCTCATCAGTTCGAATCACTGATAGATTTTCAAAAACTGATTCTAATGTATTCTCAATCTCTGTTTTATTCAACGAATTTAATACTGATTCCATTGCATTCTGATTCACAGAAAAATACTGTTCCCAATTGTCTGTAATAATTTTACCAAATCCCGGTTCCCACTCTTTTCCATCATAGGATATCACTGTGCCTTCAAACCTTTGAGCAATTTCCGGAACGAATGTTTCACCTTCTTTTTCTATCTCAGCATAGTCAAAAGGGTGTCCTATCAACGTCTCGAATCTTTCTCCCAGTTTATGGTTACTGATTCTCGCCCCTTCTCCCCTGGCAAGATATTCAACGGTTCTGAAAAAGAAAGGAGCATAAAACGGTTTGATAGGGAAATTAGACCAACCCGGATCACTCCCTATTGCAGAGAAAATCAATCTTCCATTTCCAATATTCTGTTCCTGTAGTAAAATCTGGCCCGACCTGGTTGATAAAAGCGGAAAAGATCCACTCAAAGAACCTTCCTCTATCTGGTAGAGATAAAACAGTTCAGGTACGTTTAAACGAACGGATTCATCTTCGCTAATTTCAAAAATGGAGTCAACAATAGGGTGACTCTCATCCGGTTCGGCCATCCTGTCAATCACATCAAACGAACCGTATGAACCAACTACGTCGATATATCTTCCCGCATTACCGAATCCCAGCATTCGGTTGTAGCTGTTGATATCTCCTTCAGCGGCAGGGAGCATCAACGCACCGCCACCGTTTTGCACAACATCCATCACCGTTTGTGACAGGTAATCAGGGATCGATTGAAGCCCATCCAGAATGACTGCATCGAAATCATATAGAGAATCCACATCCAGGTTTTGCAGTGTATAAAAAGAGATATTGAATCGCCCCTCTTCTTCTCCCATAACTTCCAGTAAGGGTATTAGATAAGACTGAAATCCCTGACTTCCGTTCTGCTCCGATATTACAGCTACAGAACGGCTATCAGGCAGCTGAATATTTACGTAATATCGATCGTCGAACGTCAGCTCATCGCCTTCAATAAAAACTTCTGCTGCTATATTATTGTCGTCTGAGTTTGTAACCGGAAATATATACTCTTCCGTTTGACCGCCGTCTAGTTGTATGGCTTGCTGGCTAATTAACTCCCCATCAATAGAAAGATTTAAAAATTGATTACGTGCCTCCCGAACACCATAATTCCGGATGGTTACTCGCAATGAAAGATCTTCTTCACCACCTAAAACGGAGCTCTCTAAATCCACTGTTTCAACTCCTGTATTCGCCGGCTCAGCATTGCCTACCCTGATGAAGTGAACAGACTCTTGCTGATTCGAGAATGATGATTCAGCCAATTCACTCAGCTGCGTCTCCTGTCCGTCAGAAATAATGTAGACTTGTTTGTTTGGCCCCGGTGCCTCCTCTAACCTTCGAAACGTATTTTCAATTCTGTCAGCCAGGTAGTTCCCCTTATTCTCGATGGAAAAATCTGATAGCCTGGCCATTGCCCCGGATGCCGAAACAAAGGGCAACGGCAAGGATTCTCCATTCGTTACATTCAATAAAATTCTGTCATCTAAATCGGCCATCCCTATCAGTTCTTCAGCTATTTCTAAAGCTTGATCGAAATAAGGCCCATTTTGATCGACCTGCTGCATGGATGGACTATTATCTATTAATAAAACTATTGATTTGGGCTCATTGTTATTCATCAAGCTTCCAAAACTGCCAGGAAGTAATGGTCGTGCTGCTGCCAGTACAAGCATTAAAATAGCCAGCATACGCACAGCTAAAAGCAGCAGCTTTTTGAGCTTTAGTCGTTTTAATGCAGTCTGTTTAAGGCTGTCAAAAAAGGAAAGAGTTGAAAAACGGACTTTTTTCGGTTTCCTCACGTTCAGCAAGTAAATCAGCAACGGTATAGCTGCTGCTGCCAACGCAATTAGAAACAGTGGATTTAAAAAGCTCATTACACGAAAAGTTTATACCTTTACAGCCTGCCCATTTGAAACATTTCGAACGAATGGGTACTAAGCTATGGTATTAACCAATCCTGAACAAACATATTATCCCGGACTAGGCAGTGATTAATCAATCCCTATTTTCAAGACTTTCTATTCTATTTCTATCACTCGTATTTCTCTCAGGTTGCTTTAACAGATCAGCCAACCATTGGTCTGATTTAGTTCCTGACGACACCCCATTTGTTTTAGTTCCTGAGCAAAACACGACTATTTTTGAATTATTGGAAGCCTCATACATCCCTCTTTTGGATGATATCACACCTTCTGCCATTCAGCTTATAAACAGATTTGAGGAACAATCCGACAACGGTGTATTGATAGATGCGGTTCTCTTTTATACAGATACCGCCAACGATTGGCAGCCAATCTGGATTTCAAAATCTCAGTCCGGTCTTTTTGAAAATTTAGTTGAGAGCTACCAAAAAAGGTTTGAGCAAAACCAATATTACTTTAAAGGGTATACAGTAGAGAAGATATTTTTGTCTGATCGTGTAATGTTTGCATTTCAAAATGGTGATTATTTAATCTTCTCAGAGTCGAGTTTGGGAATTGAAAATATGATCAGAACGTTAACCGGCGAAAAAAACTCCATCGACCTAACTCAGGACCAAGCTGCACCGGGTTCATTTATCGCCAACACTGAAAGTCTGGAATATTGGATTCAACAGGTAGCTCAGGTAACCTACCGGCCTGAACTTCAAAACATACTGACAGGCGGTGGTCCCGTATCTTTTCGATTTGAGGAGGTAAACGACGAGAATCCGGTTTGGAGGATGTCTGGAAAAATGAACCTTTCAGACGATCGATCAATACTGCTGAGCTCAATTTCTCAATCCTCAGATGAATTCACCCTGGATCGATATATTCCCATGAACAGTGCAGCTTTCTCTCTTCAAAGATTGCGAACGCGTTCTGTTCCCGCCGATGATTTACAGGCAGAAACTGAGGTTGACAGATTTATCGAAAGTAATTTATCTACTTGGCAAAATATTTCAGAAGTGCTCGATGATGAATTTGCTTTTGCTACTTTTGACCAGTCAGGCGCTGAAAGTGCCAGTGAATTTCTTTATTTAAGAAAGATTACTGACGCAGGTACAGTTCGATCAGAATTAAACAAACTGGTGCAAGAAGATTTAGCCTTGCGAGATGGCAACACCTATTCTATTCGAAGCGGATGGCTTGCCAAACTTTTTGGAAGTGAGTTAAACCCCATGATTGATTTTTATATCACTGTTTATGGGGAAGTAGCGGCTCTTGCCAGCAGAAAGGGACTTTCAGAAAGTATAGGAGGAGATGCCAATCGCAGACGGGTTATGTACTACGATGATGATTTTATGGATATAAAAAACTCCCTTCCTTCATCATTGAGTTCGCTCTTCTTTATGAATGCATCTCAATTTGGAACTTTTGTGCAACCATGGCTTTTTCCTCAACACAATTTAAATACAATACTATCGCCACTAGATCAGTTTGTCATCACTACAGAACTTATTTCATCTGATCAGCTAGAGGTTAAATTCCATTCATTTGAAAGAGAAACCGTCGATCAGCCTTACCGTGAGCGTTGGATTTTTCCGTTGGGAGGAGCTGAAATTACCGGCCCATCCGTATTAGCTGACATTACAGGCAGTGGCCGAAATGAAGTTGTATTTTCAACAAATCGCGGTAATGTTTATGCGCTTGCAACCGACGGCACTACCGTGCTGGAAACATCAACCGGCTCAGACACCCCTGTAGGACCGCCGATTGTCTATGACTGGTACGGCAATAATCAGAACGTAATATTGCAGGCGGCCGGGAATAAAGTATATGCGTGGAATAATTCAGGAGTTGAACTTCCGAACTTCCCAATAACCCTGGATGAAACAATTACAACACCTTTAACTGTAGAGGATGTGACGCGTAACGGTGTGGCTGAGTTGATTATCGGAACCAACAACCGAAACCTGCACATCCTTAATTCGCGGGGACAGGCTATTTCCGGGTGGCCTCAAAGCACCAATTCTGTTGTTAACGAAAAACCCTATATCGACACCTATTTAGGTCAGCGGTCCCTTTTTGTCTATTCAGAAAATACACTGCATGCATGGGCTATCAATGGACAGAGACGAAGCGGATTCCCGGTTTTTTTACCCGCTCAAATCCACGGGGCTCCATCCAAGTTTAAAGATCACATTATGGGTGCCGGATATGATGGTAATCTCTATGCTGTTGGAAGAGACTCTCTATTTACGGATTCACTATCTGTAACTCATTCAACTGATTCTCTCTTTGTACAGTCCATTCAGGTATCCAACACCTCTCTGAATTCAACCCCGAAAAGTTACAACTTAATGATGAGAGTGGATGAAGAGTTAGTCCGAGATGATTTCGTTTTAGCACAGTCCAGTAACGGCTCACTCTTTTTATATGACGAGAAAGGTCAATTGATCTTCACTCAAAGCATGGGGCAACCATCTTCAGGGAGTTTCACCCCTATTGTTACAGATCTGGGTGGCAATCAACGAATGGATGTAATTTCACTGGCCGGCTTTGGACGTCTCTATGCATGGGACTTGATCTCTAATCGAAGGCTGCTAGATCTGCCAACCACAGGTATGAATTATCCAATAATATCCGATATCAATGGAGATGGCAATAAGGAGATTGTAGCTCAAACCAGAGATGGTATAAGGGCGTGGTCGATTATCCGGACTCGAATGGAAGGCGAGACTGAGTAAATATCTATAGAATATCTCCCAGTGCTGTTTCCAAATCTTCAAATTCAAATTTAAAATCTGCTTTTTGAAGCACTTTAGGCTGAACTCTCAGGCTCGCCAATATGGGTTCAGCAGCCTCACCTAATGCAATATTGAGTAGAAATTCCGGGACTTTAAACATTGATGGCCTATTCATCACCCTGCCTAAAGCTTTAGCCAGCTCATTCATCGTTGCCGGATTTGGAGAGCAAGCGTTGTATGGTCCACTAAAATTTTGATTTTTCATCGGAAACAGAATGGCATTACACAAGTCTTTCATATGTACCCACGGCACATATTGATCCCCGGGACCAATAGGTCCGCCAACAAAAAGTTTAAAAGGTGTGCTCATCTGTTCAAGAACACCTCCGCCCTTCTCAAGCACTATACCTATTCTTGGGTTTGCTACACGCACACCAAGTGGTTCTGCTTTTTTTGATTCTTTTTCCCAATCCTCACATACCGTTGCCAAAAAATCAGATCCGAATGAACTCTCTTCGTCCAGAAGAGTATCACCCGAATCGCCGTAAATTCCAACAGCAGAAGCCGAAATAAAAAGCTCAGGTCTGTCTTCAGCGGCTTTCATTGCATCAACGAGGGAACGTGTGATATTAATGCGGCTCTCATATATTCTATTTTTTACTTCATCCGACCAACGCTGACCAAAAATGCTCTCACCGGCAAGGTTTATTATAATATCTATATCAGGCATTCTTTCTGCTACCTGATCCAAGGTAATAAACCGCTGATTCTTAGCACTGACAGATTTATACTTTTCGGGTGATCTTGTAACAATCGTTAAAAAGTGTCCGTCTTTCAGCAGTTCTTCACTTAGGTGTCCGCCAATAAATCCGGTACCACCTGTTATAAGTATATTTTTTTCTTTCATAGTATTTAATAAACACTTTGGGTAAGCAGATCAATCCAATCGAATTACATAAGAAAGTAAAAATAGAAAAACACAAACGGTGCTGATAAAATCATCGAATCAAACCGGTCAAATAATCCACCGTGTCCCGGCAGTATGGATGAGGAGTCCTTCACACCTGCAATCCGTTTGATTCGGCTGGCAGAAATATCTCCCAGTGGCCCCGCTATACTTACGATTAAGACGGCAGGCACCAACGCCCCAAGCTCCAGCGGATAAGATTCCGATGCATAGAAGGCAATTAAAAAACCAACGGCAGCTCCAAAAAATCCGAAACCAAAACCTTCCCATGTCTTTTTCGGACTAATTTTAGGTGCCAATTTATGTTTGCCGAATGATTTTCCTCCAAAATAGGCAAAAACATCATTCCCCCATATCATCAGCATTAGCGTCATTGTGAGCCAAAAGCCTTCAATTGGTGCACCAAGCTCTCTGATGTTGATAAGCATTACAAAACCTAGAGCCGGATATACACCGGTAAAAAGAGTGGTAAGCCATCTAATGGATGTTTCAGAATGTTTGCTTATCACAGCGATGACCGTTAAAAGTGCTGCTGCCCCTGCAATGGATAAATTCAACCATTGCGGTATGAAATCCGGATTCCAAACCAACAGTACAAAGATCAGTGAAATAGGGAAAAAATCACTAAATCCGGTTTGCTGCATCATTCTGTGTACTTCCCAAACTGTAAGTAACAAAATGGCAAGTATCGCTATTTGAAATGCAGGCCCACCCAGCCATATAAGCCAGATAAAGAGTGCTGCAGCCGGAACACCAACCAATACACGCTTTGCCAGTTCACTCAAGATTCATCCTCCTCATCCTGATCTTCGTCTTCTTCATTATCCTCTACAGTATCATCAAGTTCTTCCAATGCCTCTCTTGCTTCTTCTTCAAATTCATTAGGCACATAGAGGTAAACCATCGACATTTCACCAATATTAAGACTATACGACCGATCTCTTTTAGATAAAATATTGGAGGGTATCTGCAAGCTGTTTAAATAGTTTTTAGCCATTTGAACTTCATATTCCGTACCTCTTTCAAGTATACAAACCCAATTTTCAAACTTATTTGGTGTAGGATCCTTAAACATAATTTACTCCAGAATGGCTTCTGTTCGGTAGATCATAGTGTAGATGACACCGGCCGTAAGTATGATACTTGCTAATAGCAGCCAAACCGACGGCAGTGTCTCCGCAGATACATCTCCAAAGGCAAGATCGGGGTAGGCTGTGGCCAGTAAAACCGCACCTCCATTATTTACAAAGTGTGCAACTATTGCAGGCCAGATGCTTCTGCTCAGCCACGTCATTGTTGCAAGCAAAATTCCCAACGTTGCTAATGGAAGGAGATTTGGCACTTGCAGGTGGAACATTCCAAATACCAATCCGGATAAAATAATTGCCGCCATTATGCCCCAGCTCCTTTGAAATGCTCTGAAGATATATCCTCTGAACAGCACTTCTTCGCAAATTGCCGGAACCAGCGCAATATGAAACAACCCAAACCACACAATACCTTCTGTTTTAAGAAATTGTTCAAACATCTCGTACTGAGATACCTGTAAATCAGTCCATGACTCGGGTATTGGAAGTAAGGAGTTGAAATAGCCCAGATAAAGAATAATCGGTTGGACCACAACAACTAAAACCGCTCCTAAAAAGATATATGAGGGGGTATCTTTCTTCCATCTAAATCTTAAAAAATTAAATACCCTCTCTTTTTTCAGGTGTAGTTTAGTAACTAAAAATGTGGTGGCTCCCAGAAAAACGATCTGACCGGTGGAATTGCCGATAAAAAGCAGATCGAGATGATTATGCAAAACCTGCTCCACTTCTGCAGCCGATGTGATTTCACCAAAAATCAATAGCAGTGCAAAGAAAACAATACCAGCCGTTACCTGAAACATCACAAATGCAACAATCAGCCAAATGAGAGCTACAGCCCACTCTGCAAATCCGTTACGTTCTGCCCAGGATTGAATTTGTAACTTTGAAAATGAGTTATCCGATGAATCTTTGGTCATATATTTAGAAACTTATCTCGTCTTCCTTCTTAGCAAAAATCTTAACTCCAATCATTGCCGTTGCCATATTCAACAGTCCCGGTATTGGAATACCTATAAATAATTGTTTAAAAAAAGACTGGTCGCCCATCGATTGTGCCATGGCATCTACCATGTCGTTACTTGCGTCCTGCGGAAGATCCATCGCTTCAACATTTGCGATTGTTGCCTCAATAAGTTTTTCTGTGTATTCAGGATCTATCAAAAGCCATAACTCATTTAAAATGGTGCTAAACAATACAATAGCGGCTCCTGTTAAAAAACCAACCAAGGCACCCTGACCCAATTTCATAAATGGACTGACTTCCTTTGTGTAGTGCCAAACTGCCAGCATACCTGCAAAAGCAGTTGCCAGACAAATAACACCACTGCTTATCATTACAGGAGATATAAAAGATCCCGAAGGTTCAGCGTTTATTTGCTGATAGCCGAAATAGAGCCCTATTACAAAGCTTACCAAGCTAAATATTGCTCCCACTATAGCAATGGATGGCCAATAATTGCTAAAGCTGAATGAATTTTCCTGTTCTTGATTTACTTCTTCCATTTCCATAATTATTCCGTTTTAAGTTGATTGAAACAAATCAGCAATTACGATTGAACTGAACATTCCAAGAGGAAGTCCCAATAAAAATCGAGAGCTGTTTGTATTTTCCCACAGTAAAAATAAGTTGCCTGAATAATCGATGATTTGAAGTAACCCTGCAAACAAAAGACAGATTAATGGCCATTTTTTTTCTGAAATCATATCTTTTAACACAGGAATGAGTATCCAACCTGCCAATAGACCGCAGAAAATACCAAAACATCGGGTATTTACCGCCATTAATTCACCCATGAATGTGAAGGTACGGTTTGGAATTTGATGGCATACCCCACTAAAAAGTTGTTCTGTCCAGTGTAAACCAACTGATCCTCCCCATAATCCGCTGCCAAGTGAAAACAGAACCAGAAGTATAAGCCCAATCAGAACCCCTGCATATAGCGCTTTATACTTCATCTATCGGCTTGATTTTCCAAATGTGCCAGAAAATGATCCGGAGCTTTGCACGGACGCCGTGTATTACTGTCAGTAAAACAGAGATTCACTTGACCCAAAACATGGGGCCCGTCATTCCTTTCTGTATAAACCCTATAAAATGTTTCGAGGCGAACAAGTGGTTTTTCAAAAACAGATACCTCAATATTCATCTCCTCATCATAAAAAATTGGGGATTTATACTCGATTTGTGAATAGATTACAGGAAGCATGACTCCCTCCTGTTCGAGCTTACTGTAGGAAAACCCAAGAGATCGGATCATTTCGGTTCGGGCTACTTCAAAAAACTCGAGATATCTGCCGTAGTAAACGTACCCCATTTGATCTGTTTCCCCATACCTGCTTCTTAGCAAGTGGTTGTACTTTAATACCGGATCAGTTTCCGGGATCTTAATCATCAAACCTAATCTTTTTTACCTGATGCCACTTCCCAGTCACCCATCGAAGCATACTTTTCTACTCTTTGATCTATCAGTTTATCGACTTTTAATTTCTTTAGCTTTTTGAGGCTCTTTGTAATTTGTTTCTTAACCGCCTCTGCAGCTTTCTCATAATCGCGATGAGCTCCGCCAAGCGGTTCAGGAATTATTCCATCGATCACTTTAAGTTCGAGAAGATCTTTTGCAGTGGGCTTCAGTGCTGAAGCGGCCTGCTCTTTGTAGTCCCATGTTTTCCATAAAATGGATGAACACGATTCCGGAGCAATAACCGAGTACCAAGTATTTTCCATCATGTAAACTTCATTCCCCATACCAATACCGATAGCGCCGCCGCTGGCTCCCTCGCCAATTACAATACTTAGGATTGGTACTTCAAGAACAGCCATCATCTTTAAATTTTTGGCAATGGCTTCCGCTTGTCCGCGTTCTTCGGCTTCAAGCCCGGGAAAAGCTCCCGGTGTATCGAGCAGCGTTACTACGGGAATACCAAATTTTTCAGCCAGTTTCATCAGTCTGTAGGCTTTTCGATAGCCTTCGGGATTAGCCATACCAAAATTTCTATATTGTCTACTCTTGGTATCCCTTCCCTTCTGATGCCCCATGATCATAACCGACTGGCCGTCTATGGTTGCCAAACCACCAACGATAGCTTTGTCGTCGGAGTGATAACGGTCACCGTGCAACTCAATAAAATCTTCGGTGATTCTCTCAATATAGTCCAGCGTATAAGGCCGTTCGGGATGACGCGCCAGCTGTACCCTCTGCCATCGGGTCAGATTGGTAAAAATAGATTCCCGCAGTTGATCAGCCTTTTTTCGAAGGCGGTCAATCTCAGGTTTCAGAACTTCATCATCAACAGAAATCTCCTGCAGTTCATCTATTTTCTTTTCCAGATCAGCAATGGGCTGTTCAAAGTCTAGATATTGCATAACAATCAATTTATTTTATTCAGAATAACAATATAATAACAATTCTGCTGCGTGTTATAACACTTTTCTTATTCAGAAATTTCCATCTTTTCCGCAAAATAGGCGCAAAAATCACGCATATCCCCACTTATTCGCGGGTCGTTGATCGATTTTTCAAGTGTATCGGCCATGGTTACCAGTGTTTGATGAAAAAAGATTTTCATCTCATCCACGGTCATATCTTTAGTCCATAAATCGAGCCTTAGTGTATCCTTTCGCTGATGATCCCACATCGCAAGAATCATTGCGCGGCAGTTCGCTTCGTCATACCCTTGCAAGTCCGTTGCGCTCCACCGAATATTTTCAGGGATATTTTTTTCATCCAGTTCTACTTCGATATCAATTTTTTTATTCTTTTCAGACATAGGTTTCTATGGTTTACAATTTGTTCGTAATGTATCCAGCACAAACTGAAAATCTTCAGGCAGTTCTGAATTAAACTCTACATACTCTTCTGTACCCGGGTGAATAAATCCC
>Ga0102938_10001382_pt1 | contig 18380 bp, 10 predicted proteins | sample SalPonR2_B_D2_MG_FD_84516 | JGI IMG/M metagenome (GOLD analysis project Ga0102938, IMG submission 84516) | Salt pond soil microbial communities from South San Francisco under conditions of wetland restoration - Salt Pond MetaG R2_B_D2_MG | ecosystem: Environmental > Aquatic > Marine >...
GCTCAACAGCGGCAAGGCTTACCGTTGCTATTGTTCCCCGGATGAGCTCGATGCCAAACGTGAATTGGCGATGAAAAAAGGGCGTAAACCCAAGTATGATGGTACCTGTCGCAAACGTAGCGATCATCCTGATGCACCGCATGTGATCCGTTTTAAGTTGCCACCAGCCGCTGGTGAAACTGTCGTTGCTGATCGGATTAAAGGATCAGTAACGTTCAGCCATGAAGAACTGGATGACCTGATCATCCAGCGCAGCGACGGCACTCCCACTTATAACTTTGTCGTGGTTGTCGATGATGCCGAGATGGGTATCACCCTGGTGATTCGCGGTGATGATCACCTCAATAATACCCCACGGCAGATTCTGCTCTATCAGGCCCTGGGCTATCAGGTACCGGAATTTGCCCACGTACCGATGATTCTTGGTGCCGATAAAAAGCGTCTGTCCAAGCGCCACGGTGCGACCTCGGTCATGGCTTACAAAGACCTGGGTTATCTGCCGGAGGCGCTGGTCAACTACCTGGTGCGTCTGGGCTGGTCGCTGGGGGATGAAGAGATATTCAGTATGACCGATTTGATTGAAAAATTCAGCCTCGAAGGAGTAGGGCGCTCCGCAGGCGTATTCAATCCGGAAAAACTGCTATGGCTTAACAGTCATTATATTAAAACCGGTGATCCAGAGCGCCTGGCTACGCTATTACTGCCGTTTCTTGATGCAGAAGGTGTCAGCGTTGAATCCGGACCCGATCTGGTTGCTGTCGTTAAAAGTTTGCAGGAACGTGCGGCCACTCTAGTTGAAATGGCTGCAGGAGCTGCTTTTTATTATCGTGATGAAGTGGTTTTTGATGAGGCAGCTAAAGCCAAGTTTATAACCGTAGAGCAACAAAGCATGCTGATCTGCGTGCGGGATGTGCTGGCGCAACAAAGTGCTTTTGATCACGATGCGCTCGAAAAAGGTTTGGCTTTAGTGATGGAAACCACCGGACTGAAGTTCGGCAAGATCGGCCAACCCCTGCGGGTGGTGTTGACCGGCGGTACCGCCAGTCCCGGTATCTACGAGATTCTGCAGATTATTGGCAAGGAGCGCGCAATCACCAGGCTGGAGCGGGCGTTGGCGTTGATCAACAACAGTTGAGCCGCTTTCTTTCTGACAAGGATCTTTCTTGCGGAAGCGGCGGCATCAATGTAATTTTTGCTGATTATAACCAATCTTCCATTGATACGTGTGTCCCCTCTCTCGCGACGCAGAGGGCTAAGGTGAGGGGGAGTGTTTGATCAGCAAAGCCGGGATATTCACTGTTCCGGCTTTGCTAGTTCCAGCGCCAATGTTTTGCTCAATTTATCCAATCCACGATTCAACGCCCTGACAAATTCCTCATAGCTGTCATTGATGGGTCGACGATCAACGAACTGACCACTGTGTTTTTTTCCGTTTTTATCTACATTGTACCAGCGAATATCAATATCAGTCTGCTGTCCTAATGCCCCTGAAAGTTTGTTTACCGATATCTGCAGCTTATGATCGACATGTCCGTTGCTCTGCCAGGGGCTGATAATGATAGTTGCCTGAGGCAGTAACATTGCAAGATTGCTGGTTAACAGTGACAGAACCTGATCTTCCAGTGAAGTTGCCCACCGTTGTGTATCGGTAAAATAAATCATGTTTTGTTGATGTTGAACAATCTGAGGGCGCTTTAAGTATTCAGGAAAATTAAAAAGTTCAATAGCAATAACTAAACTTTTATCTGAATAAATATCAGTATTACTGGTCATGGGTTCGAGAACATAATACTGGCTGGGAACAACGGATTCTCCCAGTTGAATACAAGCCGATGTTGATATCACCAGCAGTGTCAAGATCATGTAGCGACATAACTTCATCTAGTCCTCCAGAGTTCGGCCGCGCAAAAGTATTTGTGGATTGCGTTCAATTTCATCAACCAGGGTGCGCAGGCTGCGCAAGGTCCGATTGAGTTCCTGCATGGTGATGCTGAACTGCTGCAACAAGGGAGAGTCTTCGGTGGTCAGGGATTCAAGCTGACCCATGGTCGCAGTGACCCTGTCCGATGCTTGGGTAAAAGCCTCCATGCCGCGATCAAAGGTTTCTGTCATCGGGGTAATCCGTTGCTCCATAGCAGCAACGGACAATCTGGCGGATTCGAGGGTGAGTTGAATGTCTTGAAAAGCTGCCTCAATGTTGGCATCGATGCCGGTCAGGGTTTTCTGCGATTTGTTCAATGTTTCTTCAGCGTTGCCCATAAGTGCTGGAATACTGGTATTCATCTGACTAAGCAACTCATTGAGCAGGGCGGTGGTGTTATCAAACTGTTCAACGGCATTGTGAAGGTGCGAAGAGTTGAATAGCCGCTGTACGCCATCAGCAGATTGCATCAATTTGTCGACCAGTTGCTGCCAGGGGAGGTCTTCAAAGGTTTTTGTCAGTTCTGCCAGGCTCGAGCTGATAGCAGGAATCTGTGGGTAGTCGCTGGGCAGGTCAACCCTTGAGACCGGCGATGCAGGAACCATATCCAGATTAATAAACAATTGTCCGGTTACCAGGCTGTCAAGTTGCAGCTGGGCTCTTAAGCCTTCAGCTATCAAAGGCAAAATTGGATCCTCTGCCTGAACGCTGGTTTTTAATGTTTCAAAAAGGCCCTGTCCGGATCCTTCTGCGGTGATTTTTTTGGGATCGAGTTCAATCACCACGGGAATATGAAATTCGAGATCGCTGGGGCGAACCCTGATGCTGATTTCTCTGACCTGACCAATCCTGACTCCGCGAAAACGTACCGGCGAACCGACATTTAAGCCTTTAACCGAACTTTCAAAATAAATGACATAGCGACTGGTTTCGGTGAAAAGTCCGCCCGGGCCAAAAAAAACCAACCCCCCAACAATCAGGACAACGGCACCGATAACAAAGATACCAATTGTGCGTGGATCAACTTTTTTTCTGGTATGCATGGTTTTCCTTTAATCCCTGGATCGCAATAAAAGGATTAAACGCTACGGGACAGAAAATTAATGACTCTGGGGTCAGTAGATTCTTTTAATAGCTGTTTCGGTGCCCCTGATGCAATCATGGTTTTTGCCTCAGTATCAAGAAAAATCGCTGTATCACCAACCGAAAAAATACTTTCCAATTCATGGGTGACCATCACAATAGTGGTGCCCAGACTGTCCCGCAGTTCAAGGATAAGCCGGTCGAGCAGTTTCGCGCTGATGGGATCGAGCCCGGCTGAAGGTTCATCAATAAAGAGAATATCGGGGTCCAGGGCCATGGCTCTGGCAAGACCGGCGCGCTTGCGCATACCGCCACTTATCTCTGATGGATAATAATCCTCAAAACCAGCAAGACCAACCAGTGAGAGTTTGTAGGAAGCAATTTTTTCAATCCGGGAAGTAACTAAAGATGTGTGTTCTGAGAGGGGTAGCGCGATATTTTCTCCCAGGGTCATAGAACTGAACAGCGCACCACTCTGGTAGAGAACCCCGCTGCGACTGATCATCCCTGCGCGTACTTCGGCGGTAGTATCCCAAATATTAATGTCATCGATCAGGATGTCACCTGTGGCCGGCGCCATCAGACCAATCAGATGGCGCAACAGAGTGCTTTTGCCGCAACCACTGCCACCCATAATAATAAATATTTCCCCGCGCTTAACACAAAAATCAAGGTTCTGCTGTATCACAGTATCAGCATAGGCCATGGTCAGATTTTTTACCTGAAGGTGAGTGGACCGCGACATTAAACCCCCAGAACCTGACAGATAACAGTGATTATCGCATCGGCAACGATAATCAGTACCAGGGAGGTAACGACTGCGCTGGTCGCCGCAAAACCAACTGAGGAGGCGCTGCGGCCACATTGTAAACCACGAAAACAACCGGCGGTGGCCACCAACACACCAAAAACACCAGCTTTTAAAATCCCGATAATGAAATGTTTTAATTCAACAAAATCCTGTATCTGGAGATAATACTGATAAAAGGAGATGTCAAAGAGTCCGGCACTGACCACGGCACCACCAAATATACCCATAAAAATTGAATAGATACATAACAGCGGCATGGTGATACAGAGGGCCAACAGGCGCGGCAAAACGAGAAATTCAAGTGGGGAAATCCCCATGGTTTTCAGGGCATCGATTTCTTCATTAACCTGCATGGTGCCAATTTGTGCAGCATAGGCCGATCCGCTGCGGCCGGCCATGATGATCGCGGTCATAATTGCTCCCATCTCACGCGCCATCCCGAGGCCGACCAGGTTGGCGATAAAAATTTCGGCACCAAAAAGACGCAACTGCACAGCGCCCACAAAAGCCAGAATCATGCCGACCAGGGTGCTGATCAGGGTGATAATCATCAGGGCGGAAGGGCCGGCTGCTTCGATCTGGTAGAACAGATCCGAGGTGCGTAAGCGTGCCCGCCCGCGCAAAAGATTGCCTGTTGCTTTACACAGATCTCCGACAAAGGTCAACATATCGTTCCATGATCGATGCATCTCGATCGTTACATTGCCGATTTTTGTCAGAACCGGTTGCCCCAGCATCGTGCGACGTGCGCCTTTGCGTTCAGGAACAGCATACGCCAGATTCAACAGGCGCTGGGCTCCCTGGGGCAGATGAGTTTTGTCGACCTTGATATGGTTCTGTTCGCAATGATCGATTAGCTCGATCAGGAAGGTCATCAGGCCGCTGTTCCAGGCCTGAAGTTGCTCAGCGTGGAAGGTAACAGACGTGACTTTATCCTTGTTGATGTGCCTTAAAAGGGGAGGGATGGCAGGGAGGTCAGTAGAGTAAGACCAGTCGCCAACCAGATGAAGCAACAAGTTGTTTTCAGTGGTTTCAACCTGGTATTTTGCGGGTACTGACTCAGACATGGAAGCCCTGTTATTGTGGAGATGTGATCACAACGAACAAGAATTTACCATGTTATTGCTTGTGTACCCAGTTGGTTCAGGGCAAAGGGTGTAAAAAGAAGTAGTTAAAAAAAGAAATGATCAACTTTCAACTTGACGCATATCCAAAGACGATATCTGATTTCTGCCACTACTTTTCGACAGCATCAATGCCTGATCCGTTGCTAAAATCAACTCGTCCTTAGTAATCTCATTGGTTTCCGGAGTGGTCGTGGTCAGGCCGGCACTCATGGTGACATATATTACCTGATCTCGATGATTGGTAGCAATTCCTTCAACACACCGCCGTAGCCGTGAAGCAAAGACCCGCGCCCCTTCAGCTCCGGTCTCAGGAAGGATAATTGAAAATTCATCGCCCCCATAGCGGGCAACAATGTCACAGGGGCGTACCGCAGAACAAACAGCCTTGGCAATATTCATCAAGATGATGTCACCCACAGGATGACCATAGCGATCATTGGTTTTTTTGAAATGATCAATGTCAAAGATGATCAAGGAGAGTGATGAATGATAGCGTCTTGCGCGCGACAGCTCCTTGTCCAGGGTTTCATGAAAATAACGATGGTTATAAAGCCCGGTGAGGCCATCGCGGTATACCAGTTCACGCAGACGTGCATTGCTCTCGTAGAGTTGGCGAGCCATTCGTTCGGATTTTACCCTGGCAACATTGAGCTCAAGGACCATCTGTTCCTTGCTTAAATTGATGCGTGTCAACTCAGCATTTGCCTGTTGCAAAAGGACTGAATAGGGCACCATTTGTTCTGCTTGAATCTCAAACAGCTTGATGATTTCATTACTTTTAGTCGCTGCATCATCGAGCAGACGGTAGCTCTGTTCATCTGTAAGACCGTAATCTTTTTCAAGCTGTTCCTGAAGTACCGGTGCGGTTGTCGTCGCACCATAGTCGCGACAAAGGGACGCCAGCAGACCGGAAAAATAAAGGACTTTAGCTGTTTTTTTGTGCTCTTCAGGCGCACGATCCGGATCAACATGGTAAAGGATCGGCTCACAGATATCGTCCGGCAGGTTCCAATGTTTCAGCAGTGCATATCCGACCTGAGCGTGGTTGTAGCCATACAGGTTGTTTTCTGCCTCGACCAGATGGTCATTATCGTTAACCTCCCTGATCAAGCGGTTATATATATCGCCTTTTGCCTGGGAGATAACCAGAATGCCGATGTCGTTAAGCAGGGCCGTGACAAAAATATTGTCAGTTTGTTGATTCAGTTGGCGTGATAAAAGCTCTGCGGCCACAGCAGCCACGATTGATTGTTGCCAGAACCGATCCATATTAAAACCGGATTTTCCACTGTCGCGGTAGTCCGAGGTAATAACAAAGGAAAGAGCGATATTTTTAATCACATCGGTTCCCAGAGCAACCATGGCTCGCTGGATATTGGATATATTCCCTTTTGAGTAGAACATACCGGAATTGGCAATCTTGAGCATTTTTGCAGTTAACGCCGGATCTTTGGCAATGACATCGCCCAGGGCGGTGAGTGGTTCATCGTCTTTTCTAACCGCATTCAGAATATTGACGGCAATGGCAGGGGGTGATGGCAACTGGAAACTATTCTCAATCAGCTTGATAATGTTTGTGTGTTGTGAAGTTTTTTGCATGGTATATCCACCAATCTTATGACGTTCCAAGTAACTGAAGACCAGTACATTATTGTAAATAGTTAAGCTATAATAATAAATCTTGTTCAATATAAGTCAAGAGAATAAATCTTGATGCTGGACAGGGCTAATGGCACTGGTTACTATAGGCGCAATTTTGCTTTGCAGATCCGATAGGTCGGCTCTTGTTCTGACTCTTGTCCTATGTTTTTTAACTTCACTTTTCTTTATGGATTTTTTTGATGAAAATGACGGAATGTCCTGTGCTTATATTTGATGGCGCCTGTGGAACCAATCTTCAGCTTTTTGATATTCAGCCGGCGCAATGGAATGATTGTGAAGGATGCAATGAACTCCTCAATTTAACCGCTCCCCCCCATATTGCGCGCCTCCATAGTGAGATGCTTGATGCCGGTGCCATGGTGCTTGAAACCAACACCTTTGGGGCATCGCGCATTGTGTTGGGCGAATATGGATTGCAGGACAGAGTGCGTGAAATCAACACCCGGGCCGTAGAGATTGCCAGAAAGGCCATCGCCGGCAGGGAAGGACGCTTCGTAGCCGGATCTGTCGGGCCGGGAACCAAGCTGCCGTCACTGGGGCATATCGACGTTGATAGCCTCAAAGCTGCAACGATCGAGCAGATTTCCGCCCTGCTGGATGCCGGTGTTGATTGCCTGATGATTGAGACCTGTCAGGACATGCTCCAGACCAAAACCGCTTTAATTGCCGCATTTGAAATGCTTGAAACTGCTGGACTGGAACTACCGGTGCTGGCTTCGGTGACCATCGAACAGCAGGGTACGATGCTGGTCGGTAGCGACATTGCCGCCGTTGTTGCCACCCTGGAACCGTTCCCTTTGTTGTCTTTGGGACTGAATTGTGCGACTGGACCCAAAGACATGGTTTCCCATGTTCATTATCTTAGCCAACATTGGCCTGGGCGGATTTCGGTAATTCCCAATCAGGGAATGCCTGAGGTTGTCGATGGTAAAACCCATTATCCTTTAGCCCCCAAGGATTTTGCTGAACAGATGTGGCGCTTTGTTACCCAACAGGGGGTGAGTATTGTCGGCGGCTGTTGTGGCACCAGCCCGGCGCATATCGCCGCCTTGGCGGCACGTCTTGACGGCGTTACCCCGGCCCGGCGGGAGGTGATTCAATGAAAGCTTCTGTAGCCAGCCTTTATCAGGCCGTCGAGTTGCATCAGGAAATACCGCCGCTGTTAATTGGCGAGCGTTGTAATCCCAATGGTTCCAAAGCTTTCAAAGAAGCGCTGATCGCTGAAGATGATAACGCTTGTCTGAAAGTTGCTCTGGATCAAGAGGCCCGCGGAGCCCAGGTGATTGACCTGTGTGTTGCCTATGCCGGTCGTGATGAGTTGACCGACATGACACGTCTGGCACGCTTGTTTGCCGGATCCTGCAAAGCGCCCCTGATGTTTGACTCCACTAGTGCCGAGACCCTGGAGCAGGTTTTGCCGCTGTATCCGGGACGCGCCATCATTAATTCCATTAACCTTGAGGATGGCGGAACCAGTCTCGACCGCATCTGCAAACTGGCCAAAAAATACGGGGCTGCGGTGGTTGCTCTGGTGATCGATCTTGAAGGCATGGCTCTAACCTCTGCCAGGAAGCTGGAAGTCGCCAAAGAAATCTATCATCGTGCGGTAACAATCCACGGACTGCGGCCGCAGGATCTGTTGTTTGATCTACTGACCTTTACCGTTGGCTCTGGTGATGAAACCATGCGCCGCTCCGCACTTGAAACCCTTGCCGCGATCAAACTGGTGCGCCGCGAACTGCCGGGTGTCGGTTTCACCCTGGGGGTCAGTAATGTCAGTTTCGGTCTGCGCCCGGCAGCGCGCAAGGTGCTCAATTCCGTTTTTCTGCATGAGGCCGTCAAAGCTGGGCTCAATACCGCCATCGTTGATGCCGCCAAAGTACTGCCTTATTCAGCCATCAGTACAGAGGACCGCGAGATATGTTTTGACCTGTTGTTCGATCGTCATCCAAATGCATTGATGGCGTTTATTGATTATTTCGAGCAAGCTACCACGGATAACGATCAGGATGATGACGCTCCGCAGTTGCGCCTCGAAGAACAATTGCGTCAGAAAGTTCTCAAAGGTGACAAGAATGACCTCGAAGATCTGCTTGCCGAATTACGTGGCCGCTGGAAGCCCCTGGATATTGTCAACCGCCTGCTGGTGCCGGCGATGCGCGAGGTCGGCGATCTGTTTGGTCGTGGCGACTTGCTGCTACCCTTTGTTCTGCAGTCTGCCGAGGTCATGAAACTCAGCGTCGCCCTGCTCGAACCTTACATGGAAAAGCTCGACCAGGACGGGCAGGTCAAAGTGCTGCTTGCCACCGTTGCCGGCGATGTCCACGATATCGGCAAGAATCTGGTTGATATCATTCTCACCAATAACGGTTACAAGGTTTTCAATATCGGCATCAAGGTGCCGGCCGAGGAAATCATCGCCAAAGCCAAAGAATATCAAGTCGATGTCATCGGCCTCTCGGGGCTGTTAGTCAAGTCAGCATTGTTGATGAAAGATAATCTGGCCCAGTTCGGCGATGCCGACCTGAAGATGCCGGTGCTGCTTGGCGGCGCAGCTTTGACCCGAAAATATGTTGCATTGGACTGCGTGCCACAATTTCAGGCCCCGGTTGTTTATTGCGCCGATGCTTTCGATGGCCTCAAAGCCATTCGTGCCTTTGAAGCGGGGGAATTGGTATCAACAAGCTGGTCCGAAACTGCCGTCACTCCCAATCGCCCCGGCGCGCAAATTGCCGTTATTGATCGTCAGTGGAAGTGTCCGCAGGTTCCTTTTATCGGCGATCGACAAGTGCTCGACATCGACCCGGTTAAACTCTTCGATTATCTCAATCAACCCGCTCTGTTTCGTGGCCGCTGGGGCTATCGGCGGGGAAAAATGGCTAAACAAGAGTATGAGCGTCTGCAACGAGAAACGGTATTACCCCTTTTTGAACGACTTAAAAACGAAGGCATAAGTGAGGGCTGGTTCGAGCCTCAGGTCACATATGGTTACTTCAATTGTTGCAGCCGTGAAAACCAGTTGATTGTCCAGCATAACGGTAAGGAGTACCCTTTTGACTTCCCGCGCCAACAAAGCGCTGCCGGTTTATGTATTGCCGATTTTTATCACACTGAGGATGAAGGGGGAGACAAGGCCGGCTTTTTTGTCGTGACCATCGGCGAAAAATTGGCACGAGTCACTGCTGAACTCTATGCTGCTGACAGCTATCATGATTATCTGATGCTTCATGGGTTGGGCGTCGAACTGACCGATGCCCTCGCCGAATACTGGCATGAACAGATGCGCATCGAGATGGGGATTCAAGCCGGAAATACCGACATGACGGCTTATGTTGCTCAAGGGTATCAAGGTTCACGTTACGGGTTCGGCTATCCGGCCTGTCCGGATCTGGGAGCGCATCAATCGGTATTTCAGTTGCTGCACCCTGAACGGATCGGGGTCAGTTTGACCGAATCCTATGAAATGGTCCCGGAGATGACGACCTCTGCGATTGTCGCTTATCATCCTCAGGCGAAATATTTTGCCGTCTGACCTGTCTGTCGCCAGCGATTTTAAGGCTGCGGTTGCCCAATGACCCTGGATCTGTCTTTTCTTCTGGCTTTTTTTGCAACCCTGGCTGGAATTCTCTATCTGGCCTGGGGTGGCACCGTCAAAGCGACCAACGGTGCTGATTTTGTCTTAAGTGGACGTAAAGCATCGAGCCTTAATGTGTGTGGAGCCATTACCGGCACCCTCGTCGGTGGCGCTTCTACCATCGGTACCGCCCAACTGGCCTTTATGTATGGTTTGTCAGCCTGGTGGTTTACTTTAGGTGCCGGATTGGCCTGCTTGTTCCTCGGATTGTTTATTGCCATCCCTTTGCGTCAGAGTCAGGCGCAGACGATTCCTGAGTTTATTGCTCGGTACCACGGTGAACGGGTACGCACCGCTGCCAGCCTTTTTACCGCCGCCGGCATGTTTATCCAGATTGTTGCCCAGCTACTGGCCTGCGGTGCAGTTCTGGCAGTTCTTTTTGACCTGTCGATTGTAACTAGTGCGGCAATCTCCGTATTGCTGGTGGTATTTTTTACTCTTGGCGGGGGGATGAAATCTGCCGGCTTGACCGGTATGATCAAAATGATGCTGATCTACCTGACGATGGTGGTGGCGGGTCTTGTTGCGCTTAAACTGGCTGGTGGTTGGCGTGGCTTGACCAGCGGTCTTCATGCCTGGCCCTGGTTCAGCTTGTTTGGTTATGGGGTTAAAGAGGGGGTATCCGATCTATTGTCGATGCTGGTTGGTGTTATTTCGACCCAGACCTACCTGCAGGCGATTTTTTCTGCCCACAACAGCAGGATAGCTCGGCACGGTGCCCTGCTCAGTGCGGCGCTGATCCCCCCCTTGGGATTATTCGGCATCCTGGTCGGTTTGTTTATGCGCCAGACCATGCCCGAGATCCAAAGTGCTTTAGCGCTGCCGACCTTTATTATGCGCCACCTGCCTTCAGGTTTTGCCGGATTGGCCTTCGCTACTCTGTTAATTGCCGCAGTTGGCACCGCCGCCGGGCTTGCCCTTGGAGTGGCTACAACCCTGAAGGTTGACCTCTTACGGAACTGGCTGCCGAACATATCATCAGAACTATTGATATTTCGATTGATCACCCTGGCCGTTCTTGGGGCTGCCTTTTTGCTTTTGCTCAGCAACTTGGGCTCAGCCATCATGGATTGGAGTTTTCTGTCCATGGGACTACGCGGCGCCACCCTCTGTTTTCCTTTGCTTTTTGCTGTATTTTTACCCCAAGTCAACTGGCGTCAGGCCGGTTTTGTTTCGATTATGTTAGCGCCAACTGCTGTTGTCGTGCTGGGATTTTTCCCCATCACCGGCATACCTCCGCTGTTTTTTGGCCTGGGTTTATCGTTACTGGTCTTTGTCTTGACCCTGCTCTTGTCAGGGGTACTCAGATAACCCTCGCCAACGTATAATCATCGCTCAAAGCCTTTTCTTCAAAACCCAACAAGCTGGTCAAATTAATGTTATAATTGCATTTATTCTTCAGTCTGAATTTTAATCATATTTATCAACGATTCCGGTTCTGAGATTTCGACACCTGATGCGTCTTTTTTATCTGTTTCTGGTTTTTTTTATCGTCACCTCTTCAATAGCCGGTGCTGCGAGCCTGGATTATGATGTGCGCAGTAGCGAGCCCTTTCTTCAGTCGATCGTCAAGGATGCCTTGACGGCGCCAATGCTGACTGCCGGCGATGAGCGTCTCAACCGTCAACGCCTGGGTTCTCATCAACGCCGGCTACCGCAATTAGTTAAAGAACTCATCGAACCCTACGGTTATTTCTACAGCACTGTAACAACCCGACTGGAGCAACCTGCCAGTGACTATTTTCGCTTGATTATTGAGATCGACGCCGGGTCGCCGCTGCTGATTAGCCGGCTGAATTTAGAAATATCGGGAGCAGGGTCAGACCATCCCGAACTGCTGAGTTTAGCCAATCAGTTCCCGTTGCAGATTGATGATGTTTTACGTCAGGATCTTTACGAAGAGGGTAAAGCCAGCCTGCGTCAGAAAGCTGCTGCCCTTGGTTACCTGGATGCCACCTTTAGTGTTCATATTATTGAAGTTCATCTGCAAGAACGGCGCGCCGAGATCGACCTGGAATTTACCACCGGTGAGCAGTATCATTTCGGAGCAACTCATTATGTCGACCGGGCCGGTTATCCTGAGCGCTTCCTTAAACGCTTTCTCAGTTACAGCCGGGGGGACGTTTTTTCTTATAGCCTGCTGGGAAAAACCCAAGTTAATCTGACTGATGCTGATCTGTTCCGTTCTGTGTCAGTTCAAGCTCTGCCGCAAAATCCAGAAAACAATATGGTGCCGGTGGAAATTGAATTGCTGCCACTGCCGCGCCATCTTTTGCGTCCGGGGATCGGTTACGGCACTGATACCGGAGGCAGGATCTCCCTTAATTATCGCCACTTGAACCTATGGGGCGCTGCTCACGAGCTCTTTGGTCAAATGCTTATTGCCCAATGGCATCAGCAGCTTGAGACAACCTACATCATCCCTGATCGTCGCCGTCTTGATAGTCTGACGTTGTTAACTATTGGTACCAAGCGGGAAGATGTTGATACCTATTCTCGCCGTGAAGTCTTTGCTGAAGCGGAATATCGGCGATCTTTTGGCCGCAGATATAAAGGGTCGTTGTTTGTACGCATGACCTCAGAACGATCGCGCATTGCTGACAATGACAAACGTACCCAATTAGTACTGCAGGGATTCCGCCTGGGCTGGCAAAAACTGGATCAGCCTTTGACCCCGGAGCGTGGCAGCAAGGTCCAGCTTGAAGTGCAGGGTGCCGATGAAAACTGGCTTTCTGATACATCATTACTGCAGCTTTCGGTTGATGCTGCAACCTTGATTCCTTTGCAACAGCGCCTTTTTGTTTTTATCCGTTTACGTGGGGGGACGACCTGGCACCGCAATGAATTCAACACCCTGCCGGTTTCTTTACGCTATTTTGCCGGTGGTGACCGTAGCGTCAGAGGATTTAAATTTAATTCCCTCGGACCCGTTAATGCGGAAGGCGAGGTGATCGGTGGCAAGCATCTTCTGGTTGGCAGTGTCGAACTGGAGAAAAGGTTTCTACAAAAATGGGGGGGCGCTATCTTTTATGATGTTGGTAATGCTTTTGACTCATTCAACGATTATCAACTCAAGCAAGGGGCCGGGGTCGGTTTGCGTTATTTTACCCGGATTGGTGCAATACGTCTTGATCTGGCCAGACAACTAGGGGAAAAAGACAACCATTATCGTCTGCATTTTAGCCTGGGGTTGGCATGGTAAGAGCTTTAATCATCACTTTCTCGGTTTTTTGTCTGCTCATCAGTCTGCTTGTTGGTGCAACCATCTGGTTATTCTACACTTCTGCAGGAGCGGACCTTGCCTTAGGGTACATATCCCGGCAGCTTGATGCACAGATCACCATGTCCCGGCTTGATGGCTCTCTAGCTAGTGGAATCAGCATGACGGACCTTGAGATCGAGCAGGCAGACGCCGGCTTGAAGGCCGGCGACATCAAAATGGAGTTGACGATCTCCTCAGTTTATCCGTTTCATTTAGCATTTACCTTGATCAAGGTTGAAGATGTCTCCCTGGTACTGCCACCAGTAGAATCCTCTCGGCAGCAACCCGATCTTGCCCTGCAGATCCCGCAACTACCGGCAATGCTTGATCTGTTGCAGATTGATATTGAGCAGCTTGATTTGAAAAATATATCAATCAAGCAGGGTGATAAGCTGACGATCGTAGAAGAACTCAAGGCGGCTATCAATTTTCAACAGAGACGATTATCCATTACCGATTTCAATCTGACGATCGAAGGGTTGTCAATCAGTGCGACTGCAACGCTCGACATGGCAGATTCGCTTTTGGATCTGGCAGCAACAGTGAAAAACAAAGGGCTCGACCAACCGTTGAAAAAAATTGTTCTCGATAGCTCGCTAGTCAATCTTAACACTGACTCCAGCGCTGGAAAGATACATCTTCAGCTGCACCTCGCTGACCTGGAGCCTTTATTTGTTCAGGCGGAGCTGACGACAAGTCAAAACAACCTGACTTTTGAAGATCTTTTATTCCACCAAGACAAGCGATCGGGTTCAGTTGCGGCCACTGGAACACTGCGGTTTGATCAAGATGGACCAGTTCTGACTGCCAGGGTTTTTTTTCACGATCTTGATTTGAGTCACGAAGCGGGTCTGCCATTAGCCGTGGATGGAAATATTGACTTGACCTATGCACAGATGCAGTATCATGGCCAGCTTGACCTGATGACCAGGGGTGATGAACTAATCATGACGACCTTGGCTGCTGACTTTTCTGGTGATCATCAACGCGCACAGCTTGAGCAGATCAATTCCACCTGGCTGGCTGCACAGATCACCGGCAGCCTCAACTTCGACTGGCTGGAGTCGCCGGAGGTTGCCGCCCGGTTACAGGTCGAGCATCTTCACCTGGAGCCTTTTCTGCCGGACAGCAACAGTCTGCTTAATGCCAATCTTTCGGCCAGATATCGTCATGATGAGCAATCCCCACAAGCTGATATCCATCTTGAGCTTTACGATTCAACCCTCTACGAATATCCATTGTCCGGGCTTATCGTGGCTGACTATAAGGATGATAATCTGATTCTTCATCAGCTGAATCTACACAGTAACAGCGCCCAAGTGCAGGCGCAGGGTGATTTGCAGAACAACATCAATTTTACTTTGACACTGCAACAGCTTGCCGATCTTTATCCGTCGGCTGCGGGCGTCCTGACGGCGCAAGGATGGGTGAACCATGGAAAAGCCGGCAGCGCAGCAGAGCTTCAACTTGCCGGCACAGACCTAGTCTATGATCAGTGGCAGCTGGCTGCATTGGATTCCCACTTACACCTTGATGTTGATCAAACCCTTTCTGCTGCTGCCCAATTACGGCAACTTGGTTCCAAGACCCAACCATTGCTGGTTGATGCGGTTGATCTGAAGGTTGGCGGTACACTGATCAACCATCAGATCGGCATCAGCGCCCAGGCGCAAAATACGACGATAGATACCAACCTGCAGGCAAGTTGGTCAGAATCCTTGTGGTCGGCGTTGTTGCAACAACTGACGATTAATACATCAGAGAATCAATGGCGGCTCAATGATCCTGTTTCGATTAACGCTGGTCCAAAAATGATCAGGGTTTCTGAGCTATTGCTCGACGGGGGATTACAACAAACCATCCGCCTGCAAGGGGAGTTTTTGCCAGCAGAAGAGTCCCTTGAGGTAGATTTTGATTGGTCGGAACTGCCAATGGATCTTTTTAGTCATTGGCTTGACCCCTCTTTGCTGCAGGGGGTCTCAGGGGGAACCTTGTCTGTGCTTCATCAACCAGACAACACTCAAATCCATCTTTCTGCGCAATTAAATGCCAATCTTCATTATCAGCAGCTGCATCTACAGGACACCGCTACCCTCTTAACCCTGGATTGGGGAATGGATGGTCTGGCCGGTGACATCCGTGTCGATATCGGCTCAGCGGCCAATCTGCTGCTTGAATTTCATTCTCCTGATCCGGCGGGCATAGCTTTTCCTGACCAGGTCAACACGGCATTAGCGTGTCGACAGGTTCCTTTGCAGTTGATCCAGCCCTGGTTGCCGGCAGATATCATTGTTCAGGGAATATTTACCTGCGATATGGACGGTTGGTGGTCCGCAGATAATGTCTTTGCTCTCCATGGCAAAGCTGATATCAGCGCGGGCTCCCTGTATTGGTATGACGATCAACAAGAAATGGAGGTTGATGTTAAAACCGCTACGATAGAGCTGTCCTGGCAGGAAAGGGCCCTGCGTGCTCAGGCAAATCTGGTTCATGATATGGGACACATCAACAGCCACATCGAAGTCGAGCTTCCAGCGCAAGTGCCGATCAATTCTTTGGATCACACCCCGATTGCCGCAGATGTCAGTGTATTGCAGCGAGAAAGCGGGCTGTTGACGGTGTTCTTTCCTCAGTATATTTATGACAGTAGAGGAGAAATTGAGCTGACGGCCGCCATCAGCGGAACCGTCGGTGAGCCTTTGTTTGCCGGCACTTTCGGCTTGCAAGAAGCGGAACTATATGTGCCTGCGGCCGGAGTCCGTATTGCCGACATTCAGGCTGCGGCACAATTTAATGGACAACAACTCAATATATCAACCCTGCAGATGACCTCTGCCGGCGGCACAATCAGCGGCCAGGGAATGCTTGATTTGCTGGGGTGGACGCCAGACAGTTACCATTTTACTTTAGCGGGCGAAGGCTTCCAGCTACTCAATTTAAGCGATCTGGCGATAAAGGTCAGCCCGGATCTGGTGATTGATGGTGACTTCGATACGCTGCGCGTGCGCGGCAGTTTACGATTTCCGCAGGTGATGATCGAGAATCAAAACCGTTCCCAGGTAGTTAATAACAGTCCGGATCTGGTTATTGTTGATCGCCAGACCCCTGAACCCCAAACAGCAACGCTTCGCCACGACATAGATGTTAATCTCATCCTGGGAGATCAGGTATTGCTCAACGTTTCTGGTTTGCAGGCGCGGATTGCCGGCTCATTGCGCCTGTACAGCGATGCGCAGCAGGATATTGCTGCGCAAGGGCGATTGTTTGTGGAACGTGGGCGCTTTTCGACCTATGGCGTTTCCTTGGATGTCGAACGTGGTGAACTGTATTTTGCAGGTGTTCCACTGCAATATCCCACCCTCGATATTCTGGCAATACGCCGTGCCGGAGATGTCCGTGCCGGAGTGCGAGTGACCGGGACTCCCCAGGATCCACAGGTCAGTCTCTATTCAGAACCTGCTATGCCCGATGCGGATGTGCTGTCTTATGTCGTGCTCGGTCGTCCCCTCGACAGTAGTGGCGGCGACACTGATCTGTTGATGGTTGCCACCGGAGCCTTACTTTCGCAAGGGGAATCCATTATTCTGCAGGAACGGCTAAAAGGACGTCTTGGTTTGGATGTCCTTGAGTTTACCGCCGGCAATGGTGATACTAACGACGCCGTTATCACTACTGGTAAATATATTACCCCCGATCTTTATGTGAGTCTTGGCTATTCGCTTTTCAATAATAGTAACGAGATCAAGATGCGCTATCGGCTTTCATCCAGGTTGGAACTGGAATCGAGCTTCGGACAGGAATCGGGCGTTGATCTTTTTTACCGACTGGAAAGGGATAAACTGTTCAAAAAGTGATGCTTTCGCAAAAAAGTATCAATGTGGATGGCTAAGCAAAAAGCGCCAAATGCAAGGCGCGCGAATATTGAGCAATGAGGCGTACATACGTACGTCGAAGCGGTGAAATAATCGCGACTGTTCATAAACGGGCGCAGCAGTTGGTGAGTTTTTGCGACGCCATCAAAAAGTGAAAGGCCCGCTATGGATAGCGGGCCTTCAACGATTACTGTGTTTTGACTTCAGAATCATCCCTGTCACGGGAATTGCCGGTGTCTAAAAACACCGGTGGGGTAGAAAACCTTCTCAACTGCTGTGTCTCGTCTTCGATAGGCATTCCTCCTTTCTGATGTGCTTTGATTATAACGAACTTCCAAAAAAAAATCAAAGTGGGGGCAATATAAAAAAAATGGGATTACCTTTACCGATTTTTTTATTTGCTGTACCTTCTGCTGGCAAAAGATTGGTTTGTTAAACGTCGTCCAGAGGAAGATTTGATAGGAAAGGTTTTTAGAGTGAACAGTTTACCATTTTTTGTTTTATGGGTTGTCATGGCCTGTGGGGCTTATGCTGTAGCCAAAAGCCGGGGGCGCAACTGTCGTCTCTGGTTTGCGTTGGGACTGGTGCTTGGACCTTTCGCCATCCTGATTGTAGCACTACTGCCATTGGGGCCTAACGCCAAAAAAGGATACCAGTAATTAAATCCATGAAAAATCGCTTGATAAAATTGCTGATATTTGTTGGCGGCGGCTGTGCAGGTGGTGCGTTCTTCGGTTATTTAGGACAGTGTGCCGGTAGTACCTGAGGCGCCTTTGTCAGTCCCTGGTCAGGGGCATTATTTGGCGCACTGATTGGCTTTTTCCTTGGCTTGCTGCCGTCAGAACAGGGGAGATAAACTGCCTTGATCCTGCCTGTTGTTGCTCTGATATGTGGCTTAATATTGCTGGTATGGAGTGCCGATCGTTTTGTTGACGGTGCTGCCGCGACCGCGCGGCATGCTGGTATGCCGTTGTTGCTGGTCGGCATGGTGGTGATTGGCTTCGGTAC
>Ga0102938_10001383_pt1 | contig 18370 bp, 15 predicted proteins | sample SalPonR2_B_D2_MG_FD_84516 | JGI IMG/M metagenome (GOLD analysis project Ga0102938, IMG submission 84516) | Salt pond soil microbial communities from South San Francisco under conditions of wetland restoration - Salt Pond MetaG R2_B_D2_MG | ecosystem: Environmental > Aquatic > Marine >...
ACTCCGGATAGTGATGAGATTCAGCCCTGCATTTTAACCGCTCGGCATCCTGGTGCGGCCGCTTTGTTCGATATGCAGCCTGCACGGCAGGTCAGTGGTATCTTTCCGGTTCCGAATCGAGTTGAGTACCGTGATGAAACGTATTGTTCTGGCCACCGCTTTCCTGATGACGCCGGCCTTCGCCGATGTGATCCTTGTTGAAGATCCCGTGCATGGCTTCTGGAATCATCTCGAGGGATTGTGCGGGCAGGCTTTCGAGGGCAATTTGATCACTCATCCCGAGGGGGAAACAGACTTCGTCGGCAAGCGGCTGGTCATGCACGTCCGCGATTGCCACCGGGACTGGATTCGAATTCCCTTCAGCGTCGGCGAGGATCGTTCAAGGACCTGGGTCATTACCCGGGACGAAGGCCGGATCAGGCTTCGGCACGTTCACCGGCATGAGGACGGCAGCCCCGATGAGATCAGCATGTACGGGGGGCTGGCGTCGAATCGGGGGCAGGCGACGGTTCAGTACTTTCCGGCCGATGAGCAGACCCGGCAGATGATCGAGGCGGCCTTTTCGAACGTCTGGATGATCGAGATCGAACCCGAGCAGACCTTCACCTACGGGCTCAGACGGCTTGGCACACCGCGCGTGTTTCAGATCGACTTCGATCTGAGTCGACCCATCGATCCACCGCCGCCTCCGTGGGGCTGGATCGACTGACCGGTCGGGCGTCAGCTGCTCTCCAGCGTCAACCAGTGCATGCTGAACAGCTCGTCCGGATCGGTCCAGACCTGCTCGGATCGCAGACCGGCGGAGACTGCCAGTGCCCTGAATCCATCGATCGAATACTTGTGGCTGTTTTCCGTATGGATGGATTCGCCTTGATCAAGTGCAAAGCGCTGTCCGTCCAGGCCGATGGTGGTTTCACGCCGTGCCACCAGGTGCATCTCGATCCGGCCCTGGTCAGGATTGAATCGCGCCTCGTGCTCGAAGGCATCGACGTCGATATCAGCGTGGAGCTCGCGGACCATGCGATGCAGGAGATTCAGATTGAACTTGGCCGTAACCCCATCGGAATCGTCATAGGCCCGGATCAATTGCTGCTCGGGCTTCAGCAGATCGACCCCGATAAGCACGCCGCCCTCGGGACCGATGATGCGGCCCAGTCGGGCCAGGAAGCCGCGCGCTTCCTGATGCTCGAAATTGCTGATCGTGGAGCCCGGGAAATAGATCACGCGGCGTCGTGCCGGCGGGTCGAGAACCAGCTCCCGATCGTCGATGGGCAGGGTGTAATCGGCCCGAACGGTCCTGATCTCGAGCGCCGGAAAGCGCTGTTTTAGTTCAGTCGCCGAAGCGCGCAGCGCTGCGGCAGAGATTTCGATCGGAGTGTAGGCCCGCGGACTGTCGAGCGCTTCGAGCAGATGTCGGGTCTTGAGGCCCGCGCCCGAGCCGAATTCGATGACGTGGGCGTCGGGACCGATCAAACGACTGATTTCGTCCAGATGGGCATCGTGCAGGGCCAGATCCGCGCGCGTGACGTAGTAGTCGCGGGTTTCACAGATGGCCTCGAACAATTCCGAGCCCCGCGTATCGTAGAGATATTTGCAGGGGAGGCTGCGCGGGCTCTGCGAAAGCCCGGCCAGTGCCTCATGCAGAAAGGCTTCGGTGTCGCTCATCCCAGGTCCCGTGCCAGGCGGATGCCGGAGAACTGCCAGCGATCCGCCGGGTAGAAAAAATTCCGGTAGCTGGCCCGAACATGACCGGCAGGTGTCGCACAGCTTCCGCCTCGCAGCACCATCTGATTGGCCATGAACTTGCCGTTGTATTCGCCCACGGTGCCGCCGGCCGGCCGGAATCCGGGGTATGGGGCATAGCTTGATGCCGTCCATTCCCAGACATCGCCGAACAACTGCACCATTCGAGCCGCATCCCCGACGCCAGACGGATGATAGTGCCCTGAATCGGCGAAATGGCCATGTCGGCCGACCTCGGACGCGGCGTGCTCCCACTCCGCTTCAGTCGGCAGTCGGGCTCCGGACCAGGAGGCAAAGGCCCAGGCCTCGTAGAAGCTGACGTGCGAGACCGGCTGATACGGGTCAACCGTATCGGCGCCGTGGGCGGTGTAGTGCATCCATTGCCCGTCTTCGTTCCACCAATACAGGGGGGCTTCGATCTGCTGATCACGCCGCCAGGCCCATCCGTCTGACAGCCAGAGCTCCGCGCGCTGATAACCGCCATCATCGATGAAGGCAAGGTAGTCGCCGCAGGTGGCGGGTCGGTTGGCCAGCGCAAAGGGCTGAAGCATGACCGGATGGCGCGGTGTTTCATTATCGAAGTGGAAGTTCCCTCCCGCATGCCCCAATGTCTTGAGGCCGCCTTCGAAGTCCGTCCACAGCAATTCGGTTGCAGCGGAGGATGTCTGCAGCGGCTCAGCCCAGGCCGGGAAGGCCGGATTGAACGACAGCCCGTGCTTGAGATCGGTCACCATCAGTTCCTGATGCTGCTGTTCATGGTTCAGACCGAGCAGGATCAGAGGCGTCATTTCGTCGAGAAGGCCCGGGTCGGCTCGAGAGATCAGCGCCGTCATCGCATTGTCCACATGCGAGCGGTAGCGGCCGATCGATTCCGCATCAGGGCGGCTTATCAACCCCCGCTGCGCGCGGGGATACTGCTTCCCGATACCGTTGTAGTAGGAGTTGAACAGATACTCATAGTTTTCGTCCGGACTCTTGTAGTCGGTCGCGAACGGCTTGAGAAGGAAGGTCTCGAAGAACCAGCTGGTGTGAGCACGATGCCATTTCAGCGGACTTGCGTTCGGCATCGACTGAAGGTTCTGATCCTCCGCCGAAAACCGCAGGCTGAAGCGATCGGTGGCTGCTCGCACGGCTTCGAAACTGCCAACAAGGCTGTCGCAGGTGTGCTGGCGGAGGTCGAGCGTATTGAAATCATCCGACGGCCGCAGTTCGGACGTCGCTTGGTCAAGAGCGATGGACATGAGCAAGGGGATGAAGCATTTGCACCTGTCATTACTCTACCACCGACGCTTAGAGATTCCATGAAGCTCTTCTCTCGAGCGAAAAATTTCGTGACCTCCGTCTCGGGTTTACACGGGTCTAACCTGCAGTTTCCGGTTCGGTAACTGAACTCATGCAACGATGCGATCAACTATCCGCTTGAGAATTTCATGCAAAAAATCGCTATTGTCGTCGTTGGATTGTTCTGCCTGGTCGGCAGGAGTGAGGCCGAAGTCGCGCTGATGCTCGACGGACAGTTGCTGGCCGGGGTCGAGAGCGTGGTTTATGATGCAGCCCAGAAGCGTATTGCGGTCACTTTCAGTGCTGGCCCGCAATGCTCGGAGCCGGCGGTGCCACCGATGGCCGATCAGCTCGTTTTCGCGCTTGCGCTGAGGGAATATCCGGTGGTCGGCGATATCGTCTATCAATCAGGGCCTGAGGTCGCGGTCCTGTCGATCAATACGGGATCGGCTCCGGTTGCCTGCGTGCAAGACGGGCTGTTCATCGATCGCTTCGAAGCGTAGGGCCGATGAATCGGCCGCTCAGTCGATGCCGTATTTCTTCAGCTTGTAGCGCAGCGAACGAAAGGTGATCCCGAGCTGGCGAGCGGCCTCGGTCTTGTTGAAGCGCGCCTCTTTCAGGGCGCTTTCAAGGATCCGCTTTTCGATCTCTTCCATATGGTCATCGAGGTTTCGATCCTCCGGGCGATCGGTCGGGTTCATGTCCAGCTCGGACTGATCGCCATCGAGACTGAGATCGTCGGCGGTAATCCTGTCTCCCTCGCACAGGGTCACGGCGCGCTGCAGAATGTTGACCAACTCGCGGACGTTACCCGAGAAAGGATGCTGTTGCAGCGCTTTTCTGGCGCTCTCTTCGAGTTCCCGGGCAGGCTCGCCCCACTGCTCGCCGATCGAGTGCAGAAAGTGCTCGGCCAGCAGACCGATGTCCCCTCGACGCTCGCTCAGCGAGGGCATGTGGAGCTCGATCACGTTCAGGCGGTAGTACAGATCGTTGCGGAAGGAGCCATCCTCGACGAGCGGTTTCAGCGCCTTGTGGCTGGCCGAGAGGATGCGCGTGTCGATCTTGATCTCCTTGCGTCCGCCGATCGGGCGAACAGTCTTTTCCTGAATGACTCGAAGGAGTTTGACCTGCATCGGTAGCGGCAGGTCAGCAACTTCGTCGAGAAACAGCGTGCCTCCCTGGGCGGCCTCGAACAGACCTTCCTTGTCGCTGTCAGCGCCGGTGAAGCTGCCCTTGATGTGACCGAAGAACTCGCTCTCCATCAGTTCACCCGGAATGGCACCGCAGTTGACGGCAATGAAGGGCTGTTCCGCTCGCGGGCCGAGATCATGGATCAGCTTGGCCGCCAGTTCCTTGCCGGTACCGGAGTCGCCGCTGATCAGTACCGGTGCCTGGCTTCTTGCCAGCTTGACGATGGTCTGGCGCACCTTCGCAATTGCCTCGGATTTTCCGATCAGGCGCTGCAGAAGGAGAGAGCGCTCTTCGCTGCCGACGCTGGACCCCGTCTCCGGGACTCCCGGGCTGGAAGCGCTGGCGCTATCGGCTCGGGTCATTGCGGCCTCGCCTGACCCACCTCCAGACTTTTCCTGATCGTCCTGCCGCAGTTTCAGCGCCGTTCGGACCAGATTCCTCAGGACTTCCAGATCGACGGGTTTCGAGACGAAATCGAAGGCCCCGTATTTCAAGGCGGTGACCGCGTCTTCGACCTTGCCGAAGGCAGTGATCATGGCGACAGGAATATGGTCGTTGTCGCGATTGATCTCCTTGATCAGGGTCAGCCCGTTACCGTCGGGCAGGCGCATATCTGTCAGACACAGAGCGTAGTCATTGTTGGCCGACAACAGCTGCCTGGCTTCCGAAAGATCGGCCGCTGTATCGACATCGATCCCCATCCGGCTGAGCGTGATATCCAGGAGTTCTCTCAGGTCGGGTTCGTCATCGACAACGAGCGCGCGCATATTGGACATTGATTCTCCTAAATAAATGAATACCTTGGCTCGGCACGGGCCCTTCAGCAGGGATCGGGCGAACTCATGAGCTCGACAGAACGGTTGCACTCTGCGGCGAACCGGAGTCTTTGGACTCCTGTGCTTCGGGTCGCCGCAGAAGGATTCTAAAGCACGCACCCGCTTTTGGCACCTGCACGTATTCCAGTGAGGCCTGGTTGGCATCGCAGAGCTGTCTGGCCAGATACAGGCCGAGCCCCGAGCCCTGCTTGTGGGTAGTGAAAAAGGGCTCGAAAACCTGGGATCGTTTCTCCAGCGGAATACCCGGGCCATCGTCGAGAATATCCAGCGCCATCTCACGATGGCCGCGAATCGGGCTGGCTCGCAGGGTCAGAACCGGGATCTGATCATCCGAGTGGCGACCGTGTTTGAGTGCGTTCTCCATCAGGTTCCAGACGGCCTGGGCCAGCTGTCCGGGGTCGACCAGCACCATGATCGCCGCCGAGGGGAGCTCGAGCCTGACCTTGTCCTCCGGCAGGCGATGATAGCGCCTGAATTCATTGGTCAGCTTGCGCGCCCAGCTGACCAGATTGACGGCCTCGACACGGGCTCGTTCGCGGCGGGAGAGCTTGAGTACATTCTCGACGATGTCGTTCATGCGGGAGGCATGGTTGAGCATCATGTTGACGAGCTTCAGATCGGCCGGGTTGAGGTCCTCGGACTCTCTGAGAAGCTGACCGGCATGACTGAGCGCACCCAGGGGATTGCGGATTTCGTGAGCGATCGAGGCCGAGAGTCGGGCCAGCGATGCCTGGGCGAGGTCCCGGGCTCTTCGGCTGACGACCGAGGTGTCCTCGAGAAAGATCAGTGTGGCCTCCGACTTCAGGCCCGGCATGCTCAGCATGCGCGGCACCACGGCGACCTGGGTGGATTGCAGCAGCAGGCCCTCGTCCTGGGACTTTCCGGTCTTGCGCCACCGCTGCATTCGCTCGAACAGCGCCGGGGCGATGACTCGGAGGTTCCGCTCCTTGACCGGCGGATTGCCCAGCAGATACCAGGCGGCCTCGTTGATCTGCCGGATGGTTCCGGCCGAATCGACGACCAGCACCCCGGATCGCATCCGATGGATGATCAGTTCATTGACCTGTTCGAGGTTGGCCATGTCGACGCCGCGCCGCTCGGCCAGCAGCTGGTATTCCCGGCCCCATTGCCCGAGCAGAGCGCTGGCGAGCGCGGTGACGAACGCCGCGATACCGTAGAGCCCGGCCTGGGCGACCTTGGCAGCCACCGCGACTTGCTGGGCTGCGAGCGCAGCGTCGACGACCAGCCCGATCGCGACCAGGCTGGCAAACAGCAGCGCCGTGCGCAGTGACAGCAGCAGTCCGGCGATTCCGATGTAGAAGAGAATCAGAATGACCAGCCCGCTCTCGATGCCGCCGAAGCAGTGCAGGACGATGCTGATGATGATCAGATCGGTGGCCAGCGAAAAGGAGGCCAGTTCATCGGCTGGTGCCGATCTGCGCAGGTGCACGACCAGGAAGATGATCGCCGCGCCGAAGTAGGTGAATGCCGCGGCCTGCAGGAGAAAGGCCTTGTAGGCTGGCGTCAGGTCGAGAGCGAATCGGCTCAGGGCGACGCCCAGCAGGACGGGTGCCAGAAGGAGACGAAAACCGTTGAGGTAATACAGCGCCCGCTGGATGATGTCCTTGTCGGCAACCAGAGAAGTACCTGATTTCATTTGCGCTTCCTGAAGATTCCAGACTTCATGATGCGGATCGATTTCAGTATAGCGCCATTTCCCGCGTTGATAATTGCTCGCTCGTGTACGAAAATACCGGGCTCGCAGATTCGATCGCGGCAAATCGCCGCGCTGTTTTTCAGCGATCCTGACATGGGATTGCGTCGATAAAGTCTTCCTAAGGATTTCATTCAATGAATTTTCACGAGTATCAGGCCAAGGCGCTGTTTGCCGAGTATGGCATTCCAGTGCCCAAAGGAGAGCTGGCGACCACGGCCGATGAGGCCGTCGAGGCGGCGAAGAAAGTGGGCGGGTCCCAGTGGGTTGTCAAGGCCCAGGTGCATGCAGGCGGCCGCGGCAAGGCCGGTGGCGTCAAGCTGGCCGGCTCGCTCGAAGAGGTTCGGGCAGAGGCGGAGCGCATGCTGGGGATGTCGATCGAGACCTACCAGACCGCTGGCCTGGCGCTACCGGTGAACAGCGTGCTGATCGCCGAGGCCACGGATATCAAGCAGGAGCTTTATCTGGGTGCCCTGGTCGATCGCGCGCATCGCGCCGTGGTGTTCATGGGATCGGCTGCCGGTGGCGTGGATATCGAGCAGGTCGCCAGCGAAACGCCAGAGAAGATCATTACTGCCGTCGTCGACAATGCCGCGGGCTTCATGCCTTACCAGGCGCGCGATATCGGCTTCGGAATGGGCCTGAACGCCAAGCAGGTCAGACAGCTGACCGCGATCATGGACGGCTTGTATCGCCTGTTTATCGACAAGGACATCGGCCTGATCGAGGTCAACCCGCTGATCATCGACGCCAATGATGACCTGATCGCACTCGATGCCAAGCTGAATGCCGACGACAACGCACTGTTCCGACATCCAGCGCTGGCCGAAATGCGCGACGAGTCGCAGGAAGATCCGACCGAGCTGGCGGCCAGCAAGCACGAACTCAACTATGTCACCCTGGACGGCAATATCGCCTGCATGGTCAACGGTGCCGGGCTGGCCATGGCAACCATGGATGTGGTCAAGCTGGCTGGAGGTGAGCCGGCGAACTTTCTTGACGTTGGCGGTGGCACCAATGCCGAGCGAGTCAGGGAGGCGTTCAAGCTGATTCTTTCCGACGACAAGGTGCGGGCCATTCTGGTCAATATCTTCGGCGGAATCGTACGCTGTGACCTGATCGCCGAGGGCATCATCAACGCGGTCAAGGAGATCGATGTCCAGGTGCCGGTGGTGGTTCGCCTGGAAGGCACGAACGTCGAAAAGGGCAAGCAGATGCTGGCCGACAGCGGATTCGCCATCATCGCGGCGGATGACCTCAATGACGGTGCACGCAAGGCCGTTGAAGCAGCGGCGGCCTGAACAAGGATTGATGAATCAATGAGCGTATTAATCAACAAACACACCCGAGTCATCGTCCAGGGGTTCACCGGATCCCAGGGCACTTTTCATTCCGAGCAGGCCATTGCCTATGGCACGCAGCTGGTGGGCGGCGTAACGCCAGGCAAGGGCGGACAGTCGCATCTGGATCGACCGGTCTTCGACACCGTGGACCAGGCCGTCGGGCAGACCGGTGCCGATGCCTCGATGATTTTCGTGCCGCCGCCATTTGCCGCGGACGCCATCCTGGAAGCCGCCGATGCCGGCGTTCGGGTCATCGTCTGCATCACCGAGGGCATTCCGGTCCTCGACATGATGCGCGTCAAGGCAGCTCTGGCGAACTACGAGGATGTCACGCTGATCGGACCCAACTGTCCTGGCATCATCACCCCGGGTGAATGCAAGATCGGCATCATGCCGGGCAAGATCCACAAGCCCGGCAAGGTCGGCATCGTCTCCCGTTCCGGCACGCTGACCTACGAGGCGGTTTTCCAGACGACCCAGGCCGGACTCGGCCAGTCGACCTGCATCGGCATCGGCGGTGACCCGATCAACGGGATGAATTTCGTTGACTGTCTGGAACTGTTCCAGGACGATCCCGACACCGAGGGCATGATCATGGTCGGGGAGATTGGCGGATCGGCAGAAGAAGAAGCGGCCGAGTTCATCGCCGATCACGTGACCAAGCCCGTCGTCGGGTACATTGCGGGTGTGACGGCACCCCCGGGCAAACGGATGGGCCATGCAGGTGCCATCATTTCCGGCGGCAAGGGAACGGCAGAGGCCAAGTACGCTGCGCTCGACGAGGCTGGCGTGACCACAGTGCGGTCTCCGGTCGAGCTCGGCGCCGCCATTGCCGAAAAGCTGAAGTAGGCTCTCGGTTCCGAAGAATGCGGGGCCGATGGTCATCGGCCCCGCTGCCTGATCTGCTGCCGAGCGGTGTTTTTTAGAAATTCAAAGGCTTGAGCAGGACCGCATGGAATGCTGAAGATCGCACTCGCCCAGGACGACTTTCTTGTCGGGCATATCACCGGAAATCGGGACCGGATTCTCGAGGCGATCCAGCAGGCGCGCGATCATTACGGCGCCGATCTGATTCTCTTCCCGGAACTGGCTCTGACCGGCTATCCACCGGAGGATCTGCTGCTGCGGCCGGGCTTCATGCGGCGGACCGAAGACCTGCTCGATGAGCTGGCCTCGGAGGTGCACGGCATCGACGTCATCGTCGGGCATCCGCGCTGTGGCCAGGGCGAGACCCGCTACAACTCGGTCTCCTGGCTTCGTGATGGACAGATCCTGGCGACCTACGACAAGTGGGATCTGCCAAATTACGCCGTGTTCGACGAGCGGCGCTATTTCGACCACGGTGACCAGCCGCTGGTAGTCGAAGTCAAGGGGGTTCGGGTCGGTGTGGTGATCTGTGAAGATGCCTGGACACCCGAGCCCTGCAAGGCCGCCCTTGACGCCGGCGCTCAGGTCATCCTGTCGTCCAATGCCTCTCCGTTCTACCGGGGAAAGCAGGCCGATCGCAGCGCAATGCTGGCCCAGCGACATCGGGAAACCGGTCTGCCTCTGATCTATCTCAACTGCGTCGGTGGTCAGGACGAGCTGGTCTTCGACGGGCACTCTCTTTATATCGACGGGCAGGGCCGGATTTCTCCGCCGGCGCCTCTGTGCAGAGAGTCACTCCTCCTGCTGCACCTGAATGCTGACGATGGCTCGATCGAGCCGGCGCAGTGGCCGGTGGGCGACACCGAAGATCTGCCCGTTATCTACCAGGTGCTTCAGCGCGGTCTGCGTGATTACGTGCTGAAGAACAAGTTCGAATCGGTGGTCTTTGGATTGTCGGGAGGAATCGATTCGAGTCTGACCGCGGCGATCGCGGCCGACGCCCTGGGCCCGGACCGGGTCATGGGCGTGATGATGCCGTCTCGCCATACCTCCGAGCTGTCTCTGACTCTGGCCACCGAGCAGGTCGATCTGCTCGGGATCCGATACGACAATATTTCGATCGAGCCGATCTACCAGGCCATGCTCAAGCAGCTGGCAGAAGTCTTTGCCGGTCGAGCCGAGAACTTCACCGAAGAGAACCTGCAGGCCCGCGCGCGCGGCAACATCGTGATGGCGCTGTCGAACAAGTTCGGCTACCTGCCGCTGGCGACCAGCAACAAGAGCGAGCTGGCCACCGGCTATTCCACGATCTATGGCGATATGTGCGGTGGCTTCAGCCCGATCAAGGACTGTCTCAAGTATCTGGTGTTCGAATTATCGAACTGGCGCAACGAACAGTCTCCTGCGATTCCCAAGGGGATCATCGACCGTCCGCCCTCCGCCGAACTCAGGCCGAACCAGACCGATCAGGACAGCCTGCCGGAGTACGAGGTCCTCGATCGCATCATCACGGCCTATGTCGAAGAGGACCTCCCGATTGCCGATATCGTGGCCATGGGCATCGATGAGCGCCAGGTTCGGCGCGTTGCCGGGATGGTGCTCACGGCGGAGTTCAAGCGTCGCCAGGGCGCACCTGGCCCGCGCATCACCCGCAAGGCCTTCGGGCGCGATCGGCGCTATCCGATCACTTCAGGCTGGCGTGACAGCGGCATCGTGGGATGAGGCTGAATCGGCGGATCGACACCGCCCGACCATTCGATCATCGTCCGGGATGAGGCTTACAGTGCTGCGGCAATTCGTCGAACGGCATCCTTGAGGGTATCGAGACTGCAGGCAAATGACAGGCGTAGATGGCCCGGCGCACCGAAAGCCGTGCCCGGCACCGTCGCCACACCGCTTTTTTCCAGCAGCAATTCGGCGAACTCCAGATCGTCAGCAAGACCCAGCGTTTCAATGGCCTCGCGACAGTCGGCAAACACGTAGAATGCGCCCTGGCCGGCGCTGCAGCGAATGCCCGGCAGTTGATCAAGCGCGGGCACCAGCCAGTCGTGACGGCGCTTGAATTCCTGACGCATCTCCTCGACACAGCTCTGGTCCCCGTTCAGCGCGGCGGTGGCTGCCGCCTGCGAGATCGAGCAGGGGTTGGAGGTGCTCTGCCCCTGAATCTTGCGCATTTCCCTGATCAGCTCGGCCGGGCCGGCCGCGTAGCCGATACGCCAGCCCGTCATCGCATAGGCCTTGGAGACCCCGTTGACGACGATCAGGCGCTCTTTCAGCGCTGGTGCGACCTGGGCCAGACTCAGAAAGGGCTCATCTGCCCACCAGATGTGCTCGTAGATGTCGTCCGAGCAGATCAGGACTCTCGGGTGCTCCAGCAGGACTTCGGCCAGTTCGATCAGCTGTTTGCGGGAGTAGGCCCGGCCGGTCGGATTGCTCGGTGAGTTGAAGATCAGCAGTCGGGTCTGGTCGGTGATCGCCGATCGAAGCTGAGCTGCACTGATGCGGTAATCGGTTTTTTCATCGGCGCTGAGGATCACCGGAGCGGCACCGGCCAGTCGCACCATGTCCGGGTAGGACACCCAGTAGGGTGCGGGTATGAGCGCCTCATCGCCCTCGTCCAGCAGGGCCTGGAGCAGATTGTAGATCGATTGCTTGGCACCTGAAGAAACCAGGATCTGATTGGCGCTGTAGTCGAGCTGCTGATCGCGCTGGAGCTTGCCGATGATGGCCTGTTTGAGATCGGGCGTGCCGTCCACTGCGGTGTAGCGGGTCTGGCCATTACGGATCGCGGCGATGGCCGCTTCGCGGATGTGGGCCGGGGTGTCGAAATCGGGCTCTCCCATGCTCAGAGAAAGTACGTCCCGCCCCTGTTCGCGGAGCTCGGCCGCTTTCATGCTCATGGCGATGGTGGCGGAGGGTTTGACTTGGGCGACGCGTGACGAAAACCGGATGCTCACGGAGAAACTCCCTATACAACGTTAGGATTGCACCGTTGTTCAGATGCCAGAACTTATAATTATAGTATGTCGCAGCGATTCCAGATGGCTTCGAGCTACGAACCGGCGGGTGACCAGCCCACCGCCATCAATGCGCTGGTCGGCAGCCTCGAGGCCGGGCATGCCCATCAGACCCTGCTCGGGGTGACCGGATCGGGCAAGACCTTCACCATGGCGAATGTGATCGAGCGCCTGCAGCGCCCGGCAATCGTCATGGCGCCGAACAAGACGCTGGCCGCCCAGCTCTACGGCGAGTTCAAGGCTTTCTTTCCGAACAACGCCGTCGAGTATTTCGTTTCCTACTACGACTACTACCAGCCCGAAGCCTACGTGCCTTCGACCGATACGTTCATCGAAAAGGACGCTTCGATCAATGAGCACATCGAGCAGATGCGCCTGTCGGCGACCAAGTCGCTGCTGCAGCGGCGGGATTCATTGATCATTGCTACCGTCTCGGCCATCTATGGTCTCGGTGATCCCGGCTCTTTCCTGAAAATGACCCTGCCCCTGAAGGTGGGGGATCGCCTCAATCAGCGCGAGATCCTTCGGCGCCTGGCCGAGATGCAGTACTCGCGCAATGATTTCGAGCTGCGCCGGGGCACTTACCGCGTGCGCGGCGAGCTGATCGATCTGTTTCCGGGGGACTCGGAAATGGAGGCGGTGAGGGTCGAGCTGTTCGACGACGAGATCGAACGCATCAGCCATTTCGATCCCCTGACCGGCGAGATCCACGGCAAGGTCGAGGAGCTGACGATCTTTCCCAAGACCCACTATGTAACGCCGCGCCAGGTCGTGCTGGACGCGATCGAGGCGATCAAGGAGGAACTCAAGCAGCGCCTGGCCCAGCTCGAGGGCGCGGGCAAGCTGCTGGAGGCCCAGCGCATCAAGCAGCGCACCCAGTTCGATATCGAAATGATGCTCGAGCTGGGCTACTGTCAGGGCATCGAAAACTACTCGCGACATCTGACCGGGCGCCAGCCGGGCGATCCGCCGCCGACCCTGTTCGATTACCTGCCCAAGGACGCGATTCTGATTGCCGACGAGTCGCATGTGACCATCCCCCAGATCGGCGGCATGTACCGAGGGGACCGAGCCAGAAAGGAGACGCTGGTCGAGTTCGGATTCCGCCTGCCATCGGCCATGGACAATCGCCCGCTGAAGTTCGAGGAGTTCGAGGAGCGCTCACCGCAGATGATTCTGGTTTCCGCGACGCCGCGCGCCTGGGAGCTGGAGCGTTCAGCGGTGGTCGCCGAACAGGTGGTTCGGCCCACCGGCCTGATCGACCCTGAAGTCGAGGTGCGGCCGGTCGACACCCAGGTCGATGACCTGCTATCGGAAATCCGCGAGCGGGTCGGGACCGGTGACCGCGTGCTGGTGACCACCCTGACCAAGCGGATGGCCGAGAGCCTGACCGAGTATCTCGCCGAGCATGATGTTCGGGTCCGCTACCTGCACTCGGATATCGACACGGTGGAGCGCGTCGAGATCATTCGCGATCTCAGATTGGGCGTTTTCGACGTTCTGGTCGGAATCAACCTGCTGCGCGAGGGTCTCGACCTGCCTGAAGTATCGCTGGTGGCCATTCTGGATGCCGACAAGGAGGGCTTTCTTCGATCGGAGGGCTCGCTGATCCAGACAATCGGTCGCGCCGCTCGCAACGTCAACGGAAAGGCCATTCTCTACGCGGCCCGACAGACCGACTCGATGCGCCGAGCATTGGAAGAAACCGACAGACGTCGAAGCAAGCAGATCGAACACAACACAGCTCATGGCATCACGCCACAGTCGATCATCAAGAACATCGCCGACATCATGGCGGACGCCCATCAGATCCCGGGCAAGAAGGGGTCGAAACGCAAGGCGGCCGAAAAGCGCGGCCGCTACGATGCCGAGCAGGTGTCACCGGAGCAGGCGGCAAAATCGATTGCCGAACTCGAGCAGGCCATGTTCAAGGCGGCGGAGAACCTGGAGTTCGAGGAGGCCGCACGACTGCGCGACGAGGTTCACAAGCTGCGTGATCAGAGCCTTGGCGTCGTGAAGGCCTGATTCAGAGCGCAGTACTCAGGTGGCGGGCGTGATGATTCAGGTGGTCATCTATGAAACTGGCAATGAAGAAATAGCTGTGATCGTGGTCGGCCTGGTAGCGCAGCGTCAGACGTCCCCCGGATTCCTGACAGACGGCCTGCAGAGCCTCGGGCTGTAGCTGGCCCTGCTCAAGAAAATCATCCTTTTGGCCCTGGTCGACGAGCAGATCGAAGGGATTGCCGTGGCGGCGAATCAACTCGACGGCATCCCACTCCTGCCAGCCCGTCTCATCCGATCCGAGATAGTGGCGGAAGGCTTTCTGGCCCCAGGCGCACTGAGCCGGATGGCAGATCGGTGCAAAGGCGGAGACCGACCGATAGCGATCCGGCTTTTTCAATGCGCAGACCAGCGCTCCGTGTCCGCCCATGGAATGACCCGAGATCGCTCGTTGGCCGTTGAGCGGCAGTTCGGATTCGAGCAGGGCAGGCAGCTCCTCGGTCACGTAATCGAACATCCGGTAGTGCGCCGCCCACGGGTCCTCGCTTGCGTTGAGATAAAACCCGGCACCTGATCCGAAGTCCCAGTCGTCGTGTTCTCCGGGCAGGTCGGTGCCGCGTGGGCTGGTATCGGGGCAGATCAGTGCCAGCCCGAGCTCGGATGCACGCTTCTGAGCACCGGCTTTCTGCATGAAATTCTCGTCGGTGCAGGTCAGGCCGGAAAGCCACCACAGCGCCGGCACCGCTCGGTGCTCGGCCTGAGGCGGCAGATAGACGGCGAATTCCATTTTGCAGCCGAGGGCCGTTGATTGATGGCGGAGGCGGTGATGCCAGCCGTCGAAACTTCGATTGCTTGTCAGTGATTCCATCGCCTCGTTCCTGAATATCAAGTCGCCGGAAAGTGCAGGACGGTTCGAATGCTTTCGCCGGTGTGGAGCAGGTCGAAAGCCTCGTTGATGCGTCCGAATTCCATGCTGTGGGTGATGAATTCATCGATCTTGAGCTTGCCGTCCATATAGCGCTGGACGTAATCGGGCAGCTCGGTGCGGCCCTTGACGCCGCCAAAGGCCGAGCCCCGCCAGACCCGACCGGTGACCAACTGGAAGGGCCGCGTGCTGATTTCCTCGCCGGCACCGGCCACCCCGATGATGACCGACTCGCCCCATCCCTTGTGGCAGCATTCCAGCGCTGATCGCATGACTTCGACATTGCCGATGCACTCGAAGGAATAATCCACGCCGCCATCGGTCAGATCGACAATGACCTGCTGGATCGGGTCCGAGTGATCCTTCGGGTTGACCGTGTCGGTGGCGCCGAACTGTCTGGCCAGTTGGAATTTTTCCGGATTGATGTCGACAGCGATGATGCGCTCGGCCCCGGCCATGACCGCGCCCTGAATCACGGCCAGACCAATGGCGCCGAGGCCGAACACGGCCACGCTCGAGCCGGCCTCGACCCGTGCGGTATTGAGGACGGCGCCGATGCCCGTGGTGACGCCACAGCCCAGCAGGCAGATCTTGTCCAGCGGCGCACTCCTGGACACGCGAGCCAGTGAAACCTCGGGCAGCACGGTGTACTGGCTGAAGGTCGAGGTGCCCATATAGTGGTGAAGGCGGGTACCGGCGACGGAAAAGCGTGAACTGCCGTCGGGCATGACGCCCTGACCCTGGGTGGCGCGCACGGCCTGGCAGAGATTGGTCTTGCCGGAAGTGCAGAACTTGCAGGTCTTGCACTCGGCCGTGTAGAGCGGGATGACATGGTCGCCTGGGCTGACACTGGTGACGCCCGGTCCGATCTCGCGCACGATCCCGGCACCCTCGTGGCCCAAAACGGCAGGGAACAGGCCTTCAGGATCGGCGCCCGACAGGGTGTAGGCATCGGTATGGCACACGCTGGTGGCCACGATCTCGACCAGAACCTCGCCGGCGCGAGGTCCTTCGACGTCGATTTCGGTCAGTTCGAGGGGGCGTTTGGGTTCGAACGCCACGGCAGCCAGTGATTTCATGGGGACTCCAGATCGGGTTGCTTGCGGGAAGAATGTCCCGGACAGACACTACACTATCCCAGCGGCAGAGGGTATGTTGGTCCAGGTTTCCGATCGCCACGCGGGGGTCGATACAGCGCGGTGGCAGCTGGCCAGAGCCCCTTTCCAGCCCCCTTTTTTCGCGCGTCGCTACGATGGGTGGCAGATTATTGATACCATTTGCGTTGGTAGGGAAGGTTGCCTCAATTCAATTGGATGGGAATGATCATGAAATACAGAAATTATTTTGGAATGGCCGCGATCGCCTGTATGGTATCCGCCAGTGTAATGGCTCAATCCGGCACGCGCGGCGATGGCAGTGAGCCAGCGGCGATCAACGTCATGACTGCCGAAGAAGTCGCCACCCTGTTTGCCGAAGACGGATTGCGTGGTGGTGGCTCCGTTGTCCGGGTTGATGAGACCGCATTTCAGGCCGGTTCGGGCCTGATTACTTTCTCCGAAGTGTCGCTGGGAGCGACAAACCCGGTGTATACACCCGCCGACTATGGCGGCGGTGCCGGTAACCCCGACGTGTCCTTCGGTGGATTCTTTGACGGTCAGTCTCTGGGTGATGCAGCCACCTGCCCGCCGGGTGCGGCAGTCACTGGCTGTGTCATCGGCACACCGTCATCGCCGCTCGCGCTGGATCCGGCCTCGCCTCAGACGTTTACCGTCAACGATGGCGCGAATCCGACCTCGCCGGTCCTGAGCGGCTCGCCGACCTTCAATGGACCCGTGGCGATCCTTTTCGATGAAGACATCGCTGGCGTCGGCCTCGAGGGCGGGTTCTTTGATAGTGTCAACAGCACATCGATTACGGCCTTTTCACGCACTGGTCAGGTCCTCGGCTCGGTCCTGAACGAAGAGACGGGCATCGAATTCCTGGGTCTGGTGACGGCCAGCGGCAACAACGAGATTGCTGGCTTGCTGTTCAGCCTTGCCGGTGCCGAGAGTGCCGGTTTCGCGATCGACAACCTGCGTTTCGGTGATGCATCGGTGGTCGGTCCTGGTCCTGGACCGATGGAATTCCGGTCAGTACCGCTGCTGAACAGCTGGAGCATCGCGCTGCTCAGTCTGGTCCTGCTGTCTCTCGGACTGATCGTGGTTCGTCGCCTCGGCTGAATCACTGCCCGGCGATCGACGGTCGATCGTAAAAAGCCCGGTTTCTTCGGAAACCGGGCTTTTTTTTGTATCGGCTTCAATAGCCTCTTGTACGGTCGACCAGGCCGATCGGGGGCAGGCCCCGGCATATCCGCCGGTAGCTCTCGAGAATCAAGCCAGCGGTCTCCTGATCCTGACTGACGGCCGCGCAGTGCGGGCTGACCGTCACCGCCGGGTGGCGCCAGAATGGATGGCCTGGAGGCAGCGGTTCTTCGCCAAAGACATCGAGAATGGCCCGGCCGGGGCGGTTTCGGCCAAGGGCGGTGAGCAGATCGTCCTCGACCAGGTGCTGACCGCGGCCAGCGTTGATCAGAACAGCGCCGCGCGGCATGGCGGCGAACAGTGACTTGTCCAGAATGCCCGCGGTGCTGGGGGTCAGCGGGAGCAGGCAGACCAGAAAATCGACGCTGGCAGCCATTCTCATCAGGCCGGGTCGGCCGGAGTGGGCGGCAACCCCGTCGATGCGCATCCCGCCTCGGTTCCAGGCATGAACCGAAAAGCCCAGCGCCGTTGACGCCTCGATCAGTGGCTGGGCGACGGCTCCGGTGCCCATCAATCCGACGCGGGGGCTTCGCTTCGGTGACCAGGCTTGCCATCTGCCCTGGCGTTGCTGTCGGTTAAATCGCTCGAGATCGAACCAGAGACCGGTGATATGCGCCAGCAGCCAGCCGGCCATGTCCTGGCCCAGGCGGGGGCCGCTCAGTCTGCCCAGAGGAAGTGCCTTCGGGAGCTCCGGGTCGCTGAGGATTCCGTCAACGCCGGCGCCGAGCGAGGTGGCTGCCTTGAGGGAGGGCAGGCCGGCCAGTGCTCCGGAAGGAGGATTCCAGCAGACCGCAAAATCGACTCGATCGGGATGTTTCAGGTCCGGCCAGCGTTCGACATCGACGTCCGGTGCCTGCGCCCGGAGTTCGGCGACCAGTCCGCTCAGGTCACGACCTGGAGCAATCAGTGCAATGGACACGGATCGCTCAGAAGATGACGATGGCGCTGCAGGTCAGCGGATTCAGGAGCTGCCCTGCACTCAGCGCGACTGAACCTCTGCGTTTCGCTCGCGGTAGCGTGGGTAGAGACTGCGGCCGTGGTCTCGGCTCAGATCGTATTCTTCACCGTCGATCCAGACCCGCTCGATGCGGCTCATGGGTTCCAGGGCGTCTCCGGTGGCGGCAAACAGGCTCGCTCGCTTGCCGACCTCGA
>Ga0102938_10001384_pt1 | contig 18348 bp, 13 predicted proteins | sample SalPonR2_B_D2_MG_FD_84516 | JGI IMG/M metagenome (GOLD analysis project Ga0102938, IMG submission 84516) | Salt pond soil microbial communities from South San Francisco under conditions of wetland restoration - Salt Pond MetaG R2_B_D2_MG | ecosystem: Environmental > Aquatic > Marine >...
AAGTCATAAGACTTCCAAAATGAGAATACCCACACCATCTTTAAGATACACTACCTATCTTACACAAAATGTGAGCATTCGCAATGTGAAAATTTTCCAAAAATTTTCATATTGCGAATTGCTGTTATAAATGTCACTACGTCTGAAGACGTTTATCGAGGACCTTGCGGGCCGCGCTTGAAAGCTCGGCTTTCCTGAGACGAATCGAGGTCGGGGTAATCTCAATTAACTCGTCCTCACGAATAAACTGTACCGCCCGTTCAATTGTCATAGGAAGTATTGGAGTGAGGATGACATTATCGTCTTTTCCCGAGGCACGCATATTGCTAAGTTTCTTCGCTTTGCAGGGATTTACATTGAGGTCGTTTTCTCGGTTGTGCTCTCCGACAATCATTCCTTCATATACCGGATCACCCGGCACTACAAACAGATTCCCCCGGGGCTCTAAATTGAAAAGGGCGTAGGCCACTGCCTGTCCCTGACGGTCGGAAACCAGCGATCCGGTATGGCGCTGAGGGAAGGCTCCCCGATACTCCTCGTACCCGGAGAGAAAGGAGTTCATAATGCCGGTCCCCTTGGTGTCGGTAAGAAACTCATCACGATACCCGATGAGTGCCCGGGAGGGTATGCTGAACTCGACCCGAACCCGTCCGGTCTGATGGTTCGACATCGTGATCATTCGTCCTTTTCTCTTTGAAAGCTTCTCGGTTACAATGCCCATGTACGCATCTTCACAATCGATGAATAAATGCTCAATAGGCTCGAGGGTCTTCCCCTCCTCTCTTTTCATTATTACTTCCGGACGACCAACGCAGAACTCATACCCCTCTCGTCTCATAGTTTCAATGAGAATTACCATCTGAAACTCGCCCCTGCCCTTCACCACAAAACTTTCACCGTCACTGGTGCGCTCCACTTGCATTGAAACGTTCTGCAGGGTTTCTTTCTCAAGACGATCATATATTTTCCCGGCTTGAACTATTGTTTTTCCCTGTCCCGCAAAGGGCCCGGTGTTTTTCCCAAAACGCATTGCTACGGTAGGTTCATCAACGGTAATACGAGGCAAGGCCCGGGGTTGTTCGCTTGTACAAATGGTATCACCAATATGTACATCCTGGATGCCCGCCAAAACTACTATGTCACCGGGTTCGGCTGTCTCCGCATCAACAATAGAAAGGCCGCGATACTGCTGCAATTTAGAGACCTTCAGAGGCGCCGGCTTCCCATCGGCACCTACGCACACAAGCCCTTCATTCGCCTTTACCCGACCATTGTACACTTTACCAATCACCAAACGACCGAGATAGTCCGAGTAATCAAGGTCGGAAACCAGCATCTGAAAGGCTTGTTCAACATCTGCTATCGGAGCGGGAATTTCCTCAACAATAAGGTCCAGCAGCTCATGCAGGTTTTCCGCCGGTTTTTCAAGATCACTTGAGGCAACACCGTCCCGTCCTATTGCATAAAGCAGAGGAAAATCGAATTGATCTTCTGATGCATCAAGATCTATCAGCAAGTCGTGAATTTCATCTAAAATCTGCAGCGGTCTGGCATCGGGGCGGTCAATTTTATTGATAACAACCATCAGTGAGAGATGAGCTTCAAGGGCTTTAGAGAGTACAAAACGGGTCTGGGGAAGGGGGCCCTCCGAAGCATCTACCAATAGAATTGCGCCGTCCGCCATGGAGAGGGCCCGCTCTACTTCACCGCCAAAATCGGCGTGTCCCGGCGTGTCGATGATATTGATCTTGGTGCCCTTCCAGCCTATAGCACAGTTTTTAGCGGAAATGGTAATGCCCCGTTCCCGCTCAAGGTCCATGCTGTCCATGATGCGCTCGTCTACAATCTGGCCTTCGCGAAAAACGCCGCTTTGACGAAACATCGCGTCTACCAAAGTGGTTTTTCCGTGATCGACGTGAGCGATTATGGCTATATTACGTATTTTTTCGTTTCGTGGTTTGTTATGCACTGTTATGTTCCTAGTTATATTCCTGATTTATATTAAAGATAAGAGGCTTCAACATATACTAATTGAGTAATATATACAAGATATCCAAGCGCAGCACACCGCCGCAGCATGGGCGGTTGCACACCGCAGCACGCCGTGGTGGAGTGACTGGGGTGGAGCGTTTATTTATCCTGGGCAGCCAATATTTTTTTATCGTGTTTGTAGAGAAACAGTCCGGGCCAGAGCATAAAAAAGGCGATCAACTTTTTATTTGCCTGCTTATAGATATCGTCGGGCACCACACCTGCGTGCATAGAAAAACGCACATAGTGTGCAGTGGCCCTTATACGATGGGCCAAGGGGATTCGCTGTTCGCTGAGTTCGTTATAAAAGATGGCGGCCCCTCGGGGACTGGAAACCCAGTTTTGAAGGTGCTTTACTTTGTTTCTCCCCTTTTTTGTGATCGAGCCTTCATTTGCTCTTTCATTTGCCCCTTCACTTGCCTCTTTCTTCGAGGGCTCAATTAACAGGACTTCATTGATATAGCGGGTGAGCTGGTTTCGACCAATTCGGTTGAATACCAGCTCATCGGGGACAAATTTCTCACCGCTGAACACAGGATAAGGGTTTTCGCGAAGCGCTTCGGTTAGATACATACCCCATTTGCGTCCCGTAATCCCATAGTGGGTACCGGTTTCGATGGAGTTGGAATCAAAAACATCAGCGGGAAAACGGGAGCCCTTGATACTACCATCGGGCACACCGGTTAGACCGGTAATTGAAGCAAAATAGGGACGCTCCTGGGGGGGTATGCTGTCCCAATAGGTAAAAAGCAGCTCAAAGGCCCTGGGTGCGGGCACGGCGTCCGTATCAAGAACAATAAAAAATTTCCCCGCCGCCTCCTTTAGCGCCTTATTAATGGCCCTAGGGCGACCGGAATGCTTTTGAGTGAGTACATGAACTGGAAAGGGGCCCGCTTTTTCATTCCGGGGGTGTGAGTCCGGTGCGGTGCTGCTTTGTTGAGCAGAAAGTTCATGGGCCCGGGCAAGAGTATCGTCGGTCGACCCGTCATCTACAATAATCCACTCGATGGTATGCTCGAGATCATGAAGAGTCTGTTGCTGCAAGCCCGCATAGAGTTCGGCCAGTTGATTTTCAGCATTATAGGCGGGGGTACATACGCTTAGCTTTTTTTGACTCATAGCCTACAATTATCATATTTTTTTATGCGTTTCCAGCCCCCAAGATGCCCTGGAATTGCCCGGCGGAACACCTTGCATTCTTAAATGAAAGCAATAGAATTCGTACTAAGGATTAGCTAAGTAGTAGAAAAAGGAGATATAGTATGCAGACAATACGCTGGGGAATTATCGGGTGCGGTGATGTAACTGAAAAAAAGAGCGGCCCCGGCTTTGCCAAAGCCGAGGGCTCTGATTTGGTGGCGGTTATGCGACGGGATGCAGCCAAAGCAAAGGACTACGCCGAGCGTCACAATGTTCCCAAGTGGTATTCCGATGCAAAAGAATTAGTGCATGACCCTGAGGTGAATGCGGTGTACATCGCGACTCCCCCCGCCTTTCATCTTAAATACACTATCATGGCGGCTGAGGCGGGAAAGCCGATTTACGTAGAAAAACCTATGGCGATACACCTTAAAGAGTGCGAGGAGATGGTAAACATCTGTCGCAGCCACGGAGTACCCCTGTTTGTAGCGTATTACCGGCGGGCGCTGCCCCGTTTTCTGAAGGTTAAAGAACTGATTGAATCCGGGGAGCTTGGAGAACCCCACTCATTTCAGATTTTTCTGCATCATCCTCCCTCGGAAATAGATAGGGGACCACATACACCCTGGAGAATCGATCCTGCAATCTCCGGAGGCGGGTATTTTATAGACCTCGCGCCCCATACTATTGATTTTATGGACTACCTCTTCGGACCGATTACCGAAGCCCACGGCTATGCGGTAAACAGCGGCGGTTGGTACGCTGCTGAAGATAATGTGGCGGCGGTTTTCAAAACAAAAAAACATCAATTAGGCACCGGGTTGTGGTCTTTTAGCACCAATAATACCGTGGATGAGGTGCGGATTAACGGCCCAAGGGGGTATATCAGCTTTGCCTCCTTTGACAACAAGCCTGTTATTTTACAGACGGACAAGGGTCGTGAAGAGTTCCTTATCGATCATCCGGAGCATGTGCAGCAGCCGCTGATTCAAAAAGTAGTTGATGAACTGAGAGGTAAAGGCACGTGCCCCAGTACCGGCGAATCGGCGCTACGCACAACCCGGTTAACCGACGAGATTCTTAAAAGCTATTATCAAACCTTGTAATCTTTATCAGTTTACTTCAGTAAGGTCAGGAGGGTATAAGACGCAAAAACTCATCAGCTACAATATGTGCTCCGGTAGAATTGAAATGAACGCCATCCATGGTAAAGTGGAGTCCCCGTTTCTCTGCCCTTCGGTCCGCCTTACCAGCAGTACGATAAAATAGAAAATCCACAGCTGTTGAAAAGAATTTGACCGGTAGATATGGAGAAATAGGCATAGATGCCTGTTCTAGTGAAGTGAGCCGTTCAACAAAGGGCTGTCTAATATCGAAGAAATCGGTATGAGTAAAAGTGTAGGCCAATTCATCAATTACTTGCCCTTGCCTGCTAAGATGCCCGTTCCATCTGTTTTTCAGGTCCTCACCTATAAAAAGGGGGGCTATAACCCACAACTGCCGGCAGCGGGGATGCAAGATTTCTACCACACGCCGATAATATGATGCAAACTCAATGTCATTACGAGTCCAGGGTTGGCGTACCGCCATTTTTATCGGTGCATAAAAGCCGGATAACTTTGGAAGGATGTCATTCACACCGATCCAGATAAATATAATATCAGCTTCTAACTGTTCCGGTCGGGAGCGGTGAAGTTTTTCAACCCGCTTGTACAAACTCAGTATTGTATCGCCGCCTTTTCCGTAATTCTCAATTGTGTGATTCTGTTGTACAGCCTGTAAGATCTCTAAAAAAGCTGCGCCGGGTTTACCCTCGGTAAGGCTGTCACCCCAAAATGCTATTTTCGACACTACATATGCTCCTCGTTATCTACCGGTTGAGCTCACTTGTGCAGATCTTTCACGCTCTTTTGTGTTAATAATCAACATTTGAAGACGGTTTTCCACATTTGCAAAACTGGTATCCGGATCATAGTCAAGTGCAAGAATTTGAATATGGGGCTTCTCTTTTTTTATTTTTTTCACCAATCCTCGCCCGGTTACATGGTTCGGCAGACAACCAAAGGGCTGGAGTATCAAAAAAGAATTGACCCCGTGGTCCGCATGATGAAGTATTTCCCCGGCGATCATCCACCCTTCGCCGGAGGTGAAGGTTTTATCAATTATATGGTGTGAACGTTGTGCAATTTTCTCAAGGGGTGTTTTTTCTTCCCATAAAGGATGCCGGGCCCCTATTTTTTCAAGTTTTCCCAGCACATGATGAATATAGCGGTTCGTCATCTTCGTGAGAAATATTTGGACCGCAGGATGCGAGACGTGGTACTCTTCCTTTTGATCTATCTCTAGTAGATACTCACGGTGCATATTGTAAAACAGGTTCGGCATCATTACTTCCAGACCGTTCTGCTCCAGATATTCTTCAATCCGATTATTAGAGGTCGGGTGAAAATTCAACAAGAACTCCCCAATCATAAACACCCGGGGCTTTCTCACTGAACGGTCGTACTCTATCCGGCGAAAATCATCTATTGCTTTTTCAAAGGCATCCTGGGCCCCCTTTAATCCTGACTCAAAACCACGACAAATAGAGTGTATTGATTCTTCGAACACTCGATCTGTTTCACCCTTATTGCTTTCATAGGGTCGAATTTTGCGGCGCAGGTCCTCGAGGATATCGTTCATGATCAGTCCCCAAAGCATACGAAGTTCGAATAACGCCCCTAACTTAAAACCCGGGTGCATATTTTTACTGTCTTCGTCGGTAGTAATAATTGGTATTTGAGAGTAACCGGCGTCATCGAGGGCCTGTCGGGCCATCATCGCATAGTGAGCAAGACGGCAGTCGCACTGGGCTTTGGCAAGTCCCAATACCACATCATCGGGATTATATTTTCCCTGATCGAGTACCGAGAGAAACTCACCGATGTTTATTTGCGCGGGGAAACACATATCATTATGCACATATTTTTTTCCAAGCTTTATGGCCCTTTCATTGGCCATCGGCATGGGTTCAACACGAAAGCCCTGTTTCTTAATGGCCGCTGTTGCCATCTGCGCAAAAGCCCATGTGACATTTGGAATGAGAATCACCTTCTCCCGGGCCTCTTTGTTATATACCACGTCATACGCTTTTATATCCTCATTGTAAAACTGAAGCCCCCTTTGGCGCTGTGACTTCACCGTTTCAATAAAAGATTTTACTCTAATATTGAGGGGACCGGATACATCGCTTTCATCCATCTTTAAGATTAATGGGCTCTTGCCTGCCCCTTTATTCAACAGGCGAGTGATTTCGTCCGAAATTACCGCATCATGGCCGCACCCGAAACTCACAATTTGAACATATTCAAGTTTCGGATGCTGTGCAGTTAAAAGGGCCCCGGCAAACATGCGCACGTGAAAATTGATAGTCAACTCCGCCCGTACCGGACCTAGATCAACTTTATTCAGCCCGGGCAGTGCATCCAGAGGGAGGGAGGGAATATTAGCTCTGGTAAAATAGTCCGACAAATTATGGTTGATTAATTCGTCAGAATGGTAAGGCCTTCCGGCTATAACCACCGCAAACTCATCATCTTCAAGGGAATCCAAAAGTTCCTGACCGGCCTGGGTAAGCTCTTCGGAAAATTCGCCCATTGCTCTGTCACCCTCGGTAATAGCCTCAATAATTATATCCTCGGGTAATCCGAAGGTTTTTCCCATATATTCTATAATTGAGTTACGCCGTGCTTTTTTATCGGTCCAATGAAAGTTAGGGGTGTCCATAGGAATACCGTATTTTTCCCACGGCTCATCACTTGATCGCAGTACCATCGGGTAGCCCTTCAGTACCGCACAGGCATGCTCACTGTAAATCGTCTTATTTTCAGTAATCATTCTGTTCATGATGGGCATAAATATCCGGTCGACCCCCTTATTCACTAAATCCTGTATGTGGCCGTGGGCCAATTTTGCGGGGAAGCAAATTGTGTCGGAAGGAATAAGAGAAAGACCATTCTCAAAGAGCTTTACAGAACTCCGTGCAGAAAGCTTTATCTGAAAACCCAGGGACCGAAAAAAAGTACTCCAGAAGGGGTAGGAATGCCAAAACTCAAGGACCCGGGGAATTCCTATTGTCACATCCTTTGGCGGAGAGAGTTGCTTCGGATTATAATCTTTAAATATCAGCTTTTGACGATACCGAAAAAGGTCCCTGGAATTGTCCCTTCGCGAGCTAAGCTGCTGAAGCTTTTTCTTTACAGTGGGGTCACTCGCTTCACCGAGTATTTCTCCCCTTTCACAACGGTTACCGGTAATAATACTTGTTCCGCTGGAAAAGCTTATGCGAGTACGGTTACAGTTGTTCGAGCAATAAGGACAAATAAGGCCGGTTTCCTGGCTATAAGAAAAATCACTTATTTCCTGCCAGCTAATCAAACCTGTTTCCCGGCGACCACGCTCCTGTTGATGCTTTTTTGTAAGCAGAGCGATACCTATAGCCCCCATCTCTCCCGGATACGGAGCACGTACTACCCTGCGATTCGTGTAGAGCTCCAGTGCCCTTAGCACAGCATCATTTCTGAAGGTCCCACCCTGCACTACAATATTATCGCCAAGCATTTTCAAGTTAGAAAGGCGAATTACCTTGGTGAATACATTCTCAATAACCGAATTGCATAAACCCGCCATAATATCTTCCGGTAGTTTACCGTTCTTCTGTTCAGTAATAACCGAGGAGTTCATAAAAACCGTACAGCGCGAACCAAGAGTCGAAGGGGCCTTAGATAAAAAAGCCTTCTCAGCTATTTGATCGACCGGAATTTTCAAGGAACCGGCAAAGTTCTCAAGAAACGAGCCACAACCGGCACTGCAGGCCTCATTAAGAGTAATTCCGGTCACAATTCCGCGGTTGAGAAATATAGCTTTCATGTCCTGCCCGCCGACATCAAGAATAAACGAGGCCTCCGGTGCATATTTCAAGGCCGCCTCAGCATGGGCAACTGTCTCAACTGTATGATAATCAACACGGAAAGCTTCATAGAAGAGGCGCTCACCATAACCGGTAGTTCCTGAACCCAGTATGTTCAGTGTTATGTTCAGATCATCACACTTCTGCTTGAACTCTAAAAGCGCCTTCTGAATTACTTTAAGCGGCTCCCCATGATTTTTTCCATAAAAGGAATACACAAGGTTCTCCTGCTCATCGATAAGTACAAACTTTGAAGTAGTAGAACCGGCATCGATGCCGAGATACAAATTCAGCTCCTGGCCGGCATAATCCTCAATATGTGGAAAATCCGGAAGCACATGCCCTTCCCTAAACTCCCTTTTTTCTTCTTCGCTGGAGAAAAAAGGACGGGTAAGTTCACCGGTTTCAGGCTTTTCACGATGTGTAAATGCACTGTGTCGGCAAAAATCCTGCAGATCAACAGGCTCTGTATCGGAAAACATTACAGGGACCGACAATGCCGCTCCATACGCAATCATTACTTCCGGATTTTCGGGTATAATAACCTCTTCCTTACTGAGGTTGAGTCTCTCGGCATACACATCAACTAGGGATGGATTAAAATGCAGCGGCCCTCCTTCAAAGATTACAGGCGGATGAATTTCTAAGCCCTGGGCAAGCCCTCCGATAGTCTGCTTGGCAACTGCATGAAAACAGGATAATGCTAAGTCCTGCTTATTCACCCCCTGATTCAAAAGTGGTTGTATGTCGGTCTTTGCAAAAACCCCGCAGCGACCCGAAACATCATACACTGTAGTTCCCTGGGAGGCGGCGGAATCTAATTTTTCTACAGGAGTTTTTAGTAAAGTTGCAACTTCATCGAGGAAAGCGCCGGTCCCTCCCGCACAGCTTCCGTTCATTCGCATATCGGAGGCAACCAGTGTACCGCTCTGCTCGTCCTTGTGAAAAAAGGTTATTTTCGCATCCTGCCCGCCAAGCTCTATGGCTACTCTGGACTCGGGATAAAAATCTCTTACCGCCAGGGAATTTGCCACAACCTCCTGACAGTACGATGCCTGCAGTTCAAGGGCGAGGTTCCTCGAACCGCTGCCGCAAAAGACCGGTACTACCTGAATATGAGGATATTCTTTGGCAATCTCCTTCAACAATTCCTGGGTACACCCCCGCTGACGGGCGCCATGACGAGTATACGATCTAAAAAGTATTTCTTTGTTTTCAGGATCAACTAAGACAGTTTTAACTGTAGTTGAGCCTACGTCTATTCCAAGCCAATATGTATAATCCACTTCTCATATATAACACTCACCCGCCTTTTAGTCCAGGCGAGTACAGCAATTCGCAATGTGAAAAATTTTGGAAATTTTTCACATTGCGAATGCTCACATTTTGTTTAAGATAAGTAACTTATCTTAAAGATGTTGTGGGTATAAATAATGAGATACACTATATGCATATTAATGCAGCACTATTGTAGAAACATCGAGTGTTTTCCTATAAAATCGAAACTTGATAATTACATCATTGGAGCTTCTTATGGAAAAGTTTATTGCCGTTACCCTTACAATTCTTGTTCCACTACTTGTAGGGTCAGGTATACACTTTGCAACCGGTTTTCTAAAGAAAAAGCCTAACAGAAAGGATTCATAATGGATTGGCAGGAATTATGGCAACTCCTCACACCGTCGGTAGGAGCTACAGTAACCGGCTTTCCCTACTATATCAGTCTATTGGCTATCGGCCTGGGGATAGGCATTCTTACCGGTTTTTTTGGTGTTGGGGGCGGGTTTTTAGTCGTGCCCATTCTCAATGTAGCCTTAGGTATTAACTACGAACTGGCGGTTGGAAGCAGCCTCAGCTTTATAATCGGCACCAGTTTTGCCGGTTTGCTTAAACAGAACAAAGTGGGAAATGTGCACTTTCGGGTTGCAGGGTACATAGTTGCCGGAAGCGTAATGGGAGCGGTTCTCGGGGATTCTCTACAGATGTTTCTTTTATATGGAGTGGCCGGCGGGAATGAAGCTCTATTTACCGTCTTTATGCACTCAATTTTTATTGTAGTTTTGATTGCTACTATCTTTTCTATGAAAAAACCAGATAGCTCCGGTGTAAAAAAGAAGCCCTTGCTTGCCGAAATCGGACCTCCACCTAAGTTCCATATTGCTGAATGGGGGCCCCTCGGCTTTAGTGTACCAGGGGCATTTTTAGTAGGTATTTTGATCGGAATATTCACCGGCCTTCTTGGTATAGGAGGAGGAGTGTTATTGGTCCCCGTTTTGTTGGGACTCTTCGGCTTGTCCCACCCGAAGGCAGCAGGTACCAGCCTTGCAATTGTCTTTGCAACCTCGATAGTCGCTGTTATTAAAAAAGGTTTCGGCGACATACCAAAGATCAGCCTTCCCCTTACCCTTGTGCTTCTTGTGGCAAGTGTACTAGGCGTACAACTTGGTGTGTATCTTGTGGGCAAAAGTTCCGGGGCCGGTTTCCGTCGATATTTTATCTATGTACTGAGTGCCGCCATCGCAATGATAGCTTTTGACTTAATAAATACAATTAAAGAATTTTGATAAAACTCTTTCGAAACCCCTTTCTCTTCACTATACTTAGAAATAGTATAGTATTTTTACTCAGCAGGGACCTATATGCATATCAAAACTTCAAATCAGGAAAAACTCAATTTAGGCGTTGGCGGTTATCAGTGTAACTGGGGTATACATATCGCCGGGCTTTATGAAACAGAGGAGGAGCGAGATGAAATTGTGTGTGGTTTCCTCCATGAAGGTGATAAGGCCGGAGATTTGCAGTACTATGCTCCGGCGGAGCGCAGTGTAGAAAATTTTAAGCATACCTATTCGACTGCTTTTCCCGACTGCAGCAACCATTTGGAAAATGACCAGCAATTTCAGATCAGCTCACCAAAAGAGCTGTATTATCCCGAAGGAACCTTCTCTCCATGGACTATGGATGAAAACTTACACGCCTTTTACCGTGAAAGTCAGCGCGGCGGACATAGAAACGTCCGTGCCACCGCCGAAATGGTGTGGGCCCTTGAGGCTATTCCGGGGACTGAACACCTTATGGCCTATGAGTCCCGTCTTAACTATTTTATTCCCGGAAAACCCTGGATTAGCATCTGTCTCTATAATATTACTAAATTCGACGGAGCGACCATCATGAATGTGCTCCGCACCCATCCTTATACATTAAACGGCGGAGTTATTACAGAAAACCCCTATTATCAGGACCCCGATATATGGCTCTACAAAAACGCCCCTCAATTTTTAAACCGATGATAGTTAAGGTATGAATGAATAAAAGGCTGGGCTCAATTTACATGGGCCCGGCCGTCTACTTTCATGTTCTGTGCCTTTTGGTGCAGCAGGCTAATGGCCTGATACCACATATATGCGGACACACGAATGTTAAGAAAATCTAGTCGATAAAGAGAATTCTGGTGATAAAACTCAAGCTTTTCTTTATCCTGCACATTCTCACCGTAAATTTCATCAATCGAAAAGAACTTAGTTTTTCCAACTGTAGTACGAAACTCGATACCCGAGGGGTAAAAAAACGCCCGTCCCGTATTAAGGCGCTTAAGGGGCTCTGCGCGATACCCCCTCCATAAAATGGCCGGACCCTCTTCAAACAGCGCTTCCTTCGCGTTCATGTCCTTACTTAAGTAGTCAATGAAATACTCAATTTGCCAGTCGTTCCACTCCGATATGGATGAAAATACTAAGGGGCTATTGACCGGCTGCAAAAATCCGTAGTTGTCATACCGAAAACTGTATCCGCATTGACGGCATTCAGCGGTATCCCCCTGGGAATAAAAAGAGGCAATACTTTTGCATTTTGGACACACAAAAAGGGCCCTTTCAATATACTCTGCGGGATGCTTTCCGACAAAACTGATTTGCTGCTTCTTGTTCCATTCTTCCTCATCGTGCTCTATACGCTCTTCCATAAGACCTCTGCAGGTTGCGGCATCGATTTTCTTCAGTTCCTCCGGAGTAAAGACCATCTTATATTCCATAGTTACTTTACCGCGGCGAAGCCCCCGGCCCCAACGGGGTTTAGACAAATACCCGCCCTTTATTACTACCCCCACAACAGGAAGTTTCAGTTTATGAATAAGTCTTGAAACAGTATGTACATGCCGTAAGGAACGGCCGTCCCAGGTGCGCCGGCCCTCTGGGAATACACCAATAACACCGCCGCGCTTAATGATGCGGATTATCTGGGCGACAGTTTTTGTATCGGTCATAAACTTGCTTGTGGGAATAGAACCGAAAAGCTTCATGAGAATATAGAAGATTTTAGTGCGAAATACACTGTCCGAGGCGATAAACTGAACATCCTGGGGAAGGAAAAGTCCAACAAAAAAGGGGTCCCAAAAATTCACATGGTTCCCTACTACAATATAGGGAGGGCTTAGATTCTTAGTACCGACGGTATCTTCAATTTCCAAGGTATATCGGCGCTTTAAAATTGCATGAATTATCGGCCGAATAAATTTTACAAAGATTGGATTGGGATTAATCGTTTTATGTTTTTGTCCCTTCATTAGCTTACCTTTGCATCACCCTCATTGCTCGCATTTTTATGATGCGGATACCATATATGCGACGCTTTATGGACCGCCCGGCGTTTCGATATAATTAAAAAGGAAATAACAACAAACAACAAATAACCCGCGCTCACCGCAACGGCAAGCCAAAATAACTGAGGATTATCCTTACTTACACTGTACGCAGGAAGGTTGATACTCAAAATAAAGGGGATAGCAAGTACAAAGGTGATTCCGGTAGAAAACATATAATCAGAGGCCGCGGGAGTTTCAAAATTCGGATCAATTACCCGCAGCAGGGCCAAACCAGTCGGCATGGTGCCGGTAGAGACGCCGTACACTAAGAGCATGCGGTGAAACTGATGATCCGTATATATTCTTGAACAGAACCACGGCACCAGAATAAGGGCAATGGACCCGGCAATAATACTGAGTACAAGAATCTGTATAATATATTGCCCCACTATCACCAGTGAAATCGCGCCGACGGCAGCAGTCACCATCACATCAACAGAGAGGCCTGACAAGCGGCTCAAGGTATGATTATCAAAGGTATAATCGACATCAAGTTTCTGGGCAACAAACCGTACCAGCATAGCAACCACAGCGGAAAACACAAAATTGATTCCCCACAAGTTTACTGCCAGCTCATACCCGAGGGGCCCTATTAACGAAAGCAGGGCGGTAAGCCCCCTCAAGAGTAAATAGCTAAGAAGATAGGTAAAAAATACGAGTCCTAAATGAAAGGTCATGGAATCTATTGCTTCGGTTTCGGTGGAGAGTCGGCTTCCGATCGGCTTTTTTTCGTGTTTTTGAAATAAGCCGGTACGCACATCCTTGCTGCGGAGGATCTCGATCTGCTCTCTATTTACCCATCCACGGCGTATTCCATAGTTTATGAGAAACACACCACCGAAACACGCCCAATGAAACCCGACCGCGGCAAAGGTGAGGCCTACCGTTCCTGCCCCGGCAAAGCCCATCGGCTCCCAGCCGTTACCAATTGCAAAGGCCTGCCCCGGCCCCAACACAAAACCGAGGGGAAGTAAAAAGCCGAACGCCGGAAAAAGGTTTGGAAATATCGTGGACATGAAGAGGAATGTTACCAACAAACCAAGAAGCGCCTGAAGGGCGTACTGAGAAAGCACCGAAATTGAGGTAGCAAATATAGCCGAGTCTCCCTGCTTCTCCTTTTCTGGAATTCTGCGCAGGGTCATTGCAATAAAAGAGATATTTAGCAAATGATACACCATTTCACCAAAGCGGTCCGAACTTAGATCAAGAATTGGAAACACAAAATTATACAACAATAAAAGAATAAAACCGGCGGTAAGTGCATTTGGAATTAAATACTTTTGGAAAAAGAATACCCTGGACCGAATGAAGGTCGATAGTAACAATGCCATGGAGATAATGCCTAAATCAAGAATCAAACCCCAAGAAAAATTCATAAGAACCTCCAAACCAGTCCAATGTAATACATCTTCAATTATAATGCAATATTACTAAAAACTATCAAAATCATCTTCTCCTGAAGTTATCGGTTGTATTCCGGTTTCATTGCCGTTTGAAGATTGAGGGTCATCCCATCCGGTTTGCTGATCACCGTTTGAAGAGTCGCTGGTGTTTTGATAGCTGCTGTCAAGCTTGAATTGACTTACCATACTTCGCAGCTGCTGGGCCTGACCGGCCAGCTCTTCAGATGCCGATGCACTTTCTTCGGCGCTGGCGGTACTTGCCTGGGTAGCTTGATCTATCTGATCCAGACCTTCCGTTATCTGTTCGATTGCCTGGGCCTGTTCCCGGCTCGCCTGGGCAATTTCTTCAAGAAAATCCGCCACCTTTGTAGACCCTTCTACGATTGAACCAAGCTGGGCGGCGGTTGCATCGGCGGCCTCCGTGCCTGCTTTGATATTGTTGACGGTCTCCTGTACCATGTCGGTGGTCTCCCGAACGGAATCCGCACTTTTTACAGCAAGGTTCCTGACCTCATCGGCGACTACCGCAAAGCCTTTTCCGTATTTACCCGCCCGGGCCGCTTCTACGTTGGCATTGAGAGCCAGCAGATTAATCTGAAAGGCAATGTCGTCTATCACTTTTACGACTTTGTTGATTTCATCTGAAGAGGCGTTAATTTTTTCCATAATACCGGTAAGTTGGGTCATTTGTTTGTTTCCGCTTTCTGCATCCTGGGTAGCCTGCTTCGCAATAGAGTGAGCTTCAGTTGCATTTTCGGCGTTCTGTTTGGACTGACTGTTGATTTCATTAGTGGAACTGGTAATTTCTTCCAGACTGCTTGCTTGTTCTGTTGCCCCCTGGCTGAGGTTCTGACTTGCCTGCGACACCTGATCGGCACCGCTGGTTACCTGATCAACCGCATTATTGACCTGCCCAAGGAGCTCGTTCAGGGCGGCTTTCATCGTAAGCAGCGACTGTCCAAGTTCATCCTTTCCACTTGTTTTCTGTATGTCGACTGAGAAATCGCCGTTTGCGAATTTATGAATAACACCGGCCTTATATTGCAGGGACGACTGCATACCCCGCATTGCGTCGGCGAGCTGACCAATCTCGTCTTTCTGATTTACATCGAGATCCGCTTCAAGATCGCCAAGGGAGATTTCCTGGGAAAAGGAGACCCCCTTGAGAAGCGGCTTTACAATCCCCCTGGCTATGATGAATGCCAGTACTATACCTATAAGTACAGAAAGAATTCCTGTGATAAGTACAACTTGCCTCGTGTTTTCCGCCGCAGCAAGCATTGCATCGTCGGTCATAATATTCTCGGCAGTAGTCATCACAATTTGCCCTAACAGGTCCTGAACTTCATTTAATGCGCCTACTGTCTGGGTCGAATAGACCTCATCCGCCTTATCAAGGCTTGCCATCTTCTCATCATGCCAGCTGATGAGCGAATCAATCTCACCAATTGTTTCATAGGTGATTAGTTTGGTGTTTTCCATATAATAGGAGCGCATTGCATCTTTTCTGCCCGCCTCAAGGTTTTCAGCAATAACCACTGCCGATTGATGCAGTCGTTTATGGGGATCGTAAATCCCGGAAATTGCCTGATCAAAGGCGGGATCATTTTCCCTCTTTTGGGCAACTTCATCAGAATAAAGATACTGACCTAGATTGCACTGAGTATGGTCCAGCTCAACATCGGTAAACTGGTTCATATTCGGATCTACAAACACATCCTTTACACGATGAGCCCAGGCAAGATGATCGACCTTCATTTCCCGCAAAAATGAACCTAACTCCTGATCTACTTGTTCATAGTTTTCATCCACCGCTATTGCCGATTCATGTAAGCGTGAATGGGGCTCCTCTATAGCCGCCAGCAGAGGTTTTAGCTGAGGCAGCATTTGTTCCGCTTCAAGTCGTTCTTCACTGTAATACCATTGACCGAAGGCGCATTTCTTGGGATCCGTTTCTACAGTAAGTTCATGGACAGTGTCATTATTGAGCAAGTCGTTAAGTTCAACAGTCCAGTTCAAATGATCTACTTCACGCTGTACAATATTTCCACGAAGCTCATTACCGTTTATTACCTCCTCCGCATTGGAAACAATTTCATTTATTCCAAAAATTGCCCATCCACCTACCGCAATCAGCAAGACTATTACAATCCCAAATCCAACTGTAAACTTTGCCCCCAATTTCATATCTTTCCAGGCCATGAAACTGTACCTCCCTTCACTAATACCCTGCTTTGAATAATAGTAGTTTCCTGTAAGAAGTCAAACTCGAATTACGCATGCATCAATTGCACCTCCATAAATCTCAAGTGAATCTCAAGCAATAAGTAAGTTTTGACTGTACCGACGTTTCATTGTATGTTGGAGGGAGGGGGATTGTATGACAGGCCATGAAATAGAGTTCTACTCCTTTGGAAAAATCATAGTCGACGGAACCACGTACACCAACGACCTGATTTTGTATCCTGAGGCGATTCAAGACTCATGGCGCCGAAGGGAAGGTCATTCCCTTACTGTCGAGGACATACCGGATGTAGTGAAAGAAAAACCCGATGTACTGGTGGTTGGAACAGGGGCATCGGAGATGATGCACATATCGGAGGATACAACACAAAAATTGCTTGAAATGGGCGTTGAAATAGTCGCTGCTCCCACGGACCGGGCGATTAAATACTATAATAAGTTAAAATCGAAGAAACACACAATCGGGGCCTTCCACCTTACCTGCTGAGCTTACTAGTGCCCTCACGTTGGGTGCCCGAGGCCATCTCCTTAAATTGAATTGCCACCGTATCAACTAACATTGACCGTATATCTCTTGCTGAACACTCTGGATTTCTAGTGTGAAGCTCTGTAAGTGAGATAGGGGCCCCTGCTTGCACCTCTACCCGACAGGGACGAGGGTTTTTCCGCTGTCCTATTGTTCCGCCTTTAAGCCGGTTTACCGCATCCAGCAGATTGAGAAGAAACTCAACATGACGGTTTTCATCATCGCTGTGCAAAGAGTATTCCGGGTGCATATAAGCCAATACATCGACTACTTCCAAATGAAGGGAGAACAACTCCGCTTCTCGGGCGATAAAATTGTGTAAAGAATCGTCGAGGGGCGGCTCTTTTGGCAAGATCTTAGGGTCTGCTTCCCTATCATGTACAAAGATCCTGTTCCAGCCGGTAAGCCTAACAATGTAGATTCTCGGGGTAAAGCCGCGGGGAGGATGGACAATACCCAGTCGCCCTTCCTGCATCTTAAGGATTTGGTCGACCAACCCCTCTACCCTTCGTCTGCTGCATTCCCCTTCCTTGGAAGAAAACTTCAGACCGTAATAATGCCGATAAAAGTACTCAATTTTAGAAAAAAGGGCTGCCCCAAGTGTAGATAGGAGCGGCTGAATACGCTCTGGTAAGGAACGAGAAGTCACTATCTTAATCCCCGTTTCTTCTTGAATTTCATAAATGAGCTTCAGAAGAGTTTCGTTCTTTTTGTTATTGTGTACATAGTTGTAATACTGCGAGATCGGGAGGATACGTACATCCTTGTCCTGCTTTGCCCACAGGGCAAGCTGTGCGAATCCAGGCTCTAATTCATATACTATTTCGTTATGGTAGGTAACTTGCCCCTCCGGTGCCAAAGCAATCGGGTACTCACCCTGCAGCATGTACCGCCGAACTACATCCAGCCCCTGACGATCAAGCTTACGATGGTGGACCGGAATACCGCCGAGCCGTGAAAACAAGTACTCCAGACCTTTCCCACCCCACACCGGCACTCCTCGGCCATATAAAAAATGGGCGTGGGGATGCTTTTTAAGCGTAATACCGTGGCTGCGAGCATTTTTACGGACAAGATTGTGAAGCACATAAAAGAGAACTTGCGCGTCGTTGACATGCACATGTCTAAATACAATGATAAGCCTGTTTTCGCCGTTAAAAAACCTCCGGTACTCCTCGGCTATTCTTTCTTCATGCAGCGGGGGACCAATCTGCAGTCCCAGCACTTTCTTTACGTACAGTGGTGCAATGGTCCCGACCAGGCGGAGGACGAATGGATTTAAGCGGGGCGGTACAAACCTTAGTATATCTTTGACCCCTACTTCTTTTCGCTTTCGAGGGAGTTTTTTCATAGAGAGCTTTCTCCTTCCTGCGGTGAATCCACACTATACACGAAAAACGGAAAGGTGTGAAATTAA
>Ga0102938_10001387_pt1 | contig 18311 bp, 21 predicted proteins | sample SalPonR2_B_D2_MG_FD_84516 | JGI IMG/M metagenome (GOLD analysis project Ga0102938, IMG submission 84516) | Salt pond soil microbial communities from South San Francisco under conditions of wetland restoration - Salt Pond MetaG R2_B_D2_MG | ecosystem: Environmental > Aquatic > Marine >...
TCCGCAGCCGAAGGGGAGAGACATGACGCGTTGCCGCCGGACCGGAGATCGGGTGTGACCGGGGCGGTCGCCCTGCCCGCGCGCCTCGACAGTGCCGCGGCGGTCGCCCTCGCGCACTCCCTGCAGGGGTACACCGGCAAGGATGTCACGCTCGATGCCGGCGCGGTCTCTCTCCTCGGGGCGATGGCGCTACAGACGCTCGTCGTCGCGGGCCAGACGTGGCGCTGTGCCGGGCTGGAGTTTTCGCTGGTCAATCTCTCGCCCCAGGTCGCGCGCCAGATCGCGGATCTCGGACTGGCCGATCTCTCCTTGGTGACAGGAGGCGCGCCGTGAACGTCCTCGCCGTCGACGACAGCAGAACGATCCGCGACATGCTGCGCCTCACGCTCACCGGGGCGGGCATCACCAGCCACATGGCGGAGGACGGGCGGCACGGCCTCGACGTCCTCGAAGGGATCAATCCCGACGTGATCATCACCGACATCAACATGCCGCGGCTCGACGGATTCGGCTTCATCGACGCCGTGCGCCGGACCGAGAGACACCGCACCGTCCCGATTCTGGTCCTCACCACCGAAAGCTCTGCCGAACTCAAGGCGCGGGCGCGCGACGCGGGCGCCACCGGCTGGATCGTGAAACCGTTCGACCCGGAAAACTGATCCGGGCGCTCCACATCGTCGCCGGGTAGGGTCCCTGATGTCGGATCCGATGCAGGAAATCCGCGCCTCGTTCTTCGTCGAATGCGACGAACTTCTCGAGGCGCTGCAGGACGGCCTCGCGGCACTCGAGGGTGAAGGCGACGACGCAGAGACCATCAACATCGTCTTCCGCGCGGTGCACTCCATCAAGGGCGGAGCCGGTGCCTTCGGCCTCGACGACCTGGTCGGTTTCGCACACGCCTTCGAAACCGTGCTCGACGAGATGCGGGCCGAAAGGCTCGACCCGACCCCAGAACTCCTGCGCCTTCTGTTCCGGAGCGCCGACACCCTGTCGGATCTCGTGCGGGCAGCGCGCGACCAAGCGCCGGTCGACGCCGCGCGCGTCGAAACGCTTCTTGCGGAGCTCGAGGCGGCAGGGGGCGTGGAAGAGGCAGAGGACGAACCCGCGGACTTTCAGCCGATGGCCGTGTCCCTCGACCTCGATCTGGGAGATAAGGTCGCGGTCCCGGCCGAACCGGATCCCCTCTCCGCCCCGGAGACGCTCTGGAGCATCCGCTTCGCCCCGCACCCCAAGCTCTACGCTGCTGGGCACGAGCCGCTGTTCCTCCTGCGTGCGCTAGCGGCTCTGGGACGCGCGGACGTGACCTGCCGTATTCCGGACGCGGTGCCCAGCTTCGAGACCTGCGACCCCGGCGCCTCCCTTCTCGCCTGGGATATCCGTCTCGCAACGCCCCACGGAGAGGCGGAGATCCGCGACGTGTTCGAATTCGCTGAGGGCCTCTGCGAGTTGTCTGTGGTCCAGTCGGATCCCGAAGCGTCCGTCGCCGACTTGCCCGAGCCCGTGCCGTCGAAGGGCGGGCCCTCCCCGATCCACCGGGATGTCGAAACCGACCCTTCCAGGCCGGTAGCGCAAGACCTGTCCGAGCCGATGGAGGACCTGCCTGATCCCTCGCCGACTGTCACGTCCGCGAAGCCGGAAACCGCAACACCGGATCCTGCCGCGCAGCGCGGGCCGAAGTCGGGCGCCACCGTCCGCGTCGACCTCGACAGGATCGAGCGTCTCGTGAACCTCGTCGGCGAACTCGTCATCAACCAGGCAATGCTGTCACAGTCCTTCACGGAGGCCGGGCTTGCGGGAGATTCGACGGTCGCCTCGGGGCTCGACGAATTCCTCCAGCTTACCCGCGACATCCAGGACAGCGTGATGATGATCCGGGCGCAGCCGGTGAAGTCGCTCTTCCAGCGCATGGGCCGCATCGTCCGCGAAAGCTCCGACGCGGTCGGAAAATCCGTCCTTCTCGTCAGCGAGGGGGAGGCCACCGAGATCGACAAGACGATGATCGAACGTCTCTCCGATCCGCTGATGCACATGATCCGCAACGCCGTCGACCACGGCCTCGAGACGCCGGATCTGCGCCGCGCGGCACACAAGCCCGAGCAAGGCACTGTCACCCTGACCGCCGCGCACCGCTCCGGGCGGGTGGTGATCGAGGTTCGGGACGACGGCGCCGGCATCAACCGCCAGAAGGTGCAGAGCATCGCCGAGGACCGGGGTCTCATCCCGAGGGGACTGACCCTGGGCGACGCCGAGATCGACAACCTCCTCTTCCTTCCGGGCTTCTCGACCGCGGGACAGGTGTCGAGCCTGTCCGGCCGGGGCGTCGGCATGGACGTCGTCAAGAGCGCGATCTCCGCGCTCGGCGGCCGGATCGCGATCACTTCCTCTCCCGGGCGGGGAACCAGTTTCTCGATTTCCCTACCGCTGACGCTCGCGGTGCTCGACGGCATGGTCGTCGAAACCGCCGGCGAAACGCTTGTCGTGCCGCTGGGCTCGATCGTGGAAACGCTCACGCTCCGGGACGAGGATCTTGCGCCGATCGGCGGCAACGCCACGGCGGTCCGGATCCGGGACAGCTTCGTGACGCTCGTCGACCTGGCGGCGCTCCTCGGTTACGCCGAGACGAGGCGGAGTTGCGCGGATGGGATCGCGCTTCTCATCTCGCAGGACGACGGGGCGAAGGCGGCGCTGGTCGTCGACCGGATCGTCGATCAGCGGCAGGTCGTCATAAAGGGGCTCGAGGAAAGCTACGGGCGCGTCCCGGGCGTGGCGGCCGCGACGATCCTCGGCGATGGCCGCATCGCACTCATTCTCGACCCCTCCGACCTCATCGCCCGACCGCCGGGACACGGCGCAGCCTCGCTCCTCCTCACCGAAGCAGGATAGACCATGACCGATACCGCAGAACCGACCACTTCCGCAGAAGGCTCCGGCGCCGTTCTCGAGCTTCTCTCCTTCAAGGTCGGCGAACAGGAATACTCCGTCGACATCATGGCGGTCCGCGAGATCCGGAGCTGGACGCGGGCGACGTCGCTGCCGCACGCCCCCAGCTATGTCCGCGGCGTCATAAACCTGCGCGGCACGGTGCTGCCCGTCGTCGACCTCGGCGTCCGCCTCGGCATCGCCTCCGCCGAGCCGAACGAACGAAGCGTCATCATCGTCGTCGATCTCGGGGACCGTGCGGTGGGCCTCCGCGTCGACGCCGTCTCCGACATCCTCGCGGTCCCCGGGTCCGGGCTGCAGTCGCCGCCCGAACTCCTCGCCGATCAGGCCGATGCGTTCATCCGCGCGCTGACCATCGTGGACGGCCGGATGATCCGGGTCCTCGAACTGACCGAGGTTCTGCCCGCGACCGAAGTCGCCGCATGAGCATTTCGGTCCAGGAGGGGCGCCTGCCCCCTGACCTGTCCGGGGCGCAATTCGCCCGCGTGGCGGCGATCGCCCGGGCCGAGGCCGGCCTGTGTCTCCCCGAGGGCAAGCGCCATATGATCTCGTCCCGACTCGCGCGACGTCTCAAGGACACGGGCCATGGCGACTTGGCGAGTTACATTGCCTTCCTTGAGACGCACGGCTCGCAGGGCGAACGGCGCAAGCTCGTGACCGCGCTCACGACCAACGTCTCCCATTTCTTCCGCGAGGCGCACCATTTCCGGATCCTGGAGAGCGACATCCTTCCACCGCTGATCGAACGCGCCCGCGCCGGGGGGCGTGTCCGGATCTGGTCGGCCGGCTGCTCGACGGGACAGGAGCCCTTTTCGATCGCCATGATCCTTCTCTCCGCATTCCCCGAGGCGGGCCGCCACGACATCCGCATTCTCGCCTCCGACATCGATGAGGCGGTGCTCGAAACCGCGCGTCGCGGCACCTATGCCGAGCGGCTGCTTCAGGACGTGGGCGACGCGCTGCGTCGTCAGTTCTTCACGGCCGAGGGAGACGACTTCACCGTCTGCGACAGGCTGCGGGCGCTCGTGACGTTCCGACGGCTCAACCTGATCGGCGACTGGCCGATCAAGGGACGGTTCGACGCGATCTTCTGCCGCAACGTCGTCATTTATTTCGATGCCGCGACGCAGGCCGCCCTCTGGCCGCGTTTCCACAGGCTGCTCGAACCGGGAGGCGTGCTGTTCGTCGGGCACTCCGAACGCCTCGACACCGAGTCCGCGCGGGCATTCGTCTCGGCCGGTGTCACGACCTGGCGACGCGCGGCGGACCCGGAGCCGCGGCGCCCGAACCAAGGGAGCCGCTGATGGCACTCCGAGACCAGCTCCGCGTCCTCGTCGTGGATGACATGGCAACCAGCCGCGGCCTCATCACGCAAGCGCTCGACGCGCTCGGCATCGCCAACGTCGCGACGGCGAGCGACGGCCCTTCCGCGCTCACCAGCATGGCGACGCGACCGGTGCATCTCGTGATCTCCGACTACAACATGCCGGAAATGGACGGCCTGAGGCTCCTCCAGGCGATCCGGGCCAACCCGGCGACGCAGAAGACGGGCTTCCTGCTGATCACCGGGCGCGCCGATCCCAGCGTCATCGACCAGGGCCGCGGTCTCGGCATGAACAACTATCTGAAGAAGCCGTTCACTCCCGACGACATCAAGGCCGCCATCGAGGCCGTCTTCGGGCGCCTGTGATGCCGGACGACCGAGAGCCCGCGGCGCACCCCGCCGTCGCCTTTCTCGCAAGCGAGCTCGCCGTCCTTCCCGCGCGAATCGCCACGCTCGAGATCCGGGTGGGAGCGATGGCCGGGCGCGCCGGCCCCGAGGCCGAGGCCGTCGTCGCCCTTCAGGATCTCGACCTCATTCGCCAGACGCTCGAGGATCTCGCCCGCCTCGCACGGGCCGCGCGGGATGAGGGGCCCGGCGGCACGGACCGGGACATGGCGGAGTTGCTCACGCTTGGCGACATGCGTGAGCGCCTTCTGCAGCGCGGCCCACCCGTCGAGCCCGGTCCCGCGGGTGCGGAACCATTCGAAAGGCTCGGCACGCCCAGCGGAGAATGGTGACCCGGCGCCGCGGCCCGGTCGGAGTGCCTCCGGTCGGTTGCCTCATTTCGGAGGCACTCGGGGCGGGGCAGCCGGAAGCGCGCCAAATGATGCTCCACCCTTTCGCAGTGTGCCCCGCTTCAGTCCCGCAAATCGATCACGTCCGCCTCGGTGACGATCGCGTCGAGCCGGGCGTCCGTCGGTTCTTTCGGCAGGTCGTCGTCTTCCTGCGCCGCATAGGCGAAACCGACCGCCACGACCGACCCGCCCGCGCGGAGCTCCGCGATGGTTCGGTCGTAGAATCCGCCGCCGTAGCCGAGGCGTCCCCCCGAGCGATCGAAGGCGACGAGCGGCACGATCAGCACCTCGGGCACCAGCGGGCCCGCCGAGGCCGGGATGCGAGCGCCGAACGGGCCGTCCACGAGGTCGCACCCCGGCACCCAGCGGTGGAAGCCGAGCGGACGCCCTTTGCCCGCGATCACCGGCACGCCGACGGGACCGGACCATGCAGACATGACCGGCATCGGATCGATCTCGGTCCTGATCGGCAGGTAGCCCGAAAGCACCTTACCCGCATGCACCGCAAGCCACTGCCCCAGACGCGCCTGCGCCACTGCGTCGTGCCCTTCGGCATGCGCCGCCAGTCTCCGCGCGAAGGCCCTCTTCCGGGCCGTGGCCTTGCGCTCCGAAACGCCGCTCACAGAAGCACCAGAACCGCGAGCCCGAGGAAGGCGAAGAAGCCGACGACATCGGTGACCGTGGTGACGAAGGCGCCGGAGGCGAGGGCCGGGTCGATGCCCACCTTCTCGAGCAGGACGGGAACGCCGATCCCGGCCAGGCCCGCGACGACGAGGTTCACCACCATCGCGGCCGCGATCACGCCGCCCAGTTGCGGCCAGCTGAACCACAGCCATCCGACGAGGCCCATGACGACGGCGAAGACGATGCCGTTCGCGAGGCCGACGAGAACCTCGCGCCGGATCACACGCAGGACGTTCGATCCGGTGAGGTCGCGCGTGGCGATGGCCCGGACGGCGACCGTCAGGGATTGCGTGCCGGCGTTCCCCCCCATCGACGCGACGATCGGCATCAGCACGGCGAGCGCGACGACCTGGGCGATGGCGTCCTCGAACTGCGCGATGACGAGAGAGGCGAGAATGGCGGTGACGAGATTCACGCCGAGCCAGGGCAGCCGCTGCCACGCCGTCTCGAAGACCGGGTCCGAGAGGCTGCCCTCGCCGACGCCGGCGAGACGCAGGATGTCCTCTTCATGCTCTTCATCGAGGACGATCATTGCGTCGTCGATGGTGATCACGCCGACAAGACGCCCGTCGTCGTCGACGACAGGAGCCGAGATCAGGTGGTACTGGTTGAAGGCGTAGGCCACGTCGCCCTCGTATTGCAGGACGGGAATCGCTCGAAAATCCTCGGTCGCGATGGCGGTGAGCTTCACGGGACGCCGCGCCGCCATCAGCTTGCCGAGCGGAACCTGCCCGACCGGTTTCATCCGCGGATCGACGAGCACGACATGATAGAACTGCTCCGGCAGATTCTCCTGCGCCCGAAGATGGTCGATCGCCTCGCCCACGGTCCAGTGCTCGGGCGCCATCACCACCTCGCGCTGCATCAGGCGGCCGGCCGAGTATTCCGGATAGGTCAGGGCCTGTTCGACCGCGACCCGGTCGGCCGCTGCGAGCGCCCCGAGAAGCGCCTCCTGCTGCGGCTCCTCGAGATCCTCGATCAGGTCGACGACATCGTCGGAATCGAGCTCGCGGACGGCTTCGGCAAGCCGCTCGGCCGGCAGGAACGAGATCACGTCCTCGCGGAGGCTCTCGTCGAGGTCCGAAAGCACCTCGCCATCGATCACATCCGGCGCCAGAAGCAGTATCTCGCGCCGCTCGGCGCCGTCGACCTGTTCGAGGAAATCGGCGATGTCGGCGGCGTGAAGCGGCTCGAAGAGCTCCCTGAGACGAGCGCCGTCGCCGCTCGCCAGCGCAAGGCGGACGCCGGAGAACAGCCGTTCGTCGAGCGCGTAATCCTCGGCGAGTTCTTCGTCGACGGTCGGTTCGGTTTCGGTCATGGGCGCCTCCAGCCTGCGCGGGACACAATAGGCGAGGGCCCGGGAAATCAACAGGGGAGCCGAGGCGATTTACCATTGCATCGGGTGCGCTTACGCTCGTCCGGTCAACAGGGAGATCCCGCGTGCCTGAACCGCTCCTCCTTCTCGGTCAGACGCTCCGTTTCAAGGCCGACCCCTTCCGCTCGACGCCCGACGAGGCCGTCCGGCACGACCGGCGCGGCGCCGTCCTGATCGACGACGGACGGATCCTGGCGGTCGGCCGCGCGGACGATCTCGGCCGCGCGCATCCCCAGACGGAGGTCCGGGACTTTGGTGGGGATCTGATCCTTCCGGGCTTCGTCGATGCGCACGCCCACTATCCCCAGACCGCGATCATCGCGAGCTGGGGCAAGCGGCTCATCGACTGGCTGAACACCTACACCTTCCCCGAGGAAATGCGCTTCGGCGACCCCGACCACGCCCGCGAGACGGCGGAGCGGTACCTCGATCTCATCCTCGCCCATGGCACCACGACGGTCGCGAGCTACTGCACGATCCACCCTGAAAGCGTCGACGCCTTCTTCACGGCCGCCCGGGCGCGCGGGATGCGGGTCGTGGCCGGCAAGACCTGCATGGACCGCAACGCGCCGGATGGCCTGCGCGACACGCCGCGGTCTGCCTACGACGACAGCAGGACCCTGCTGGAGCGCTGGCATGGCCGGGACAGGCTTTCCTACGCGATCAGTCCGCGCTTCTCTCCCACCTCCACGCCCGCGCAGCTCGAGGCGATGGGGGCGCTGTGGGCCGAGCATCCGGACTGCCCGATGCAGACGCACCTGTCCGAACAGACCGACGAATGCGCCTGGGTCGCGGAGCTTTTCCCCGAGGCACGTGACTACCTCGATACCTACGAGCGCTTCGGCCTCGTCGGACCCGGCGCCGTCTTCGGCCATGCCATCCACCTGTCGGAGCGGGAGAAGGACCGGCTGAGGGAGGCCGACGCGTCGCTCGTCCATTGCCCGACCTCCAACACCTTCATCGGGTCGGGCCTCTTCGACATGGAGGGGCTGACGCGGGCGCGGCACCGGATCGGGCTCGCCACCGACACCGGCGGCGGCTCCTCGTTCTCGATGCTGCGCACGATGGCCGCGGCCTACGAGATCTCGCAGCTCCGGGGCCGGGCTCTGCACCCGGCGGAGCTCATCTGGCTCGCGCCGGCCGGTTCGGGCAAGGCGCTCAGGATGGACGACAGGATCGGAACCCTCGCGGCGGGGATTGAGGCGGACATCGTCGTCCTCGACCTTGCCTCGACCCCCGCCATTTCGCAGCGCGCGGCACGGGCCGACGATATCTGGGAGGCCAGCTTTCCGACCATCATGATGGGCGATGACCGGGCTATCCGGGCGACGTTCGTCGCGGGCCGCGAGGTGGAGCGTTCGAGCCAGAACGGCGATACATGATCCGCAATCCCCCAGGAGAATCCGGCAACGGCCCCGCGGCACCGGCCGGAACCGCCTCAGCCGGCGACGTCCCGGAGCCGCGCGAGCGCCTCTGCGTGGACCGCGCGGTTCGCCGCTGCGATCACCCGACCGCCCTCGTGGGCAGGGCCGCCCGTCCAGTTCGTGACGACGCCGCCCGCGGCCTCGATGACGGCGATCGGCGCGTGGATGTCGTAGGGGTGGAGCCCGGCCTCGATGACGAGGTCGACCTGCCCCGCCGCGACAAGCGCGTAGGCGTAGCAGTCCATGCCGTAGCGGGTGAGCCGCACCTCGCCCGCGACGCTGCGGAACGCGGCGCTCTCGTCCGCCGTGCCCACCTCGGGGAAGGTCGTGAAGAGGATGGCCTCGGCAAGAGGACGCGGCCCCCGGCACCCGAGCCGGGAGCGTCCCTGCGGCCCGATGCAGACGGCGCGTCCGAAGCCGCCGAGAAACCGCTCGCCGATATAGGGCTGGTCGATGATGCCGAACAGCGGACCGGCCTCGTCCGATACGGCGATCAGCACGCCCCAGGTCGGCGTGCCGCTCAGATAGCCGCGGGTGCCGTCGATCGGATCGATCACCCAGGTGAGCCCACTCGACCCCGACTCGTCGGCGAATTCCTCGCCGAGGATGGCATCTTCGGACCGGCGTGCCCGAATCACCCTGCGAATCGCCTCCTCGGCCGCGCGATCCGCGACCGTGACCGGGTCGAACGCGACACCTTTGCTGTCGACGGTGAGGCCGTCCGCGCGGAAGTGCCGGAGCGTCTCAAGACGCGCGGCATCTGCCGCCGCTTCGGCGACGGAGGCGAGTTCAGCCTTTGTTTCGTCAGAAAGACGTGCCATCGGGGCGCCCACGGACCGCGGTCCCCTCGCGGGTAGACCGCAGCGCCCTTCTGGTCAAGTCAGGCGTCAGGCGACATCGCTGAGGACGCGCGCGAGATCGAAGAGACGCTTGCGCTGCGTCTCGGGGATCGCATAGTACGACCGCACGAGCTCGAGCGCTTCCTTGTCCGCCATGAAATCGGCGGGCGCCGCTTCTTCGCCGGGCTTTGCGCTGCTCTCCAGACCCTCGAAGAAGAACGACACCGGAACCCCGAGAGCCTCGGAAATATCCCACAGGCGCGACGCGCTGATGCGGTTCATGCCGGTTTCATACTTCTGGATCTGCTGGAACTTTATACCAACCTTTTCCGCAAGCTGCTGCTGCGTCATACCCACCATCCACCGGCGGTGCCTGACGCGCTTGCCGACGTGTACGTCGACCGGGTGCTTCATCTGGTTTACCTCCACTTTCAACCTATGCTTTAAGTTGCCCGAGAGCCTTCAACCCCGCAACCTGTCCAAAAGGTCAGGTTTTTGGTTTCACAGCGACATATCATTCATTAGCAACAACTTAACTGGGAACGTAATAACGAGGTCAACCTGTATCGCAAGCATTCCGGCCTGCTATTCAGCGAACGGGAGGGCGCTTTCCGGCCCTCGCGTTCTTCCTTCCCCACCTGCGTCGAGCTTGACCGCCGGGAGATCGGAATGAGAGCCCTTCAGATCGAATCGGTGCGCCGCGCACCCGTCATGGGCGAGCTTAGCATGCCCTCACCCGGCCCGGGTGAGGTGCTTGTAAGGATTTCGGCATGCGGGCTGAATTTCGCCGATCTGCTGATGATCGACGGGCGGTATCAGGACATGCCCAAGCCGCCGTTCACCCTCGGAATGGAACTCGCCGGTGTGGTCGAGGCGCTGGGTCCCGGAACCGAGGGCCCGCGGCCCGGATCCCGCGTCGCTGTCCTTGCGGGCCATGGCGGGCTCGCCGAATACGGCGCCTTTCCGGCGTCGCGCTGTCTGCCGATCCCCGACACCATGAGCTTCGAGGAGGCCGCGGGGTTCCAGATCGCCTACGGGACGAGCCACATCGCGCTCGGCCGGCGGGCGGGCCTCAGGCCCGGAGAGACGCTCCTCGTCCTCGGCGCGGGCGGCGGCGTCGGCCTGACGGCGGTGGAGATCGGCGCGCTGATTGGCGCCACCGTGATCGCCTGCGCGCGCGGCAGGGCGAAGCTCGAAGCAGCCACCACGTGCGGAGCGCATCACGTGATCGACAGCGAGGCGGAGGACATCCGGGAGAAGGTGAGGGCCCTCGGCGGCGCCGACGTTGTCTTCGACGCGGTCGGCGGAGACCAGTTCCGGGCGGCGCTCCGGACGACGAACCCCGAGGGCCGGATCCTCGCGATCGGCTTCGCGAGCGGCGACGTGCCGCAGATCCCGGCGAACCATCTTCTGGTGAAGAACGTCTCGGTGATCGGCCTCTACTGGGGCGGATACCTGACGTTCGCGCCCGAGGTGCTGGGCGACAGCCTGAAGACCCTGCTCGACTGGTACGCCGAGGGGCGGCTCAGACCGCAGGTGAGCCACCTCCTGCCCTTCGACAGGTCGGTGGAGGCGCTGGACCTCATCCGGTCGCGGCGAGCGACCGGGAAGGTCGTTGTGTCGATCCCGGGTTGAGCGTCCGGTAGCCGGTCCGGATAATGTCGGCGAGCGCGTCGTGCGCCGGCCCTCGCGCGGTTTCGGCGCGGTAGAAGTTGACGGCGAAGGACGGAAGCTCCGGCAGGGTCCCGCCGTGCGCGATGGGCGCCATCGTGGGCGGCGTCAGGCCCCCGAGTTGCGTGTAGACGGCCAGATCGGCCTCGACCCCGGCCTCGACGGCGCGCGTGGCGTCGGATTCGACACCCATTTCCCACGGAATCCCGGCCGCGTTCAGGGCGCGAAAGACATAGGGCCGGAAGATGCAGAGCGGCTCGGAGGCGAACCGCAGCGGGCGCTCCTTCCACGCTTGTCCGTCCGGCGCGCCAACCCAGAGGAGCGGCAGGGTCGTCAGGGTTTCAGCGCCCTCCACCGGCGCCGCCTCTGTGGTCAGGATCATGTCGAGTTCGCCGCGCGCGAACTGCTCCTTGAGGGTCCGGGTCATCGTCGAACTCAGGATGACCCGCATCCGTGGATGGGTGGCGTGGAACTGTTTGAGAATCTGAGGGATCACGCGATAGACGAGGTCGTGCGGTGCGCCGAGCTTGACCTCGCCCTCGTAGGACTGGCTGGTGAGGCGCCGGTACACCTCGTCGTTGATGTCGAGCATCCGATGGGCGTACCCCAGCAACTGCTCGCCCGAAGGCGTCAGCGCGATCCCCCTGCCCGCCCGATCGAGAAGCGCAAGGCCCAACGCCTCCTCGAGGCGCTTCAGCTGCATGGAAACGGCCGACTGCGTGAGGTTGAGAAGCCCCGCCGCCCGGGTGACGCCGCCGGTTTCGGCGACGGCAACGAACGACCGGAGGGATGTCATGTCGAGATTTCGCGTCATATCGATTTCCGTGATGCCGCAGTTCAAAAACATTCGCTTCACTTATCAAACACAGAGTGGCAGATACATCAACGGAAATAATGTTCTCACTGCAAAGCATCACGAGATTCGAAGGAAAGCTCTCATGTCGTCCCAGGTACACTCCCGCCAGGCCATTCACCGCGATTCCCCGCTCGCCGGACGTCTCTGGCGCCGCGTCGGACAGGCTCTCGGCGTCTGGCGGCAGCGCCGGTCGCTGGCGCAGCTCGACGATCACCTCCTGACCGATCTCGGCCTGACGCGCGCGGAGGCGGAGCGTGAAGCGCGCAGGGCAATATGGGACGCGCCGCTCTTCTGGCGGCGCTGACCATCGCAAAGCCGTGCAATCCCGACGAAAACGCTGAGTTTCATCGACGGAATGACTTGAAATGAGGGCCGGATTCGCCAAATACTCTTGGCAAGGGCGGCCGGACCTCGGGGGTCAGCCCGCCTTGAACCTTTGGAGGGTATAAATGGCTGAGTATCAGACGGCTCGTGCGCAGACAGGCGCTCGTACGGCCGCCGCGATAGATGAGGGCCTTCGCGCCCATATGAACAAGGTCTACGGGACCATGTCGGTGGGCATGCTGGTCACGGCAGGCGTCGCATGGGCCGTGGGCTCGAGCCCCGCGCTCCTGTCGATCTTCCGCGATCCGGTCACGCTCTCGCCGAACATTCTCGGCTGGATCGCCATGTTCGCGCCGCTGATCTTCGTCTTCGCCTTCGGCGCGATGATCAACCGCGTGTCCGCGGCGGGCGCGCAGGCACTGTTCTACGTCTTCGCGGCGCTCATGGGCCTCTCGATCTCGTGGATCTTCGCGGCCTTCACCGGCCTGTCCATCGCGCAGACCTTCCTCGTGACCTCGATCGCTTTCGCGGGGCTGTCACTCTGGGGCTACACGACGAAAAAGGACATCTCCGGCTGGGGATCGTTCCTCATCATGGGCGTGATCGGCCTCATCGTTGCGATGATCGTCAACCTGTTCCTGCAGTCGCCCGCGATCATGTTCGCGGTGTCGATCCTCGGCGTGCTGATCTTCGCGGGCCTCACCGCCTACGACACGCAGCGCATCAAGACCGACTACATCGCGCATGCGCAGCACATGGATCAGGAGTGGCTGGACAAGTCGGGGATCATGGGCGCGCTGAGCCTGTACCTCAACTTCATCAACCTCTTCATGTTCCTGCTGCAATTCATGGGCAGCCGCGAATAGACCGAAGCGGTCCCCGAAACACGAAGGCCGGCGATTTCGCCGGCCTTTTTCGTGTATCGTCATTCAGGCGCCACAACACGGCGGTCGCCCGGCGCGTCAGAGAAACCGGCGCATCAGCACTGCCGGAAACTCGATCCCCGGCCGGAGCGGCACGATGATCTCGCCCATGTTCTCAAAACCCATCGCCGCGTAGAACCGCACCGCCGTCCGCGTCGCCTGCGCGTCGAGCCGGCGGTGACCCTGTAGTCGTGCCTCGGCGAAGATGCCCATCATCAGGCGCCGCCCGATCCCCTCGCGCTGATGGCGCCAGTCGACGGCGAGGTGACGGACCTGTGCCGCGCCCTGTGTCCGGGACGAGGGCGTCCAGCCGCCCGCGCCGAGCAGCGAACCATCCGAGGCCTCGGCCACGTAATAGGTGCCCGAGGTCACGAGAGACGCGTTGGCCCGGCTGATCAGCGGCACCGCCGTGACGATGGTCGACGGCGGGTAATCCGTCTTGAGCAGTCTGGGATAGCTTCGCGACAGCAGCGCGTCGACCGCCGCGACATCGCGGCTTGTGGCAGATCTGAGAGTGATCGAACCGGTGCCCATGTTGCGCAGATAGGGCGGCCCCGGGAAAGGAAAGGACTTCCGCAGCAGGCCTACGCAAAAACGGCCTCCCCCGGGGAAGGCCGTTCACAGCCCGAAGGGCAGGATTACTTGATCTTGCCTTCCTTGTACTCGACATGCTTTCGCGCGACCGGATCGTACTTCCGCACGGTCATCTTCTCGGTCATCGTGCGGGCGTTCTTCTTGGTCACGTAGAAGTGGCCCGTGTCCGCGGTCGAGTTCAGACGGATCTTGATGGTCGTCGGCTTCGCCATGGGTCATCTCCTCTAGGGGCGCCCCGATGGGCGCGCCCTGAAATTCCTCGAAGCCCGCCTTTTACCGGCGGCGCACCGCAAGTCAAGCGGGTTCGCTCAGGCGAGGCCCATTGCACCGTGGATTGCGTTCCGCGCCTCGTCGGACAGTCCCAGCGCATTGGCGAGCCCGTCGAGATAGGCGGCTTCGGACGCCTTGTCGACACGGATCGCCATGAGCGACATCGCGTAGACCTGCGCTTTCATCCGGTCGCCGGTATCGGAGGCCAGCGCCTCGATATCCACCGGCTTCACCATCTCGGCCTCGACGAAGGCGCGTTCCTCCGGTCCGATGTCGCCGAGCTTTTCCAGGATGCGCGCCCGCTCGCCCTCGTCGATCTCGCCATCGGCCTTGGCCGCCTGGATCATCGCGCGGATCATCAGCCGGGCGTTGTCTTCCATGGCGGCGGTCGCGCCGGTCTTGCCGGTGACGGCGTCCATCATCTCGCCCGCCTGCTCGGCTCCGCCCGCGGCCGCTCCGGTGATCGCCGCGAGAAGCCCGCCAAAGCCGGCCGCCGCCGCCTCTCCCGCCTGCTCGGTGGTGCCGAGCCACTGGTCCATCATCTTGCGGATGCCGTCGCCACCACCCGGCACGCCAACCTTCGACAGCATCGCGCCGACCTGATCGGTGGCGCTCTGGACCGCTTCGTTCTCCTGCATTTCCTTCCGGACACCGGCCATGCCGCCCAGTCCCTTGTACTTGTCATAGCCCTTGGCCACGGCGAAGCCGGCGGCCAGCGTGGCCAATGTGCGTACGAAACTCATGTCCAATCTCCCAAAGTGACGTGAAATACTCGCGCGTCATCATAACAGGAATATGGCCGGGCGGAATGCGACGCACCGACGGGCGCGACCGGGCCCCCGGTCGGCAGTCGGAGGAGATTTGCGCGGACGGCCTGTAAGCCGGATTCTGTCCTCCCCTTGCAGGGATGGATGACCATTCCTCTGGACCCGCCGTTGCCGGCGGGCTCAAGCTGCCAACCCGGGCCTCTCGGGCTGAAGCGTCCCTGCCGCGATATCCCCGGAGGGATCAGCCGGCGCGAGGCCCCTATTCGGCATTGCTCCCGGTGGGGCTTGCCGTGCCGTCCCTGTCGCCAGGTCCGCGGTGGGCTCTTGCCCCACCGTTTCACCCTTACCTGTCGAAGACCCTTTGGCGAACCTCGGGTTCGACGGGCGGTCTGTTTTCTGTGGCGCTTTCCGTCGGGTTTCCCCGCCCGGGCGTTACCCGGCACCGTCGCTTCATGGAGTCCGGACTTTCCTCGGCCCGAAGGCCGCGGCCATCCGGCCATCCGCGCACCAACGATCTAGGCGGTCCGCTGCACCCGGTCAACGCTCCATCGCGCCACAAGGCCCGCCATCAGCGCACGGTCGATATCGTCCACCGGACCCTTGGCCCAAGGCCGGAAGCGGAGGCGGAACGCCGCCGCGATGACCTCCACGGGCGCGTCGGCATAGCCGAAGGCGCGCGCATCGGCGCGGAAGTCGCCGGGATCGGCGGCCTCCGGCCAGACCGAGACCCCCGTCCGGGCCAGCCGCCGCCAGTCGAAGCGCGGCCCCGGATCGGTCTTTCGGTCGGGCGCCATGTCGGAATGCGCGATGACGCCTTCGGGCGGTATGTCCCAGCGCTCGAGTATCCCGCCGAGCACCCATTCGAGCGCCGCCATCTGCGTCTCGGGGAACGGCGAGGTGCCATCGTTCTGAAGCTCGATCCCGATGGAGCGGGAGTTGACGTCGCCCGTCCCGCCCCAGTCCCCGGCTCCCGCGTGCCAGGCGCGCAAGCTCTCGTCGACGAGCCGAAGCACTGAGCCGCTCTCGTCGATCAGGTAATGGGCGGACACTTCGGCCTCAGGATCGCAGAGACGGTCCAGCGACGCCCGCGCGGACGGCATCGCGGTGTAGTGGAGCACGACGAGCGAGGGCCGGCGACCGCCCCGGCGCTCTCCGCAGTTCGGCGACGGGTGATCGGCGATCTGCAAGCGGGTCAGCCGCCCCGCGCCGCGCGGAACGGCCGCGGGTCCCAGAAGCAGGCGAAGCCGTCCCCGTCGGGGTCGACGCCCATGCGGTCGGTCTCGGGGCCACCGCGCGACAGGAACTCGCGCTGCGCCTCGTCGGCGGTCGCATATCGCGCGCAGGCACGCTGGAAGCGGTTTTCGGCGTTGAAGCCCGACCGACGGTAGACCGGCTGTCCGACCGTGTTCGTCGTATTGAGCGCGAAGGCCACGATGTTCGGCCCCGCCCCGCCCGGACGCGACGGCAGCGGCTCGGGTGCGATGACCTCGTATTCCTGGCGCAGCCGCGCAAGGCGTTCGGCGTCGCTCTCGATACTCTCCCGCGCGCTTACCGCCTCGAAGCTCTGCTCGTCGGAAATCCCCGGATTGTTTGCCAGCGCGCTCAGAGGCTCGCCGGCGGCCGGCGCCGCGGCGATGCGGCCGTCGGTGTTCCCGATCGTCTCCTGCGCGATGACCCGGTCGCCCGGGATGAGCGGCACCTGCCCCGTCAGGACGCTGTCACGCTCGATCCGGGATGAGGCGTAACCCTGATAGTCGCCGAACCCCACTCCGGCAGCGGAATCAGGCACCTGCGGCGCACAGGCCGCGAGTGCGAGTGCTGCAATTGAAACTACCAGCCGCGTCATGACATGCCTGCTCGTCTTCGTTGCGGTTCGAAATGCTACCACCATTTGTCGGGCTTCGCCACAAAGCCAGCCGCGGTCTCGAGCGCGAGGGCCGTGTTGAGAAGATCGCCCTCCTCCCAGGGCCGCCCGATGAGTTGAAGCCCGAGCGGCAGGCCCTGCCTGTCCATGCCGGCAGGAACGGCGATGCCGGGAAGACCAGCCAGGTTGACGGTGACCGTGAACACGTCGTTGAGATACATCTCCACCGGATCGGCCTCGGCCATCTCGCCGAGCCCGAAGGCGGCGGACGGGGTCGCGGGCGTGAGGATCGCGTCGACGCCCTGATCGAACGCCGCGTCGAAATCGCGCTTGATGAGCGCGCGCACCTTGCGGGCCCGGTTGTAGTAGGCGTCGTAGAAACCGGCCGACAGCACGTAGGTGCCGACCATGATCCGCCGCTTTACCTCGGCCCCGAAGCCCTCGGCGCGGGTCTTCTCGTACATCTCCGTCACGCCGTCGCCCTGGCTGAGCTTCGCGCGGTGGCCGTAGCGGACGCCGTCGTAGCGGGCGAGGTTCGATGACGCTTCGGCGGGGGCGATGACGTAGTAGGCGGGCAGCGCGTATTTCGTGTGCGGCAGCGAGATGTCGACGACCTTCGCGCCGGCGTCGCGCAGCATGTCGGCGCCCTTCGCCCAGAGCACTTCGATCTCGTCGGGCATCCCGTCCATCCGGTATTCCCTGGGGATCCCGATCGTCTTGCCCCTGATGTCGCCGGTCAGCATCGCCTCGAAGTCGGGCACGGGGAGGTCGGCCGAGGTCGAATCCTTCGGGTCGTGCCCCGCCATCGCCTGCAGCATGATCGCCGCGTCACGCACGGATTTCGTCATCGGCCCGGCCTGATCCAGCGATGAGGCGAAAGCGATGATGCCCCAGCGCGAGCAGCGCCCATAGGTGGGCTTGAGCCCGGTGATACCCACGAAGGCCGCAGGCTGGCGGATCGAGCCGCCGGTGTCGGTGCCTGTCGCGGCGAGGCAGAGGTCGGCGGCCACGGCCGAGGCCGACCCGCCCGAGGAGCCGCCGGGCGTCAGGTTCCGGCCGTCCACCTTCCAGGGGTTCACCACGTCGCCATAGGTCGAGGTCTCGTTCGACGAGCCCATGGCGAACTCGTCCATGTTGAGCTTGCCGAGCATCACTGCGCCCGCGCCGGCCAGTTGCCGGGTCACGGTCGATTCGTACTCGGGCCGGAAGCCGTTCAGGATGTGGGACGCCGCCTGGCTGGCCACGCCCTCGGTACAGAAGAGGTCCTTGATCCCCACGGGAATGCCGCACATCGCGGGCGCGTCGCCCGCCGCGATCCGGTCGTCGGCGGTCCTCGCGCGCTCCAGCGCGATCTCGGGCGTCTTGTGGGCGAAGGCGTTGAGCGCGCCCGCGCCGTCGATCTCCGACAGGCAGGCCTCGGTGAGGTCGACCGCGGTCACGTCACCGTTTCGCAGACGGTCCCGCGCCTCGGCGATCGTCAGCTTCGAAAGCTCGCTCATTCGACCACCTTCGGCACCGCGAAGAACCCTTCCCGCGCGTCTGGGGCGTTCGACAGGATCCTGTCCTGCATGTTGCCGTCCGTCACGACGTCCTCGCGGCGCTTCAGCCGCATGGGCGTGACCGAGGTCATCGGCTCGACGCCCTCGACATCCACCTCGTTCA
>Ga0102938_10001391_pt1 | contig 18280 bp, 16 predicted proteins | sample SalPonR2_B_D2_MG_FD_84516 | JGI IMG/M metagenome (GOLD analysis project Ga0102938, IMG submission 84516) | Salt pond soil microbial communities from South San Francisco under conditions of wetland restoration - Salt Pond MetaG R2_B_D2_MG | ecosystem: Environmental > Aquatic > Marine >...
GTAAGCCTGATCCTTTCCGAGGATAAATTCGTCGTTTCCATTAATTTTTAGATGAGCGTTTATGCCTGCCATTATACCCTGTGCGCCGGCTTCTTCATAACCGGTTGTGCCATTTATCTGGCCTGCAAAATATAATTGTTTTAATTCTTTCGTTTCCAGGGTATGCGTCAATTGTGTGGGCAGGTAATAATCATATTCAATTGCATATCCCGGTCTGAAAACCTCCACATCCTTAAGTCCGTCTATCTTTTTTATAGCGTTATACTGAACTTCCCAGGGCAAGGATGATGAAAAACCATTAATGTAGTATTCTACAGTATGCCAACCTTCCGGTTCCAGGAATAGCTGATGCCGCTCTTTCTCTGCAAAAGTTACAATCTTGTCCTCTATACTCGGACAATACCTCGGTCCAATACTATTGATTGTACCATTGAACATGGGACTTTCGTTAAATCCTTTTTCTAACTCCTGGTGAACAGCGCTATTAGTATAGGCAATATAACAGCTTTTATGATTGGTGTAATCCACCGTATAATCCAGAAAACTAAATTTTCTTCCTTCTTTGTCCCCTTTCTGTTCCTCCAGCTTACTAAAATCAATGGTCCTTCCATCCAGTCTTGCAGGTGTCCCGGTTTTCATCCTTCCCACGTTGAATCCGTGCTCTTCAAGCTGTTCACTTATCCCCAGCGAAGCTGCTTCTCCTATCCTTCCCCCCTCCATTTTTACTTTTCCAACATGCATCAACCCATTAATAAATGTCCCGGCAGTAAGAATAACTGCCTTTGCCCGAAATGTTATTCCCATGGCAGTTACCACGCCCTGAACAGTGTCTCTTTCAATGAGCAGTTGTACTACGGTGTCCTGCCAGAAATGCAGATTAGAATTTGCCTCAAGCACTTTTCTCCACTCCAGGGTAAACATACTTCTGTCGCATTGTGCCCGAGGACTCCACATAGCCGGACCTTTTGACCGATTCAATAATCTGAATTGAATCATGGATCGATCCGTCACAATTCCAGAGTATCCTCCCAATGCATCAATTTCCCTGATAATCTGACCCTTCGCAATTCCTCCCATAGCGGGATTACATGACATCTGCGCAAATTTGGTCATGTCCATGGTGATCAGCAAAGTCTTGCTTCCCATACTTGCCGTGGCAGAGGCAGCTTCGCTTCCGGCATGGCCTCCGCCAACAACAATTACATCATATTCTTTTCCCATCACGTATTACTCCTTATAATTTCTCAGCTTCTCATTCTCCTTCTTTCTCATTGTCTCTTTCTCAACGGGGGTCTTATCGCTATATCCTGTAAGATGCAGCACACCATGAATCATAACTCTACGTAATTCCTCGGTGAATTTAGTTTTATATTTTATTGAATTTTCCTTTACCTGATCAATGCTTATAAAAACATCACCACTAATAGAACCACCCTCATTGTATTCAAAGGTTATAACGTCTGTGAAGAAATTGTGTTTGAGGTAAGTCCTGTTAATATCCAGGATTTGTCGATTCGTAACAAATATAAAATTTATCTCCCCGGGGTGGTAATTTTCGGAGATAATTGAATTTTTGATCCATCTCCTTACATGCGACTCATTTTCTATTTCAAAACCTTCCAGTTCAACATGAAAGTAAATAGCCATTTCATACGTAAAATTTTAGCTCTACGACCCTTCCTTTGTTAAGAAAATTCATTTCATCTGACAACCTGTCCATTAAAAAAATTCCCCGTCCATTTATCTTTTCAAGATTCTCGGGTGCGGTCGGGTCAGGTACTTTTTCATAATCAAAACCTTTCCCCTGATCTTCTATGTGTATTACCAATTGATTTTCTTTTTTAGCAATACGTACAAAAACTCTTTTATTAGGATTCGATGCACTTCCATGAATAATTGCGTTGTTGGTTGCTTCCATAGTAGCAACTAATACATTTCCGTAAATCTCATCACTCAGATCCAATTCCATGGATAGATCATCAATCAGTTTCTCAACTTTTCTGAGGTTTTGAAGATCGGCTGTTATATCTAGATCCGTTTTCATATCTACACTTCTGGAACTATTGTATACGTAAAACCACTCAAAAGGTTCCAATTAATTACTCAACCATTTCTCGGGATCCATCTTTTTTCTTTCCTTCCATATTTCCAGGTGAAGTACAGCCACTTCACTCTCTTCCTCGTTATAAATATCTCCAACAACCTGTTTTGCCAACACCTTGTCACCTTTTTTTACCCTAACATTAACCAGATTCTGATAGACAGTTAGGTACTCACCATGTCGTATCAATACCGTATAATTCGCTCCCAGAATTGCAATTACACGCGTCACTTCGCCATCAAATATTGCTCTTGCTTTGGTACCACTCTCACTGGTAATGTCAATACCGTTGTTTCTTACGGTTACCCCCCTCAGAACCGGATGTGCGTGCTCACCAAATTCTCCGGTCACAACTCCGCGTTCGACAGGCCATGGCATTCTCCCACGGTTTTCCGTGAAGTTTTCACCGGTCATACGTTGCTCGGGTGTTAAACTGCTATAGATATTTCCTGCATTCGCTTCCCTTGCTTCCTCCTCAATTAATCGCTCGATCTCAGCTTCCAGTTCATTTCTTATTTTCTCTTTTTGATTTAATTCTCTTCTTAGCCTATTTTCTTCCCTCTCCAATTCTTTGATAATTCCCTTTCTCCTTTTCTGCTCACCGATCAGTTTTCTGGATTCACTCTCTTTCTCCTCCAATAAATTTAGCTTCTCTTCGCGTTTTTTGCCAAGCAGTACTTTTTGCCTTTCCAGCTCGCTTTTAATATGCTCAATTTCCTTAACTGTATTTCTCCTGTATTCACCAAGGTATTTTACATATTTTATCCGTTGGTATGCCTGACCAATAGTCTCACTAGCCAGTAGATACATTAACATCTCATATTCCGTATTCCTCTTGTAAACACTATAGACGATTGATTCATACTCCTTCTTTTGTTTCTTAAGTTTCTGATTATACTCCTCTATTTCCTTTTCTTTTTGCACAATCTCGGAATTCATCATTTCTAATTCATCCTCAATATTATGTATCAAAGACTCCCTGTAATTGATCCCTTTCTGTACCAACTGAAGGCGATCTAAACTGGTTTTCCGTTGAGTTGCAGTCTTTGCCAATAAAGTCCTGGTCTGCTCAATCTCCTGCAACATTTTTTGTTTCTGTTGCTCCAACTCCTTCTTCTCCTGTCCGTAACAGACATAAGCTCCTATCAAACTCACTATTATGAACAAGATCTTCTTCATCAAAGTGTAATCGTATGGTATTTTGATCTATTATAGTCCATATTAAAAAACACTTTCTCACCCGGTCTAACTCTTCCTCCTTCTGTGTGAATTACCATATCTTTTACTATATAATTTGCGTAAACCGTAAATGAAAAATCACCGGTTCTTTCACCTACAACATACTCATCTGTCCTGATGTTATAAAATTCAAACCGCTGAAGAATCAGTCCCGGTGTTTGGTAATTTATATAGCTTCTGATTCCCTTATCAGAATGATCTATTCGTATACCATGGTCTTTGTCTTTAAAAATATTAGATTCTCCACATAGTTCATACTTATCAACCAATAATTTAACTTCCTGAAAATCTACAGGTAGCATTTTATCACCCTTTGGTATATTATATGTATAAACCAGTTTATCCAGCCTATTAATAAACATCATACTATCAGCAGTGATCAAACCCCTAATCAACTCAAATCCTGCCTTTTGAGCATTAAAATACAATGCTGAATCCTTAATATAATATAAATTAATCTCAGCTCTGTATTTTTCTTCCTGCCACTCAATCTCTGCTTTTACATTATCTATCAATAATGTATTATTACTTTTCTCCTCCCTGCAAAAGCTATCTAAGTCTACAATATTTCTGTCAATCTTATCTGAATTTATATTCAGCACAGCACACCCACTGACCGTCATTAAAACGCAGATAAGTAAAATAATTCTAACTGCTTTACTTATTCTTCTCTTCTCTGATTTCACCTATTTTTTTTTCAATTCGTTCTTTATCGCCCCCTAAAATAATAGCCTTATTGTAAAATGAAACAGCTATTTCATAACTTCCCAACGCTTTTTGTATATCCCCTGCATGCTCATTAATCTCCGGATCATTTTCTCCTCCTGATTCAATCGCTCTATTGATATATTTTTCAGCAGACTCTAATTCCCCTATTTTATATAAGACCCACGCATGTGTATCAAGAAAAGTATAATTCTCCGGGTTTTTACTGATAACCTTTTTACTCCATTTCCGTGCATCATTTAAATTAACTTCCCTGTTTGCCAGATAATAGCTATAATTATTCAATACCATATAATTTTCCGGATTCTCTTTTATAATCCTCCGAAACATGTTATCAGCTTCTTCATAACGTTTTAACTGATGAAGAGACTCTGCTTTCAACATTTCAACCTGTGTCGCGTTACGTTCGTCCAGTTCACCTATTTCCAATTCATCCAATACCATAAACGCGGTATCGTATATCTCCTCTTCATAATATCCCAACGCCATAAAAAATTTTGCTTCCGTACTATCCGGAAAGTTATTTAAAGCTTGTTGGCTAATGTTTATCAGATCACTGTAATTACCTGTTATATTGGCTAGTAACATACCTTGTCGCCAGCTCTCATATCGTTTAAGGCTTTCTCCCAGCATGGGTTTAATAATCTGCAGTGCATTTTCATAATTCTCTCCTTCTATATAAAAATCAAAAGCCACAAAATTTACTTCCCTATTCTGAGGATATGTATCCATTAGTGATTTGATTAATTGATTCATTTCAGGATAATACTTCTCTATATAACTTTCATTTCCTGCATAATATCGGAATATAGATATCTTTCTCTCCAGTCTAATATCTTTATCATTAAAGGATTTTGCCAGGTAGTTTAAACTCTTTTTCATATCCCCTTTTTTCCGGTAATAATCAGCCAGATTCGTAAGCGCAAATACGTTGTTGCTATCCAACGCAATTACCTCTTCATAATATGCTGCAGCCTCATCATTTTTTCCGCCTTTTAATGACAATTCCGCAGCCATCACATGAAATTGTACGGCCTCCGGAAACACTTCTATCAATTTTTTCATCTCTTTCCTGGCTTCCAGGAATTTTTTCTCTTGCTCGTAGATATTAGCTCTCAACAAGGTAACCTTTTCTGAAATGCCTTTATTTTTTTCAATATCTCGTAAAACCCGTAATGCTTTTCGCTCTTTTCCTCTCATTGCTAATACATTAGCATACTTAAAGGTCATTTCTGTCTTCTTGATATTTGATTCAATAGCACTAACCAGTACCTTTTCTGCCTGTTTGTATTCCTCCTGAATAATCAATATTTCTACGTATCCCTTTATATACCAGTAATTTTGTGGCTCCTCTTCATAGGCTTTCTGAAAATTATTCTTTGCCTTTGCGGGTTCCTCTTTCATAAGGTAAAGAGACCCTAACTCAAAATTTGCTACTGGTACATTATTATTCTCTTTAAGCACCAATTTATATAGTTTAATAGCCCCGGGTATATTTCCGAGATTTTTTTGTTTAACAGCCTCTATCAATGCATATTGATACTCGTTATCACCTTCGGCTTCCTGCCCATAGAGAGCCGTATGAACTGTTATCAAAAATCCTATAAGCAGACAGATGTTTTTTCTCATAATCCTCTATTTCTTACCTGTATGACCAAACCCTCCGGAACCTCGTTTTGTTCCCTTCAGCGTCTCTGCCTCAATAAAAGCAACCTGTTCCACTTTCGAGATTACCATCTGGCAAATTCTCTCCCCTTTTTCTATCTGATATGGAGAATCAGACAAATTAACAAGGATTACACCAATTTCTCCCCTGTAATCAGAATCAATGGTTCCCGGACTGTTTAAAACGCTAATACCATGTTTAATGGCAAGACCACTTCGTGGCCTTATCTGCGCTTCAAATCCAACCGGTAACTCCATAAAAAGTCCCGTGGGTATAAGCGCCCGTCCTAGAGGTTGAAGTACAATTTCCTCCTCATTATTGGCCCTCAGGTCAACTCCTGCAGAAAATATTGTTTCATATTTTGGTAACGAAAAGTCTGACCGATTGATTATTCTTATTTCCATATTTAATTGCTTCTGTATATTTTCCATTTTTCTCTTTCCATATACACATAAAAACTTGCTGCAAGTAATATCCATATTGGTTTAAAATAAAATGCCACCTCAGGAATATATTGCTGAAAACTCAGGTCTGCTCCAAATATCATAACTGCTATTGCTATGTACAGCAGTATTCGCAATACATTATACGGTATTTTATAAATTCTTCTGGACCAAAGATACGATAATACAACCATGATTGAATAACATAGCAGATGTCCCCATGCAGAAGCTCTGTATCCAAATGATGGAATAAACAATACATTGACAAGTATGGTAACCAATGCTCCTGTAAATACCAATATGGCACCTATCCATGTTTTGTTTGTAAGCTTGTACCAAACCGACATATTGAAAAAAATTCCCATAATCAGATTTGCCATTAATACGACAGGAACTATGTCCAAACCATCACGGAAATCAGGACCGATAAAAAGCTTAAAATAGTCAATATAAAGCGTTACAACCAAAAATACCATAAGTCCGGGTATCATAAAAAACCGCAAAACATCCGCATATAGATTCCTTGCTTTTTTATGCCCTGATTTAGAGAAAAAAAATGGTTCAGCTGCATACTTAAACATCTGCACATACAACGTCATCAATACAGCAAGCTTGAAATTTGCACCGTAGATCCCCAGTTGCGCCATGGGCCCAACTTCAATTGGTAACAGATGTTTTAACAAAATTCGGTCCAGCGCTTCATTTACTGTACCGGCCAATCCTGCAATTAATAATGGATATGCATATTTTAGCATCTTACGCAACAAACCCATATCAACTTTTCCCTTAAACGCTTCAATAATTTCACCTGAGAGCAAAATCAATTTTATGATAGAGGCAACCAAATTTGAAATCAGTACATACCCTACTCCAATATTCGGATTGTAAATCGTATTCAACCACTCTGTGCTATCCATCCTATTCGGACAATAATAGAGAAAGAACCCGTTAAGCCCGATGTTGACAAGAACTTCTATAATCCTGATAATAGCATATTTAGCAGGTTTATTCAATAACCTGATTCGTGCAAAGGGAATTGCTGTAAACGCATCAATGGCAACAATAAGGGCCAACCATCGAATATATTCTTCATGGTTCACATACCCCACAATAGCACTAACCGGCTTGATAAACATCAAAACAGCCGTAATAAATAATACCGAAGTTGTAAACAATGAAGTTAGTGCACTGCTATATACAGCATTCCTGTCGCTTTTTTCGTTCGCAAAACGAAAAAAACCCGTCTCCATCCCATAGGTTAAAATAACCAATAAGAATACTACATAGGCATATAACTCAGTTATAATCCCATATTCCTCTCGTGGAAAAATTCGGGTATAAAAGGGCGTTAATAAAAGATAATTCAGCACCCTCGGTAAGACAATTCCAAGGCCGTACACGGCTGTCTGACCAAATAATTGCTTTATGGGATTACTGCTTCTCACGCATCAAATCTCTGAATACCTGCTCAATTTTTTTAAATCTGAAAGTAAATCCCTCTTCCATTAATCTTCGAGGTGTTACGGTATGGCCCTTAATCAATATATCTGCAGCTTCTCCATAGATCATCCTGAATATAAAAGCGGGTATTCTGAATAAAACCTGGCGGTTCATGGATTTTCCCAACTCTTTGACAAACTTCTTGTTTGTAACGGGTTCAGGGGCAGTTAAATTAAATATCCCATTTTTTCTCTCTTTCACAATATACCTTATTGCTCCACAAACATCTTCTATATGAATAAACGAATATACCTGCTTTCCACTTCCTATCACAGCACCCAGGCCTATTTTCGTCATCCTTGTCAGCGTGGGGAGAGCACCCCCGCTATTACCACATACCAAGCCCAATCTAACTATTACCAGCTCTACCGACCCGTCAATATGCTCCAGGGCCCCTTCCCAATTCCTGACCAGCTTTGGCAAATAACCATTTCCCTCCGTGAAATGCAGCTCATCATGATAATTACCATATTCATAAACTCCTATTGCTGATGCATTTATGAACAGATGTGGCTTTTTCTTAAGCGCATTCACAATTTCAATAAGACAATGCGTAAATTTTATTCTGCTTGCCTCTATATTTCGCCGGTTTCTCTTGCTCCATCTCTTCAGAACAGGTGAACCTGCAAAATTCATGATCACATCCACATCCTCCAAACGATTTATTAATGTATCATCCCTCCTGTAAACTTCTTGTCTGTCGATTAGGATAAATTCAGCATCAGCAAAGTGTTTTATGACAGCATCTCCAATAAACCCCCTGTAACCGGCAATCCCAATTTTCATAATGATGTTGATTTCTTATTAAACAATAGATAACCAAAACTAAGTTGTATATTCCATGGCCTATCCTCAGCAGTTAAATATGAAATATTCAACGTAATTGGTCCTACCGGTGTAATCATATTTAAAGATCCATTGAACAGCGGGTACATCCTTCGAAAATAATCTCCAAAATATGCCCGGTTCTCTTCATCCTTCATAATCTCTCTCATTGGTATATATAAATACCCTTCCATTTTGAAAAATAGATTGTTCCGTATCTCGTATACCGGCATAACTCCAGCTGCCATATACTCATAAGCATGATAACTCTCCATAAAAATGGAGTTAGTAATTATTGTGGGATTAAAAGCCGGTGCCTCTATGATTGTGGCAATATAATTATTCAACAGAGGTTTGTAACTGTATTCAGCTTTGAAATAATAACCCATCTTCCATTTTTTATTCAACCTGTAGTATGAATGATCCTCAAAAGCCAGCGATCCCCACCAATAATTGTTGCTGGCAAATGTGCCACTTACGGAGGTATTGCCAGGTAAATATTGTTCGGTGCCATAACCCACTCTCACAGAAAAATTTCTCATCTTGCCGTCCTTAGGAAACTGTTTATTATCTAAGGTATTACGCTTTATCGCCGCATAAAGACTTACTTTATTAATCGATGAAACATCTGCAGTATCTTCCGTGGTAAAATTATTGGTTTGATAATAGGTATTATTTGTTCTGCCAACCCCAATACCACCAACCAAAATACCATTCACAGCGTATGGAATACCTGCGTCTGCCCTGAAATTTGTTTCATTCTTTATAACATATGTCTGGCGGCTGTCGTCAAAGAAAAAATCAGCTGCCTGCTGATTATAATCCCACCGGTTATAATTAAAGTTACCTTCAAAGAACACCGGAATGGCAGTAGGATAATCAAAGCGTATACCCAGGTTAACTCCATCATATAATTGTCCGAATTGAATGTTCCCTTTGGCATGAGTAGATATTTCAGATAACTCCCTGTAGCTCACCCCCAGAAAAGTTTGCGTTTTTCCACCAGTTGAGAAATATAACCCAAAATCGGTCTCCAGCGGAGTTTTGGGTTTCACCTTTAAATTCAGGGTGAAAAGTTCGCCATTTTCATTATAAATTGCCCGCGGATACAAATAGGATATATTGTTGTCATGCACAAGTTTGAGATACTCTTGCTTCAGGTTTTTCAGATCAATCGTATCCTCATCCCTTCTTATACTTTTTTCGATATAACTTTTTTGAAATTCATTGATTCCTTCAATTTCAATCTCTTTAAACCTTAACCTGGGCCATTTTTCTTTAAATGCGCTTCGTTTCGTCTCCAAAGTAATTGAATTTTCGGCTTTCCTCGGTATCAATTCCTTGATCCTGTCCATACTATCCAGTGTATTCTGATATCCTTTCCGGACATATTCCTCTAATTTCGAGAATCCCAGAAGGTTCGCATCTTGAAAATCCATCTCTATAAGTACCCCTTTCTCTTCAGGAATACTGTATCCCGCGGGTTTCATGACCATATTTTCCAGTTGTTCAAGCAGATCGTCCTCTTCCGGAGCCTTATTCTCCTCTGCAGTTTTACTTCCGATAACTACATCCGGCCGAAAGGCCTCCACCACCCGGTCATAAGGAAAATTGTTATAGATACCACCATCATACATAATATTTCCATCGATCGTTATGGGCCGGAAATATACCGGGAAGGTCATAGAAGCTCTGACAGCCTGACCCAGATCACCTTTTCTGAAAACAATTTCTTTATTATTGCTGATGTCGGATCCGATGCACAGAAACGGCACAAACAAATTATCAAAATCATATCCTGCAGCTGCCGCTGCAGGGGCATAGATGGACATAACCGCAAAATCCATCAAATGATTTGGAACAATACTCAATGGCAGTTTTGTCTTTGGAATAGTATCCTCTACATTAAATCCTACATTGATCAAATCGGGCAGGGGAGTCTCCTGCTTAAAATAATACCGGTATTGTTCTGTAATCGTACCGGTATACCAGTTATTAAAATCGTCGGATTGAATAATATCAATCATCTCATTGGTCGTATATCCCATGGCATATAAACTACCTATGATTGCTCCCATAGAAGTACCGCCAATATAATCAATCGGAACCCGGTTCTCTTCCAGTGCTTTTATAACACCAATATGTGCCAAACCTTTAGAGCCGCCACCGCTGAGAACGAGTCCGACCGTCTGACCAAACACAGGTAAAGAAACCAGTACAAGAGCTATAAAAATGAAAAATCTCTTCCCGTACATTTATTAAAATCTTAATACCTTTATTAATTATTTATCCTATAAATTTAAGCGTTATGTTTAAAGTAATTTCTCTTCTCATATTTTCGCTGCTCGCCGCTTCCTCAACTCTATGCCAGGAATCACCGGGTAATTATCAGCTTGCAGTTATTGACACCGATAAAGGTTCCATTACGGTACAACTTTATAATAAAACTCCTGTTCACCGAGATAATTTTATAAAGTTAATAAAGCAGCGCTATTTTGACAATCAGTTGTTCCACCGTGTCATTAAAAACTTTATGGTACAGGGAGGAGACCCACACTCTGTCAATGCAGCTCGTGGACAGCGCCTCGGTTCTGCCGGACCAGGATATACACTTCCTGCTGACTTTCATCCAGAACTATTTCATAAAAAGGGAGCACTGGCAGCTGCCAGGCGAGGTGATAAGGCAAACCCGGAAAAACATTCCTCCGGATCTCAGTTCTATATTGTTCAGGGTCGTACCTTTACTGTTGAGGAATTGGAGGTCATGGAGCACAAAGGACTGCACGAACCTTTCACACCCACACAGATTAAAATGTATACAACGCTGGGCGGAACACCCCACCTGGACGGTGATTATACTGTATTCGGCGAAGTGATTGAGGGGCTGGATGTAGTTGATCGGATTGCCTCTGTTGAAACCGATGACTACGACAGGCCCTTGAAAGATATAAAATATTCTATCCGCCTGTTAGAATAGATAGCATTTTACTATTTTTACCGCCTCAAAACCTGAACAAAATGCAAGAGAAAATATCATCACTGTTTCGTGAGGCTAAAGAATTCGTTCCAGGTGATAAGGCTTCTGTAGAAGAGTTTCGCATAGCGTTTCTCGGTAAAAAAGGACATCTGAATTCTTTGTTCTCCTCATTCAGGTCAATCCCAAATCATCAAAAAAAAGAGATTGGAAAACAGATCAATGAGCTTAAACAGTTTGTCAATGATAAAGTTGTCCGTTTACAGGCAGAGTTTGAAGAAGAGTCCTTGAACAACACTGTTCCTGATTTGACGGTTCCGGGTAAATCAATCCCCCTTGGGGCACGTCATCCGCTATCCGTTATTCGCAACCATATTATTGACATTTTTAACCGTCAAGGTTATACGATTTCAGAAGGTCCTGAAATAGAGGATGACTGGCATGTTTTCTCCGCTTTAAATTTTCCACCCGAGCATCCTGCCAGAGACATGCAGGATACCTTCTTCATTGAGAAGGATCCGGATGTGCTTCTTCGTACACATACTTCTTCTGTGCAGGTAAGAGTTATGGAAAAAAACCAGCCTCCTATTCGCACTATTTCACCCGGCCGCGTTTTCAGAAACGAGGCTATTTCTGCTCGTGCGCATTGTATATTTCACCAGGTAGAAGGTCTCTATATCGATGAAGATGTCTCTTTTGCAGATCTTAAACAAACTCTGATGTATTTTGCAAAAGAGATGTTTGGTCACGATACCCGGATACGGTTCAGACCCTCCTACTTTCCTTTTACAGAACCATCTGCTGAAATGGATATCAGTTGTGAAATATGTGGGGGTAAAGGGTGTAACGTGTGTAAATACACCGGATGGCTTGAGATTCTTGGCTGTGGTATGGTGGATCCCAATGTACTAGATTTCTGCAATATAGACAGTAAAAAATATACCGGTTTTGCTTTCGGCATGGGAATTGAACGGATCGCCATGCTTAAATACCAGGTAAAGGATCTTCGCCTCTATTTTGAAAACGACGTCCGTTTTCTCAGGCAGTTTTCATCAACCTTTTAGGTATCCTGATTCTCATCGTAAACAATCTCATGGTCCAGGGGAAATGCTTTGGAATAATTGGCCGACACTCCGCAATATCTTTCCCGGGACAAACTGACTGCTTTTTCAATCTTCGCTTTCGGTAAATCTTTACCGCTGAACCGATAGATCACCTTCATTGACTTGTATTGAACCGGGTGTTCTTCAGTATGTTCTGCTTCTACTTCTACATTGAAAGAATCATATTCAACCCTCATTTTTCGTAAAATCGACACAACATCCATTCCTGTACACCCTGCCAGTGCCACCATCATCAGTGGTTTGGGCCTTGGACCCATATCCTTTCCGCCTTTTTCTTCATTTGCATCCAGGTATAGCTTATGTCCGTTTACCTCTGTTTCAAACGACATACCATTGAGCCATTGTAAATTTATCCGGTCACTCATAATTTCTTATATTTACGGTTGTTACATTTTTTTCTTATATATTTATGTATACATATGCCTATTCACGATGATCAAATAACCTGCGATTCCTGTTTTATTCGCTCACACTCCCTTTTTCGTCATTTAACCGATGAAGAATTTCAACACATATCCCTCAACAAGATAACAGAAAGCTACAAAAGAGGTTCAATCATTTACCAGGAAGGTAATCGGATGAAGGGCTTTTTCTGTGTCCACTCAGGCATTATTAAAATCTATAAAACCGGTTTTGATGGTAAAGAGCAAATCATCCGATTCGCCAAAACAGGAGATATCATCGGCTACCGTTCCGTACTTAACAATGAGCCTGCCTGTACTACCAGTGAAGTTATAGCTGATTGCGTGGTTTGCCATATTTCATCAAATACATTGTTTAATCTTGTTAAAAACAACGGGAATTTTGCGCTGGAGCTGATGCAACTAACCTGCGTGGAACTGGGTGAAGCCAATTCTTACATAACAGATATTGCACAAAAAACTGTCCGTGAGCGTCTAGCAGAAGTTTTGCTTCATCTGAAAGATGAATTTAAAATCGATAGTGCAGGATATTTAAACATTTTATTAACCCGCGAAGAACTTGCCAACATTGTCGGTACTGCTACAGAGTCTGTTATACGTCTGCTTTCTGAATTTAAGCAGGATCAATTGATTGCTGTCAATGGAAGAAAAATAAAAATCCTGGATGAACAAGGATTGCATCGAATATCCAACCTGTAAAGCTATTCCACATACCTGTTTAGCAGGATATGCCCGATAAAACCCACTACGATAAGAGCAAGACTTATCCCGAGTTTTGTATTCGTTTGTGTTTGATTAAACACTACGAGACTGAGAAAAATAACTCCAATTAGAATCAGCAGAAGACCCAAATTTCTTACTAGTTGCTTCATGTTGGCTTTCTTTTTTTAATGCGCACCAAATATACATAAAATATCAAAACAAGAGATGTTGATCATCTCGATATTTACCCAAATGTTTGTAGGATAACTCTGTAACTTCCCTTCCCCTGGGTGTCCTCTTGATATACCCCTCCTTAATTAGAAAAGGTTCATACACCTCTTCAATAGTACCTGCTTCCTCTCCGACTGCCGTGGCAATGGTACTTAACCCCACAGGTCCGCCTCTGAATTTATCAATAATCGTTGATAATATTTTATTATCCATTTCATCCAGACCTGATTTATCGATATTCAGTGCTTCCAGACCTATATTTGTAATTCTCCTGTCGATGGTACCCGATCCTTTTACCTGAGCGAAATCACGGATTCTTCTCAATATTGCATTGGCAATCCTTGGTGTTCCCCTGCTTCTTGAAGCAATCTCTTCAGCCGCGTCTTCCTGGATCTTAATCTCCAGAATCGAGGCAGATCGCTTTATAATACCCTGTAATACCTGTTTATCGTAATATTCCAATAATGAAGTTATCCCAAAACGTGCCCTGAGCGGACCTGTAAGCAAGCCTGATCTGGTGGTTGCTCCGATCAGTGTAAAAGGATTCAAGGTAATCTGCACAGATCTTGCTGCGGGTCCTTTATCAATCATTATATCGATCCTGTAATCCTCCATGGCAGAATAGAGATACTCTTCCACGATGGGCGACAAACGATGGATCTCATCGATAAAAAGTACATCACCCACCTCCAATCCTGTAAGCAATCCGGCCAGATCTCCCGGTTTATCCAGTACCGGACCCGAAGTGATTTTTATATTGACACGCATCTCCTGTGCTATAATATATGCCAGGGTGGTTTTTCCCAATCCGGGCGGTCCATGTAAAAGCACATGATCCAATGCTTCCTCCCGCATTCGCGCTGCTTCTACAAATATCTTCAGGTTTTCAACATTTTTTTTCTGACCGGCAAAATCATCAAAACAGAGTGGTCTGAGTTTTTTCTCAAATTCTTTTTCCGCTTCACTGATCTGATTACTTCTTATTTCAAAATTTTCTTCTGCCATTTACCGTATCAGTTTAATATCTCTTTCGGGCAAACGAACCTTTACACCGTTTATTCGTACCTCTTTATTTTTCTTGTATGTAATTGTCATTTCCAGATTCCCCTCTTTATCGAACTTTTTCCAATTCCTCTCCCTAATTCCCATTTCGTAAAACTGTTCCTCTTTCAAATTTCCATTGGGATAGTAATATTTATGTCTTCCATCCGGATTACCCTGGATGTAAGAACCTTCATATTTCAATGTTCCATCATTGTAAAAATAGTTCCATTCCCCTTCCCGTAAACCAAAAACAAATTTACCTATTTCCTGGTGATCACCTACCTGGTATTTCCATACACCATCTTTTTCTCCATTCACATAATTGCCTTCTGTAATCACCCTGCCCTTTTCATCATATTCTGTAAAATACCCATCTTGCTGACCATTGAAATAGTGTTCCTCCCTCCAAACGTCACCATTCTGGTAATACCAAATCCATTTCCCCTCATACCTTCCATTGGTGAATCTGCCTTTTTGTTCCACGTCACCATCCCTAAAATAGTAAGTCCAGCTTCCATTTTTGCGATTATTCCTGTAATTTCCTTCCGCTCTTATTTCACCTGTCAGATAGTAATCAATCCATTTTCCTTTTCTATTACCCTGCTCATCAACGATTCCTTCTGCTACTTTAACTCCTTTCTCATTGTAAATGTAAGCATTAATCACAGCACCCGTGGTATCATAAAACCTATGGATCCCTATTGGAATTTCTTCCCTGTAAGCTCCTGAGAAAACCAATCGTCCCTCCTCATCAAATGTTCTTTTAAAATCTACTATTTCTCTAGCCTCCTCATCAATCTCTTCCACAATAGCGCCTCCTTCGTACCGCATAGCCTGTATCAATTCCCCCTCCCTGTCATATTCCCTGTAATACCCGTTTAATTGTCCATCCAGGTAATTTTCTTCCTTTTTTAACTGACCGTTTTCATAAAAAGTTTTATATGTTCCCTGTTTTCTTCCATATGCATCCGTACGGTTAATCCTTTCCCTGCTCACAACGAAGTCATCGTTATATTGTACCAGGGTTATAATGGTACTATCCTTATCGAACTCCTTCCCGATTCCCTGTCTGTCACCCTGTTCATAAGGCACAATACGCTGTAACTCCCCGGTATTATAGTAATAGTAGGATTCCCCCTCTTTTTTGTCATTCACATACAGTTCTTTCGATGCAATTGTCCTTTTTCCCGGACGATCAGGGTTTTTATACTGATAAGTGATAGAATATCCGCTTCGTTCCCCTAATTTATAATTGATCACCTGTGTGAGCTCCCCTCCCTGATTATAAAATCGCCAGGTACTATCCAGAAGAAAATTGTTACGTTTCCCTTCCGATTTCTTAATTCCTGTTACATAATAGGTTATCCAATACCCATCGGGTTTACCATCTCTTATAATCCCCTCGCTGGATACCTGTCCGTTCGGATAGTATATTTTTACCGGTCCGTCCTCCTTGTCAACCTGCCCTTTCAGAGAAAAGGAGAAGGATATAGACACGATCAGCAAAATCATTATTTTGCAATCCATAGTTCTAAAAAATATATTACCGGTATTAGCTCTGCTCATAATCCTAACCTATCGGATATCTCCAGCATTTTTCTGATTGGTTTTTCAGCTTTCTTTCTAAGTTCTTCATTCATTGTAATCTCAGGTATTTCGTATTTCAAAGTATTGTAAATCTTGCCAGGGGTAATCAATTTCATAAATTTACAATCATTGCATGCACATGTGGAGTCATTGGGGGGAGCTGCTATGAATTTTTTATCCGGACTTTTCTTTCGCATTTGATGCAGAATTCCTGATTCTGTTGCCACTATAAAAGTACTGGCATTACTCTCCCCGGAATAGTTTAAAAGCGAGGAAGTTGAACCGATGTGATCCGCTACAATTCTTACCGGTTCTTCACATTCCGGGTGAGCTATAATTTGCGCGTCAGGATATTGGTTTTTGAGTTCCAGTATACGTTCAAGACTAAATTCCTCATGAACATGACATGCACCATCCCAAACCACCATATTCCTTCCTGTTATTTTATTAATATAGTTTCCCAGATTTCTATCGGGAGCAAAAATAATTTTTTCATCTTCTGGCAGATCACTGATAATGTGATGTGCATTGGTCGAGGTACATACAATATCAGTAAGTGCTTTTATCTCTGCAGTGGTATTCACATAGGAAACGACCGTATGATCAGGATATCTTTTTTTGAAATCAGCAAAGGCAGCGGGCGGACACGAATCTGCAAGGGAACAACCGGCTAAAAGATCAGGTATCAGAACCTTTTTATCCGGAGAAAGTATTTTTGCGGTCTCAGCCATAAAATGAACTCCGGCAAATACAATAATGTCTGCATCGGTGCTTGCTGCCTTCCTGGAAAGATCCAGGCTGTCTCCTACAAAATCCGCCATATCCTGGATATCATTTTCCTGGTAAAAGTGTGCGAGGATTACAGCATTCTTATCTCTACTCATTTTATCAATCTCTTCCATGATATCAATCGAGGGATCAATGGTTGCTTTTACAAAACCATTCTCTACTTTAACGTTATCAACAATTCCCATTATATATATTATTATTAATTAATTATTTAAATCTATATATGATGATGATGATAGGCTGTTCATATTGTTTAAAAAAAAGCTGCGGTTTTTCGTCAAACCGATATTCATCACCAATTGACATATTGTAAACAAATCACAAAAGGATTGGGTTTTGATACTTCGAAGGTTATAATAATTTTCAACAATCTGTGAATATCATTCTATTTTATAAAAAACCTTCTCTATTACCCAAATAAACTGTTAAAATGTTGTTTATCTTTCGCAAAAAAACACAGAAAAGTTACTTGCAGACGTAAGATAAATTTATAAGTAGTAAACGGACTTAAAAAATCAAGCACTTTTTTATACATGATTTCAAAACCGATTAACAACAAATTAACACTATTTTTGTTAAAACCTTACGAACCATTCAGCAATTCCTGAACCTAAAATTAATCAGATTATACCATGAAAACCCCCCACGTTGTACTTGCAAGTGATCACGCCGGATATGAGATGAAAGAAGCGGTGAGAGAACATCTTGAAAGAAAGGGATATAAAGTGATCGATCTGGGTACAGATTCGCCCGAAGCCACCGATTATCCAGAGTTTGCCCATGCACTGGGCAGGGGGATGGACGAAGGAAAATACCAGGTTGGCATTACCCTTTGCGGAAGCGGAAACGGCATCAATATGGCGATAAATAAACATCCTTCGGTAAGGGCAGCTATTTGCTGGACAGA
>Ga0102938_10001394_pt1 | contig 18244 bp, 20 predicted proteins | sample SalPonR2_B_D2_MG_FD_84516 | JGI IMG/M metagenome (GOLD analysis project Ga0102938, IMG submission 84516) | Salt pond soil microbial communities from South San Francisco under conditions of wetland restoration - Salt Pond MetaG R2_B_D2_MG | ecosystem: Environmental > Aquatic > Marine >...
ACTGGTTACTCGGACTTGGCAAAGGCCGCCTGTTCGTGCACTCCGGGAATGATCTCTGGACAACTTTTCACGAACCTGCCGAGAACGCCCGCCTCACCGGCAACCTTCTTCGCTGGGCGACCAACGAGGAGAACGACCCATGAACCGGCGCATCGCTGCCTTGGACGGTGGCACTTATTACCATCTAAACGCGCTCAATGACTCTGCCTGGGCCCACCTGATCGATGAACGAATTTATCTGCCCGAACTGGCCGAACGCGAACTGGACAGCTTCGACGTACTCATTGCCACCTGCCGAAGCAATTCCGACCTCATCGCGCTGGCTCGCAAGCAAATTGATTCCTTTCTGGAAAAGGGCGGAACCGTGGTCGCATTTGCTGGCACCGGCCCGGAGCGCTGGTTACCGGAGGTGACGCCGATCTCCGTCCCGACAAACTATTGGTGGTGGCTGGACCGCGATGCCGACAGCGGCCTGCGCATTGCCGCCCCGGATCATTCTTTTTTTCAGGCGATGACACTGTCGGATTGCACCTGGCATCATCACTGTCGTTTTCGGCCACCGCCGGGGGCCGTGAGCCTCATTGATCATACCGATGGCAATTCCCTTTTCTACGAGGATCGGGTCAGTAGCCGCGGTACGCTGCTGATCACCGGTCTCGATCCGTTCTTTCACCATGGCAGCCATTTTATGCCCGCCACTACCCGCTTCCTCGCCAGTTTCCTGCCCTGGCTCCGATACGATGCCCCCCCGAAACGGAGATCTTGAACTTGGATATTCTCAATCTGCAAGAAGCCGATAGGACCCTCACTTACCGATTCGAGGACCTGTTGCTTTATCACGGACCAGGCTCCCCGGGGGGGGTGGCACACGCCTTCAAGGTCTTGGAAGTCGCTCTACCCAAGCTCGCGCAAGGTCCAGAGCCGGTGCAACGCCGCGACATCCGCATAGAGACAGCGTTTCCGGGGCCTGGCGCCCGCGATGCCTTCGAGATGGCAACCCGCTGCGTTTCTGAAGGCCGCTATCTCGTGGATCTTAATCACCCCGATGCCCCGCCGGCACTGCCTAGCCCGCGCGGGTTCTATTTTTTTCGCTTGTGCTTCGGCCAGCGCCAAGTCGACTGCCGAGTTCGACCAGGACTCGTACATCAAGAGTTCATCGATCTCAGCCGTAAGACGGAGCGGAATGCCGCCGATGAGGTTCGGTTGATTGAACTCAAATGGGAGATGACTGAAAGATTGCTCGCGCTCCCCGCGGACAAAGTGTACGACGCGGTGGTTTCTGCCGGTTAACTTTCCGTTGCGAGCCAGTTTTTAACAAAAATCATTGCTAACGCGGGTTCGAACCCGACCAGCGTCAACACCATAATTTGGCGGAGAGGGCGGGATGGCGCCGCCCTCCCGGACGGCCTGTCGGCCGGCAAGCCGGCCTCGGATCGAACCCTTCCTTTATTGCTAACGCGGGTTCGAACCCGACCAGCGTCAACACCATAATTTGGCGGAGAGGGCGGGATTCGAACCCGCGTTAGGGGGTTACCCTAAACTTGCTTTCCAAGCAAGCGCCTTCGACCGCTCGGCCACCTCTCCATCCGGGCCCGACACGCAGCGTCGGGGGCCGGGCAATGTAACTCACCCGCGGACCGGGTTCAATGAAATGGTGCCGGCGAGCGGCCTATAGGACGTCGACGATGCGCTCGTCCACGATGCTCCAGGCGAGGGAACCCCCTGTGCGGGGCACGAGGATCATCTCCTTGACCACGCTGCGCTCCTCCGGGGCCGCACCGAAACGCTGCACGAAGCGCACTCTGGCATTGCCGTCGGGAAGCGGCTCGACGCTCACGCTGCCCGCGTCGATACGGGTGGTCGCCGGGATCTCGAAACGGCTTCGCTGATCGTCGCGCCACGCTGCCGCATCATTATAGCCAGCGGGCGCATAAGCGTCGTCGTAATAAAGCAGCCAGGCATCGAAGTCTCGCTGCGTCCAGGCGCCGGACCAGTCGTTGAGAAAGGCCGTCACTTCGCGTGTCACCCGCGTTGCACCCGGCGCCGGCGCCGAGGAGCCTGCGACGACAACCGAACTGGGACGCAGCGGCAGGCCATCGGGATTCGGTTCGCCCGGCTCGGCATAGAACTGCGGCGGCTCGATGATGCAATTGTCGGAATCGGAGGCCAGCCGACCGCCGCCACCCCGGGCGTCGGGCAAGCGCAGTGCGCCGCGCTGGGGAGGTGCTTCCAGCCCCGGTGGAACCGCCAGCGGCGGACTGGCGCCAGCTTCCAGGTAAGGCCCGGGATCACAGGCCGAACGCGTAGCACAGCCGCTCAAGGCCAGTGCCATGATTAACAGGCCGAAGCCTCGAATCGGGGAAATCAAGATCGGTATTCCACTCCGGCGCGCGCCATGGCGACACGCACCTCGTCATGATGGCGGTCTTCGAGCGGCGTCAGTGGCAGCCGAATACCGGATTGAATGAGGCCCATCTGCATCACCGCCCATTTTACAGGGATCGGGCTGGGTTCGATGAACAGGGCGCGGTGGAGCCCCTCGAGCCGGTCGTTCAGCGCCGCCGCCTTGCGTGGCTCGCCATGGCATCCCGCCTCGGCGAGGCCGTGCATGAGCCGCGGCGCCACGTTGGCCGTCACGCTGATGAAGCCGTCACCGCCGGCCAGCAGGAAATCCATCGCCGTGGCATCGTCTCCGCTCAGCAGGTCGAGGCGACCGCCCAGCAATTCCCTGAAACGGCCGATTCGGCCCACGCCGGGGACCGCCTCCTTCACGGCCACGATGCCGGGCACCTCCGCCAGGCGGGCCACCGTCTCCGGGAGCAGGTCGCAGGCGGTGCGACTCGGCACATTGTAAAGGATCACAGGCAGGCCGGCCCGGGCGACCGCCTGGTAATGCTGGAACAGGCCTTCCTGGGTGGGACGGTTGTAGTACGGCGCCACGACCAGCGCCGCGGCCGCACCCGCTTCGCGTACCACCGCCGTGAGCTCGATCGCCCGAGCGGTCGAATTGCTGCCGCTGCCGCCGATGATGGACACGCGCCCTGCAGCCGCCTCGAGCGCTGCACGGATCAGCCGGTCCAGCTCGGCCGAAGACAGGCAGGGGGACTCGCCGGTAGTCCCGGCGATGACGATGCCATCCGTGCCGGCTTCGACATGAAACTCGACCAGGCGCCCCAGCGCCTCGAGATCGAGGTCACCATCGTCATGCATCGGTGTGACCAGGGCCACGATGCTGCCGCCGAACATCGGCTGTCTCCCGGCGCAACAGCGCCTTTGATCCAACAGGTGATGGTATCGGTCGCTCCCGCAAGCGGCAAGCACGGTGAATGCGCGCTGCTCGGGGGCCGCGCTCTTCGCAGCCGGGACGGTTCCGAGTACACTCGTTATCCTATCCTTCTCCCAGACTCCCCCTTCGTGTCCGGACAACAACCTTTGAAACAGCTGGTAGTGATATCCGCGGTCGGCGGCGACCGCTCCGGGGTCGTGCACGACCTCACGCGCGCTGTGCTCGACTGCGGCGGCAATATCCTCGACAGTCGCATGATCGCGCTGGGCGCCGAATTCGCGATGCTTCTCCTGGTTAGCGGCAGCTGGCATACGCTGGCGCGGCTCGAGTCGGAGCTCAAGAAGGTCGAGGAGCAGTCGGGGCTCTCGCTCGCCATGCGGCGCACAGAAGAACGCGAACCGCGTACCGACATGCTGCCCTACGCCATCGACGTCGTGTGCCTGGACCAGCCCGGCATCGTTTTCAACCTGGCGAGCTTTTTCGCGAGTCGCGAGATCGACATAGCGGAAATGGCCACCCGCAGCTACTCGGCCGCGCACACGGGCGCGCCGATGTTCTCGGTCCAGATCACGGTGAACATTCCCGGCAACCTGCAGATCTCGGCCTTGCGCGACGAGTTCATGGATTTCTGCGACCACCTGAATCTCGATGCGATCATGGAGCCCGTCAAGGGCTGACCGGAAAAGGAGACCAGACCATGCCGACCGCCGCCATTGGCAAGAAGATTCCCGCCTTCAAGCTGCCCGCAACCAGCGAGAAAACCCTGAGTCCCGGTGATTTCAAAGGCAAGAAACTCGTTTTGTTCTTCTATCCCAAGGACGACACGCCGGGCTGCACTCTCGAGGGCCAGGGTTTTCGGGACCATTACGCCGACTTCCAGGATGCCGGCGCAGAGATCGTCGGAGTCTCCCGCGACAGCGTCGCCTCGCACGAGAAATTCAAGAGCAAGTTCGATTTCCCTTTCGAACTGATCTCCGACGCCGACGAGAAGCTGTGTACGATCTTCAACGTCATGCGCGAGAAGAACATGTACGGTCGCAAGGTGATGAGCGTGGAACGCAGCACCTTTCTCATCGACGAGCAGGGCGTGCTCCGCCAGGAATGGCGCAAGGTCAAGGTGCCAGGTCACGTGGAAGAAGTCCTCGCGGCCGCCAAGACGCTCTGAATCCCACCATCCTGTCGCGTCCGATGCAAACCCGCCGTCAATGGCAGGAGTCACATTGAACAGCACGGAAAACCAACGTCGCGTCTTCGTTCTCGACACCAACGTGCTGATGCACGATCCGGCCGCCCTCTTCCGCTTCGACGAACACGACATCCACCTGCCGATGGTGGTGCTCGAGGAACTCGACGCCGGCAAGAAAGGCATGTCCGAGGCGGCGCGTAACGTGCGCCAGGTCAGTCGTTTCATCGACCAGATGATCAACGGCGCAGACAAGCAGCACATCGACCATGGCATCGAGATTCCCGGGGAACACCGGCTGAACGGGGCGGGGAACCGCCGTCCGGGCCGACTGTTCTTCCAGACGCGTCCGAACCAGCCGTTGCTTCCCGACACGCTGCCTGGCAATCGCGCGGACAACTCGATCCTGGAGAACTGCCTCATGCTGCAGGAGGCGCACCCGGATGCCCGCGTGACGCTGGTGTCCAAGGACATCAACCTGCGCATCAAGGCGACAATCCTCGGCGTGCACGCCGAGGATTACTACAGTGACCGGACCCTGGAAGATCTCGACCTGCTCTACTCGGGCTGTGAGGAGCTTGCTGCCGATTTCTGGGAATCGCACAGCCGCGAGATGGATTCGTGGAAGGAGGAAGGACGCACCTTCTATCGCATCAAGGGCGAGCGGGTGACGGACTGGCACGTCAACCAGTTCCTTTACCTCGAGGACGACAGCAATTTCGAAGCCCTCGTGCGTGAAGTCGATGGCGACTCCGCGGTCATCGAACTGGCCGCGGACTACCGCGGGCGCAACAACGTCTGGGGCATCACCGCACGCAACCGGGAGCAGAATTTCGCCCTCAACCTGCTCATGTCCGACAGCGTCGACTTCGTCACTATCCTCGGGCCCGCCGGCACCGGGAAGACCTTGCTCACACTCGCCTCCGCACTCGCCCAGACTCTCGACGACAGCCGTTTCCGCGAGATCATCATGACCCGCGTCACCGTACCGCTGGGCGAGGACATCGGTTTTCTCCCGGGCACCGAAGAGGAAAAAATGGAACCGTGGATGGGCGCACTCATGGACAACCTCGAGGTCCTCACACAAACGGAGGAAGGGGGCAACTGGGGCCGCGCCGCGACCCAGGACCTGCTGCGCAGCCGGATCAAGATCCGCTCGCTGAACTTCATGCGCGGACGCACTTTTCTCAATCGCTTCATCATCATCGATGAAGCCCAGAACCTGACGCCGAAACAGATGAAAGCCCTGATCACCCGGGCAGGACCCGGCACGAAGATGGTCTGCCTGGGCAACATCTCCCAGATCGACACGCCCTACCTGACGGAGACCACGTCCGGCCTGACCTATGTTGTGAATCGCTTCCGCGGCTGGCCGCATTCGGGCCATGTCACGCTGATGCGCGGCGAGCGCTCCCGGCTGGCGGACTACGCGTCGGACGCCCTTTGAGGGGAACCGCTCCCGCAGTCCGCCTGTCTCATTGACAAGCGCGCCCCTAGCCCGGCCAACGGAACCCCCATGTCGAAGCGTTTTTTCATCGTCCTGGCCGCCTCGCTGCTGACCGCGGTCAGCGGCGCGGACCCGCACCGGGACCTGCCTGACATCGGCAGCCCGGCGGACACCGTTTTCACTCGGAGCCAGGCCGAGGCGATCGGGCGCAGCGTGCTGCGACAGCTCCGGGAACAGGGCAGCGTGCTCGAGGACCCGGAGATCGCGGAGTACATTTCCGATCTGGGCCAGCGCGTCGCATCGCAGGCGCACGAAGGCGAGCACACGTTCAACTTCTTCGTCGTCAACGACGACGCGATCAATGCCTTCGCGCTGCCCGGTGGTTATGTGGGGATCAACAGCGGACTGGTCACGGCGACTCGCAGCGAGAGCGAACTCGCAGGGGTTCTCGCCCACGAGGTCGCACACGTCATCCAGAAGCATATCGCCCGCCGCATCGCGGGCACCGGGCGAAGCAGCATGCTCGCGACGGCGGCCGTGCTCGCCGCCATCCTGCTGGGGGCCGGCGGGGATGCCGTGCCGGCCGTCATCGCAGGCGCGCAGGGCCTCGCGATCCAGGAACAGATCAATTACACGCGTGCCAACGAGTACGAAGCGGATCGGGTCGGGCTGCAGTATCTGGCGCGTGCGGGCTTCGACCCCATGGGCATGCCGTCCTTTTTCGAAGTCCTGTCCCGGCAGGCCGCCATGCCCGGGTCACGCCTGCCCGAGTTCCTCCAGACCCATCCCCTCACCAGCACCCGGATCGCGGAGACCCGCGATCGCGCGGTACGGACGCCCGTCGCCGAGGTCCGGGAGAGCTCGACCTACGAACTGATGCGAGCGCGGATCCACGTTCTTAATGCGCGTTCGACCGACGAAGCACTGCGACGCTTCGCAAGTCCGCCGGGGGCCGCACCGGACTTCGGGGCGCTGGGCCATCGCTACGGCCATGGCCTGGCGCTGATGCGCGCGGGGCGTTACGCGGAGGCCGCCAGCCGGTTCCAGGCGCTCGTCGATGAGCATCCGACCACGGTGGCGTTTCATTCCGCCCTCGGAGAAGCCCTGATCCTGGCGGGGCGACATGCCGAAGGACTCGAGGTGTTCGCGCATGCCGCCCGGCTCTTCCCGCGCAATCGGCCGCTGACCGTGCGCCACGCCGAAGCACTGCTCCGCACGCGTAACTTCGACCAGGCGCATGCGATCCTTCTCGATATTTTCAATGTCGTGCGCCCGACCCCGCCGCAGGTACGCCTCATCGCAAATGCCGCCGACGCGGCCGGACTGCACGCAGAAGCGTTGTTCTACATGTCCGAGTATCATCTGCTCACGGGCGAACTGGACATGGCCCTGGACAAGCTGCGCCTGGCGTTGCTGGAACCGGACCTGCAGGCCTGGCAGCAGGCCCGCTTCGAGGCGCGGATCGCGGAACTCGAGCCTTTTCTGCAGCAGCGCCGTGCCAGCCGCGGTCGCAGCGACGACAACGAATAACCGAAGCAAAGGACCGGAGCAGGAACGATGTTTGTCGAAAGAATCCGCAAGCGGCTGCCGGCCCTCGTCGTGGCCTCACTCTCGCTGGGCCTCATGGCCGGCTGCGCCTCCATGGGCGGCGCGCCTGACGAAGGCAGCAACTACGACCCACTGGAACCGCTCAATCGCCAGGTGTTCGAATTCAACCGGACGGCCGACAAGTACCTGCTCAAGCCGCTGGCGCAGGGCTACGACTACGTGCTGCCGACCCAGGTCAAGGCCAGCGTCACGAACTTTTTCCGCAACGTGAACAGTCCGATCCTGGTGCTCAACCACCTGTTGCAGGGCAACCTGGTTGAAGCGGGCAAGCAGTCCGGGCGCTTCGTGATGAACACGACACTCGGCATGTTCGGCCTGCTCGATCCCGCAACCTCGATCGGGCTGGAACGCAAGAGCGCCACGTTCAACCAGACGTTCGGGAAATGGGGCGTGCCGTCGGGTCCCTACCTCATGCTGCCGTTCCTCGGCCCGAGCTCGGTCCGCGGTGTGGCCGGGGTGGCGGCTCGCATAGAGACCGACGTCATCTGGAATTATCTGGATGACGAACGGAGCATCCGCGACAAGCTGCTGGTGCTCGAAATCATCAATACGCGGCAACGCCTGCTGTCGATCGACCGCATGATCGATCGAGCACCGGACCCCTACATTTTCGTGCGGGAATCGTATCGGCAAAACGTGGAATTCGAGATTCGCGGACCCGGAGACGAAGACGACGACATCGGCCTGGATTTCGAAGACGAGGTCTGGGAAGACGACGATCTGAGCGGCGACACCCCGCCGGAGGCCGACCGCTAGCTAATCACCGGTCGTCCAGCGTGCGGCCCGGTCGAGCATGTACTCCACTTCGCTGATCTGCGCAATGGAGACGATTTGCGCGGGGACGCGATGAAAGCTGATCTCGCGCGCGCTGTTCCTGGCCCAGTTCACCCATTCGAGCAGCAAGGCCAGGCCCGCGCTGTCGGCCCGCCTGACCTCGCCCAGATCGACATCCAGGGTCGAGTAAGGCGCGAACAATTCCCTGCTCTCCTCGAGAGCGCCGACCACCGTCTGGAAACTGAGGTCGCCACGCACGGCAAAACGCCCCTCGCCGCGATCCTCGAACTCGACCTGCCCCGGGCCGATCTCGGCAATTATGTCCGCGGTCGCGCTCAAGACTCCTCGCTCTCGAGTTCGGCACGGAGTTCCTCGATGACGCCTTCCACGCCCTTGGCACGGAACTCGCTGGCGTACTGATTCCGATAGTTGGTCACGTAGGAAATGCCCTCGACCACGACGTCGTAGAGCAACCAGCGATTGTCCACCAGACGCAGCCGATAACTGATCGGCACCGGGGTGCCATCCTGGAGACGCACCTCGGAATCGACCATCACGCGGCCTTCCGCCGGATCGCCCCTGGTCCCGGTAATGCGCAGCTGGTCCGCCTCGTACTCGAGAATGCCGTCTCCGTAGCTGCCCAGGAGCTTGCGATAAAGTGCCGTAATGAACGCCTCGCGCTGCTCGGGCGTGGCCTCGCGCCAGTAGCGGCCCATGACGAGCTGTCCCGTGTACTGCCGGTCCCAGCGCGGCAGCAGCACTTCGTCCACGAGAGAGAACAGCTTTTCCGGGTGCTTCGCCAGTTCCTCGCGGCGGCCCTCGATGGCCTCCATGGTCAGGTCGGACGCATCGCGAATGACCTGTTCAGGCGTGCGCTCGGGGGCCTCCTGCGCGTGCGCCGCAGCCGCGGTGACCGCGCCCATCGCGAGCATCGCTACGGCAATTCTCATGCGCATCATTCTCACATTCATGTTCTATTCTCCGCCGCCCTGGCTGAACAGGTACTTGCTGATGAGTTGCTCGAGGACGACGGCCGATTGCGTAAACGGGATCTCGTCGCCATCCTCGAAATAGTCCTCGGCCCCGCCCGGCTGCAGGCCGACATACTGCCCGCCCAGGATGCCCTGGGTCAGGATGCTGGCATCCGAATCGCTCGGAATCCGGTCGTAGCGGGACGCGATCCGCATCGTCACGACCGCCTCGAGCCGCTCGTTGTCGAATTCTACCTCGGTGACCCTGCCGATCTGCACCCCGGCAATCGATACCGGCGAGCGGGTCTTGAGACTGCCGACCTGGTCGAAGCGGGCCGTGAGCTCGTAGCCCTCGTCGCCCTCGTAGGCATCGAAGCTCGTGACCCTCGTCGTCAGGAAAAACAGCGCCAGTATGCCCATGAAGACAAATAATCCGGTGCCGAGTTCCACAGCGCGTGTTTGCTGCATAGCTCTAGTTCCCTCCCAACAGCCAGGCCGTGAGCATGAAATTCAGGACCAGGACGGTCAGTGACGTATGGACCACGCCACGCGTCGTGGCGCGCCCTACCCCTTCGGCGGTCGGCACACAATTGTACCCCTCGAAGACCGCGAGCAGGCTGGCGGCAATGCCGAAGAAGACGCTCTTGATGACGCCGGACATGACGTCGTCACGCAGATCGACCTGGGCCTGCATCTGCGACCAGAAGGCCCCCTCGTCCACGCCCAGGATGATCACACCCTCCAGCCAGGCGCCGAAAATGCCCATGGCGCTGAAAATGACCGCGAGGATCGGCATGGCGATGACGCCGCCCAGGAAACGGGGCACGACCACGCGCTTGATCGGGTCGACAGCCATCATCTCCATGCCGGACAACTGGTCCGTGGCGCGCATCAGGCCGATTTCCGAGGACAGCGCCGTTCCTGCGCGCCCCGCGAACAGCAGCGCGGTGACCACGGGCCCGAGTTCCCGGACCAGCCCGAGGGCGGCCACCATGCCGATCGTGTCCTCCGCGCCGAACCGTGACAGCGTCAGGTGGGCTTGCAACGCGAGCACCATGCCGACGAAGAAGCCGGCCAGCATGATCACCACCAGCGACTGCACGCCGGTCACGTAAACCTGCTTGATGATCAGGCGGGGCCGCGCCAGCGCATACGGCATGTTGACGATGATCCGCAGCAGAAACAGCTGGCCGGCGCCGAAGGTGCCGAAGAACCCGCGGAGCGAATAAAGCACCTCGAGAGCCAGCCGGCGCAGTCCCCTGATGGTCGCGTTGCTCACCGGTTTTCGCCCAACGGATAACGCCCTGTCACTTGCCGCTGCGCGAAAGCAGCTGCTCGCTGTAGTCGGGGGCGGGATAATGGAAAGGGACCGGCCCGTCGGCCATTCCCGCCATGAACTGCACCACCGTCTCCGAGTGGTGGTCCTGCAAATCCTGCGGCGTGCCCGAAGCGACGACGCGCCCTTCGGAAAGCAGGAAGGTGCAATCTGCGATCGAGGAGACCTCGTCCACGTCGTGAGTGACCACCACGCTGGTCAGGCCGAGCGCGTCGTTCATGCGCCTGATGAGCCGCACGACGACGCCCATCGAGATTGGGTCCAGCCCCACGAAAGGCTCGTCGTAGTAGATGATTTCCGGGTCCATGACTATGGCACGCGCCAGTGCAACGCGCCGTGCCATCCCGCCGGACAACTGCGAGGGCATCAGCTGCCAGGCGCCGCGGAGTCCGACGGCATGCAGCTTCGTCAGGACGATATGGCGGATGAGCCGCTCCGACAGCCGCGTGTGCTCGCGCAACGGGAATGCGACGTTGTCATACACGCTCAGGTCGGTGAGTAATGCGCCGTTCTGGAACAGCATGCCGACACGCTTGCGCATGCGAAAAAGTTCACGACGGCTCATTTTCGTAACCTCGGCGCCGTCGAAGGTCACGCTGCCGTGATCCGGAAGCTCCTGGCCCGTGATGAGGCGCAGCAGCGTCGTCTTGCCGGTCCCGCTGGGCCCCATGATCGCCGTGACGCCGCCGCGGCGGATATCGATGTCGAGGCCGTCGAAGATCATCGTCTGGCCGCGCGCATAGGCCAGGTCGCGGATCGACACGATGTTGTCGCTGCCCGGACAGCCGGAGCGAACCGCTGGGCGTGGCCCCTCGACTCCGGACAGGCTCACTCAGTTCGCTCCGGACTCGAGAGCCGGCTTGTATTCGCCACGGCGCGCCAGGTGATTCATGCGAGCCCGGTGGGCGAAGGCCTGCGCACCGGCTTCCAGCCTGCCCTTGTCGCCGCCCCAGGAACGCAACGCGGACGCCTGCAGGGCACGGCCGTAGGAGAAGGACAGCTCCCACGGGTGCGGGCCGAGGCGGTTCATCGCATTGAGATTGGCCGTGGCCTCCTCCTCGCTCTGCCCGCCCGAAAGGAACGCAATCCCGGGCACCGCCGCCGGCACATGCCGTCGCAGGCAACGCACGGTGGCCTTTGCAACCTCCTCGACGGTGGGCTGCTGCGGGCAATCCTGCCCCGCGACCACCATGTTCGGCTTGAGAACGATACCTTCGAGGACGACACGGTGACGCGCAAGGGCGGAGAACACCTCCAGCAGCACCGCGTCGGTGACCGCCTCGCAGCGGGCCAGGTCATGGTCACCGTCCATCAGGACTTCCGGTTCCACGATCGGCACGATATCCGCTTCCTGACAGAGCGCCGCATAGCGCGCGAGAGCGTGGGCATTGGCCTCGATGCAAAACGCGGTCGGGATCTCGTCTCCGATCGCGATCACGGCGCGCCACTTGGCGAATCCGGCGCCCAGGGAACGGTATTCCTCGAGACGCTTGCGCAGACCGTCCAGCCCTTCGGTGACCGTCTCGCCCGGAAAGCCCGCCAGCGGCTTGGCCCCGGCATCGACCTTGATGCCGGGTACGATCCCTCGGCCGGCCAGCAACTCCGGGAATGGCACGCCCGACCCCGTCTGCTGGCGCAGTGTCTCGTCGAACATGATCACCCCGCCGATCCAGTCCTCGATGCCGGGCGCCGTGAACAGCATTTCGCGATAGACACGCCGATTCTGCTCGGTGTTCTCGACACCGATCGGATCAAAGCGCTTCTTGATCGTCGGGTGGCTTTCATCCGCCGCCAGGATGCCCTTTCCGGGCGCCACCATGGCGCGCGCTATCTTGTTGAGTCCATCGAGGTTCATCGCATCCTCCGCGCGTGCTGAAGACCGCCCTGCACCGTATCGGCCGGCGAGGAAATTATGGCCGGGTTTCAAACCAGCAATGTTAGCATAGCGCCCCCTTTCGCCCCGTGAACCAGGCCGCAGACGTCCTCCGGCTGCAGAGGCCCCGGCAACCGGAAAACACCCCCCGGGGTTGGCCCGAGGGTCAATCAGGACTAAAATGGTGCCCATTGAGCGCTGGGCCGACAGGAACGGGGACGCAGATGCTGAAAATGAGTCGCCTGACGGACTACGGAACCGGTGTGCTGGCCTACCTCGCCGGCACCGGGACGAAGCCGCAGAGCGCGAGCGGGGTTGCCGAGCAGACCGGGTTGCCGGCCGCGACGGTCAGCAAGATCCTCAAGTCGCTGACGCGTGCGGGCCTGGTCACTTCGCACCGGGGTGCCCAGGGCGGTTACGCACTGTCCCGGCCGGCGGAAGAGATCACCGCGGCGGAAGTGCTCGATGCGCTGGAAGGGCCGCTGGCCCTGACCGAGTGCGCCACCGAATTGGGCAGCTGCGAACTGGAGTCGCTCTGCCTGGTGGGCACGGCGTGGCAGCGGATCAATATCGCAATCCGCGGCGCGCTCGACGAAATCAGCCTTGCCGAGCTGGCAAGCATGGAAGCGGGCCGCCGACTGCGGGTCGATTTGAGAACCCTGGTGTCGTCGCCCGGCAGGACGGCACGACTGGAACGCGGCTGACGCCGCGGGGAGTAGACATGGCAACCGGACAGCAAGACGTCGAAGAACTGGTCGCACGCAAGTACCGCCACGGCTTCGTGACGGACATCGAATCCGACACCGTTCCGCCCGGACTCGACGAGTCCGTGATCCGGCTCATCTCGCTGAAGAAAAAAGAGCCGGACTTCCTGCTGCAGTGGCGCCTCAAGGCGTACGAACACTGGCTGACGATGCCGAAGCCCAACTGGGCCCACGTGAATATCGCGCCGATCGACTACCAGGCGATCTCGTATTATTCGGCGCCGAAAAAGAAAACGGACGGGCCGAAGAGCCTCGACGAGGTCGACCCCAAGCTGTTGGAAACCTACGATAAGCTCGGCATCCCGCTGCACGAGCGTGCGCGCCTCGCAGGCGTGGCGGTCGATGCCGTGTTCGACAGCGTTTCCGTAGCCACGACATTCAAGAAGAAGCTCAACGAAGCCGGCGTCATCTTCTGCCCGTTCTCCGAAGCCGTGCAGGATCATCCGGAACTGCTCGAGCAGTACCTCGGCAGCGTCGTCCCGACGGGAGACAACTTCTTCGCCGCGCTGAACTCCGCGGTGTTTACCGACGGATCCTTCGTCTACGTGCCCAAGGGCGTGCGCTGCCCCATGGAATTGTCCACCTATTTCCGCATCAACGCGGCGAACACCGGACAGTTCGAGCGGACCCTGATCATTGCCGACGAGGGCAGCCATGTCAGTTACCTGGAAGGCTGCACCGCGCCCATGCGCGACGAGAACCAGCTGCATGCCGCGGTGGTGGAGCTCGTGGCGCTGGACGATGCGGAGATCAAGTATTCCACGGTGCAGAACTGGTACCCGGGCGACGAGAACGGTGTCGGCGGCATCTACAACTTCGTCACCAAGCGCGGCGACTGCCGGGGACGCAACGCCAAGATCTCCTGGACGCAGGTCGAGACCGGCTCGGCGATCACCTGGAAATATCCGAGCTGCATCCTGCGCGGCGACAACTCGGTCGGCGAGTTTTACTCGGTGGCGCTGACGAACCATTACCAGCAGGCCGACACCGGCACCAAGATGGTCCACATCGGCCGCAACACGAAGAGCACCATCGTCTCCAAGGGCATCTCCGCCGGACGGGGACAGAATGCCTACCGCGGGCTGGTGAAAATCATGCCGAGCGCCGAGGGTGCGCGCAACCACACGCAATGCGATTCACTGCTCATGGGCAGCGACTGCGGCGCGCACACGTTCCCGTACATGGAGATCGCCAATCCCGGCGCCGTGGTCGAACACGAAGCGACCACGTCGAAGATCAGCGAGGACCAGCTGTTCTACTGCCGCCAGCGCGGCATTTCGGAAGAAGACGCCGTGAACATGATCGTGAACGGTTTCTGCAAGGAAGTATTCCGCGAATTGCCCATGGAATTCGCCGTCGAAGCCCAGAACCTGCTGAGCGTCAGCCTTGAAGGCGCGGTCGGCTGAGCAACCAGGAAACGCTCTTATGCTAAGTATCAACAAGCTCTGCGCCCGCGCCGGCGGGCGCGACATCCTCAAGGGACTCGACCTGGAGGTCGGCTCCGGCGAAGTGCATGCCATCATGGGTCCGAACGGCTCCGGCAAGAGCACGCTGGCCGGCGTCCTCGCCGGCCGCCCGGACCTCGAAGTCACCGGCGGGAGCGTGACCTACCGCGGCCACGACCTCCTGGAGATGGACCCGGAAGAACGGGCGCGCGAGGGCGTGTTCCTCGCCTTCCAGTACCCGGTGGAGATCCCGGGCGTGAACAACGTCTACCTGCTCAAGGCAGCGCTGAACGCCATCCGCAAGCATCGCGGCGAAGCGGAGCTCGACGCCTTCGAGTTCCTCGCCCGTATCAAGGACAAGACGAAGCTGATGCAGATGGATGACAGCTTCCTCAACCGCGGCGTGAACGAAGGATTCTCCGGGGGCGAGAAGAAGCGCAACGAAGTGCTGCAGATGGCGGTGCTCGAACCGGCGCTCGCCGTTCTCGACGAGACCGACTCCGGCCTCGACATCGATGCCCTGAAGGTCGTCGCGGACGGCGTGAACAGCCTGCGCTCCCCGGACCGTTCCATGATCGTGGTCACGCACTACCAGCGTCTCCTCGACTATATCGTCCCGGACTTCGTCCACGTCCTGTCGGGGGGGAAGATCGTTCGCTCGGGCGGCAAGGAACTTGCTCTCGAACTCGAAGCGCGCGGCTACGACTGGTTGCGCGACGGAGCCGACGCGGCATGAGCGTCGCCGCCGAGCGTGCAGTGAGCGCACCGTCGTTGCCCGACTGGATCGAGGCCGCCGCAGCGCGAGCCGAAGGCCCGGCGTGGCTGGCAGAGCGGCGCCAGGCCGGGCTGGAGCATTTCGCGGCCGCCGGATTCCCCTCCCGCCGGGACGAGGACTGGAAATACACCGACCTCAAGCTGGTGACGCGGCGTGAGTTCGGGGACACAGGCGAAACAGACCTGGCCGTGCCGGGGATAGACGGCTTGGAATGCCCTGCCCTGGTGTTCGTCAACGGACGGCTCACGGAAACACGCCACCTGCCGGAAGACGCCGTGGCGATGCCCCTTGCCGAAGCGCTGGCCGCGGGCCATCCGGCATGCAAGGAGTGGCTGGGGCGGATTGCGCGACCCGAACGGCATCGCTTCGCCGCGCTGTCCACGGCGCTGTTCACGGATGGCGTGCTGCTGGATATCCCGGCCGACCTGGAACTCACCGAGCCCTTGCGGCTGGTGTTCCTGGCCGTCGAGGGCGACACCCCCGGGCTCGCCTGTCCGCGCGTGCTGCTGCGCGCCGGAACCAACAGCCGCGCGAAGATCATCGAGCATTACGGCGAGGGGCACGGGCAGGCGCTGAACCTGCCCGTGACCGAAATGATTCTTCACCCCGGCGCCAGGATCGACCATTACCGCATCCAGGAAGAAGCCGGCAAGGCCTTCCATATCGGCGCGCTGGCCGCACGGATCGAGAGCGACGCGACCCTCGTCAGCCACAACTTTTCCGTTGGCTCGCGCATCGCGCGGGTCGATGTGGATGTCAACCTCGCCGGGCCCGGAGCCTCTGTCGAGATGAACGGCTTGTATGTCGTGCGCGACCGCCAACATGCCGACAGCCATACGCGGGTGGATCATGCCGTCCCGCGAACACGCAGCGACGAACTCTATCGCGGCGTCCTCGCCGGCAAGAGTCGCGCTGTGTTCAACGGCAAGGCCATCGTCCATCCGGGTGCCGCCGGCACCGACGCCCGCCAGTCCAACGCCAACCTGCTCCTCTCGCCCGACGCCGAGGTCGATACCAAGCCGGAACTGGAAATCTACGCCGACGACGTGAAATGCGCCCACGGGGCCACGACCGGGCAACTCGACACGGCGGCGCTGTTTTATCTGCGCACACGCGGCATCGACGAAGAGACCGCCCGCAGCCTGCTGACATTCGCTTTCGCGGATGAAGTGATGGCACGCATGACGCTCGCGCCCCTGCGGCGCCATGCCGAACAGCTGGTCGTCGGCCGCCTGCCGGACGCAGATCGCATCAGGGAGTTCACATGAGCGAAGCCACACTGCGAGCCACTCCGCCAGCCGTTGCTTTCGACGTCGAGGCCATACGGCAGGACTTTCCTGTCCTGCACCAGGACGTGCACGGCAAGCCTCTCGCCTACCTGGACAGCGCCGCCTCCGCGCAACGCCCCACCCAGGTCATCGAGGCCATGGGCGAGTATTACCGCCGCGATCACGCGAATGTGCATCGTGGGGTCCATACCCTCAGCCAGCGCGCCACCGAGGCGTTCGAGGGCGCGCGCGAAAAGATCTCCGGCTTCATCAATGCGCCGTCGAGCCGCGAGGTCATTTTCACGCGCGGCACGACCGAGGCGATCAACCTCGTGGCGCAAAGCTGGGGGCGGACGAACGTCGGCCCCGGCGACGAGATCGTGATTTCGTACCTCGAGCACCACGCCAACATCGTTCCCTGGCAGATGCTCTGCGAACAGACAGGCGCCACGCTGCGGGTCATCCCGATGACCCAGAGCGGCGAAATCGACCTGGCGGCGGCCGAGACCATCATCGGTTCCCGAACCCGCCTGCTGGCCTTCGGCCATGTCTCCAATGCGCTCGGCACCATCCACCCCGTGGCCGCACTGGTCAAGCTCGCCCGCGCCGCCGGCGCGCTGGTGCTGCTGGATGGGGCCCAGGGCGTGCCGCACATGCGTGTGGACGTGCAGGCGCTGGATTGCGACTTCTACGCATTTTCCGGTCACAAGCTGTTCGGGCCCACCGGGATCGGCGTGCTCTGGGGTCGCGAGGCCCTGCTGCGCGACATGCCGCCCTGGCAAGGGGGCGGCGACATGATCCTGTCGGTCAGCTTCGAGAAGACCACCTACAACGACCTGCCGTGGAAGTTCGAGGCCGGCACCCCGCATATCGCGGGTGCCATCGGGCTCGGCGCCGCGATCGACTACCTCGAGCAGATCGACTTTGATGCCGCCGCAGCCTGGGAGCAGGAACTGCTCCACTATGGCACTACCACGCTCGGGGCGCTCGACGGCCTCAGGATCATCGGCACCGCCCCGCACAAGGCCGCCGTGATCTCCTTCGCACTCGAGGACGTGCATCCGCACGACATCGGCACGATCGTCGATCACGCGGGCATCGCGATCCGCACAGGCCATCACTGCGCGATGCCGGTCATGGAGTACTACGGTGTGCCCGCCACGGCGCGCGCATCGTTCGCTTTCTACAACACGAAGGACGAGATCGACCGGCTTGCCACGGCACTGCTGCAGGCGCGGGAGGTATTCGCCTGATGGACCTGGCGGATCTCTATCGGGACGTCATCGTCGATCACAACCGCAATCCGCGGAATTTCCGCAAGATTCCGCCGCCCTGCGAACACGCGGAAGGCCTGAACCCCCTGTGCGGCGACAAACTGCAGGTCTATGTACGCATGGGTGCCGATGACCGTATCGAGGATGTATCATTCGAGGGTTCCGGCTGCGCCATATCCGTGGCCTCGGCATCACTCATGACGGAGTCGCTGCGCGGCCTGACACGGCCCGAGGCGGAGG
>Ga0102938_10001397_pt1 | contig 18224 bp, 18 predicted proteins | sample SalPonR2_B_D2_MG_FD_84516 | JGI IMG/M metagenome (GOLD analysis project Ga0102938, IMG submission 84516) | Salt pond soil microbial communities from South San Francisco under conditions of wetland restoration - Salt Pond MetaG R2_B_D2_MG | ecosystem: Environmental > Aquatic > Marine >...
CCATCTCCCCCGCGGCCCGCCGCCGCGCCGGGGAACTGGGCATCGACCCGGCCACCGTTAGCGGCACCGGCATGCAGGGCAGCGTGACGGTGGAGGACGTCGAGCAGGCGGCGGGCGGGAAGCCGGCCGAAGAGGAGACCTCCGACGCCGAACCCATGCGCCGGGCGATTGCGAGCGCGATGACCCTGGCGAATCGGGAGATACCCCACTACTACCTCGGCAGCACCATCGACTTCGAGGCCGCGGCCGGCTGGCTGGACGATTACAACCGGGACCGGGCGCCGGATGCGCAGGTGATTCTGCCGGCGCTGCTGCTGAAAGCGGTCGCCGTCTCCGTCCTGGCGGTACCGGAACTCAACGGCCGCTGGAAAGACGGCGCCTTCGCCGCGGCCGGTTCAGTGGATCTGGGGGTGGCCATCGCGCTGCGCCACGGCGCCGGCCTGGTCGCACCGGCCATCGCCGCGGCCGAAACCCTGCCGGTGACGGAACTCATGCGCCACTTCCGCGAACTGGTCGTGCGCGCACGCACGGGCCGGCTGCGCAGCTCCGAGGTCACCGCCGGCACCATCACCGTGACCAGCCTGAGCGACCGGAGCGTGGACTGGGTGTATCCCATCATCCAGCCGCCCCAGGTGGCCATGGTAGGCTTCGGTCAGATGACGAGGCGCCCCTGGGTGGAGGGCGAGGCCGTCGTCGCCCGCCGGGTGATCACCGCGACGCTGGCCGGCGATCACCGGGTCAGCGACGGCCGCCGGGGCGCAGTCTTTCTGGAGAAGCTCGCCGAATGCCTGCAGACGCCGGAGCAGCTATGAACGAGACGGAACTCCGTGCAAAGATCCTCGGGGTGCTGACAGGCATCGCGCCGGAAGCCGCTGAGGTGGACCTGGATCCGATGGTCGGCTTCCGCGACCAGCTCGACTTCGACTCCATGGACTTCCTGAACTTCGCCATCGGCCTGCACGAGGAACTCGGCGTCGACATCCCGCCCCGGGACTATCCCAGGCTCGCCACACTCGCCAGCGCCGTCACCTACCTGCAGTCCCGCCTGGGCGAGTAGGGGCCCCGGCCGCTATACTCTGACCGCCAACCGAGGAACCCCGTATGGTCCCCTTCCTTTCCCTCTGCGCCCGCGACGTCATGACCCCGGACCCGGTCACGGTGGACCCCGCACTGACCCTGTCCGAGCTGCGCGAGCGCTTCGAGGAGACCCACCTCGGCTCCTTCCCCGTGGTGGCCAACGACGTGCTCCTGGGCATGGTCAGCGAGTTCGATCTGCTGGAGGCCTGCCTGCTGAAGCCGTCGTCCATGATCCCCCACTTCGACGAGATCCTGGCCATGCCCGTGAGCGCCGTCATGACGAAGGACTGCGTGAGCGTGGCCCCGGACGAGGCACTCAGCCACGTGCTGGAGAAGATGGTGCCGGGGCGGCTGAAGAGCCTGCCGGTGGTCGAGGGCGACCGGGTGGTGGGCATCATCGCCCGCACCGACCTGCTCGCGGGCCTGCACGAGCGGGTGAAGGACTCGGGCGGCGACGCCTGAAGCCTGCTGCGGGTCAGGCGTTCATCAGGAGCAGCGCCGCAATCAGCAACGCGACGGCCAGCGCCTGCAGGCCGACCCGCTCCCACATGAATTTCTCGGAGTGGGTCTCGTCGTACTCGCCGCCGCGGCCCATCGAGCGCAGCCCCAGTACCAGCGTTACCACCACGGCCAGCAGCGCCACGAACACGATCAGATTGACAAGGCTCATCGAGCCCTCCTGCTGCAGCATTGTGGAATGTTCAGGGTCAGGCTAGGCGCGCCGGGGGCGGGTGGCAATTCCGGCATCTACTGATCCGGAGCCTGCTGCAGGACTGCCAGGTCGGCCACCAGCGGCAGATGATCCGACGCCCGCCGCGCCGCCGGCGTCTTCACCACCTGCAGTTCCGCTACCACGTCACCGGGCGTGACATAGATCCGGTCCAGTGCGAACAGGGGCGCACCCGCCGGGAAGGTGCGCGGCAGCGGTGCCGGATCCAGCACGGCGGGCAGGATACGATTGCCGGCGGCGCCGGGCCGCCACTCGTTGATGTCGCCGGCGAGTACCCGGATGTCGGCATCGTCGCGCTCCAGCTCGGGCCGCAGGAGCTCGAGCTGCCGTTTGCGCTCTCCGCCTCGCAGCCCCAGGTGGGTCACGAATAGCCGCAGCTTCCGTCCGGCCACGAGGAAATCCGCCTCGATCGCGCCGCGGGGCTCCCGTGGTCCCACGGACAGGTCGTGCAGACGGTGCGCCACGGCCGGCTCCCGCGCGAGCAGCAGGTTGCCGTAGCGGGCATCGCCCCGGTACAGGGTGGCGCCCCGGTGCGGGTGCATGTCGAGGCACTCGGCCAGGTAGTCGCTGACCGTCCCGTCTCCCCAGGGCCGATCCTCGACCTCCTGCAGGGCGACGAAGTCGGCCTCCAGTTCCTGCAGCAGCCCGGCGATGCGCTCCGGCGCGAAGCGCCGGTCCCGGCCGATGCAGGCGTGCACGTTGTAGCTGACGATGCGAACGCGGCGATCCGTCATCGCTTCCGGCGCTGCTGCAGCACGCGCAGGCCGATGAGGGCGATGCCCGCCGCCGCGATCACCGCCAGCACCCAGGGCTCGAACACCGGCTCGCCGGCGAGCGCCGCCCGCGCCCGGTCCACGCTGAAGCAGATGAGCACCGTCCCAGGTCCCATGCCGATCAGCGTACCGAGCAGGAAGTCGCGCAGTTTCACCCGGGACGCGCCGGCCAGCAGGTTGATGACGGTGAACGGCGCAATGGGGATGAGCCGCAGACCGGCCAGGGACCAGGGATCCGACGAGCGGCCCAGCGCCTTCATGCGCACGGTGACGGCCCGCGGGACGCGACCCTCCACGGCGTTGCCCAGATAGCGACCGATGGCGTGATTGACCACGGTGGCGGTGAGTGTGCCGGCGATGGCGGACGCCGAGGCCACCCACGGCCCGAACAGCAGCGCGCAGAGCGCGATCATGCCGGTGACCGGTGCCACCACGAGACTGCCGGCTACGAACGCAGGGATCACGGCGATGGGCGCCAGCGGGTGGGACGCGGAGGCCCGCAGCCTCTCGAGCAGCGCCATCGGATCGAAGCCGTCGCCGGCGCCGCGCGCCTGCCAGATGGCGAGTCCGCCGACGAGGACGATCAGCAGTGCCAGGAACCCCCAGCCGACGGAGCGGTGGGTGAGTACCTCGAGGTAGCGGCGCAGGGCGCCGGTCTCCGCGCCGGCGCCTTCGTCTGCATCGCTCCCGCCGGTACCCGAGGCCGTGACACCGTCCACCAGTTCGTCCCAGGCCTGCTCGACGGGACGCTCCAGGTCGGCGATCTTCGCGATCGGTTTCAGCATGCCGTCGATATCGCTGCCGTCGGCGTCCAGCGGTTCGAGACGCCGTGCGCCGCCGCCGAATCTGTCCAGCGTGGCGAGCAGGCCGCGCTCGGCGATGCTCGCCGCCACGGCCTCTTCCTCGGCCCCGAGGTGTTCCGCCAGCAGGTCCGCCCGGAGCGCCGCCGGCGCCTCGCCGGAGGCGTCCTCGGCAACCAGGTCGCATTCGCTGTCGAGACCCATGGAACGCCGGCTGAGGTTGGCGGAGCCGATGCGCACCCAGCGCTCGTCCACCACCATCACCTTGCCGTGCACGTTGATGCAGATGTCGCCCAGCTCGTCCGCGACCGGCGAGACGATGCGCAGACGGCCGTGGTCGTCGCTGTCCCGGAGACGCTGCAGCGCCTGATTGCGCAGCACGTCCATGGTGGCCTGCTCCAGCCAGCCGGAGGTCTCGCCGGGCAGCACCATGACCACCTCGGGGCCGTCGTCCTCCTGCAGGCGGTCGCACAGGGCGCGGGTGATCGTATCCGAGGTGTAGTACTGGTTCTCGATGTAGATGGAGGACTCGGCGGCGGCGATCATGTCCAGGAACAGCCGCTCCACCTCCCTGATGGTGTCGGTGCCGTCCTTCGCCGCCCAGGTGCGGGCCAGGCCGACCGGTATGTCTTCGGCGCGGACGGGAACGTCTTTCGGCCAGAGGGCGTCGACGTCCGGCGTATCGCCCTCCGGGGCTTCCGGCAGCGGCTCGCCGGTGACATTCTGCCAGCGGAAGGAGCCGAGGTCGCGCAGGTGGCGGGCCGGCTCGCCGGTCACCAGCGCCTGCACGTCGTGGAAAGGCCGGTAGCTGCCGCCGGCCTCGTTGACCCGACGCGGATCGTCCGCCGCGTGCGCCCGTGTATCCCAGCGGCTCTTCGTGATGTCGAAGCCGCCGATGTAGGCCAGACGGCCGTCGATGACGATGAACTTCTGGTGCTGGCTGGCGCCGGTGGCGTGCTCGCCGTCCAGACGGAAGTGCAGCCGGTCATAGTCGTCCCAGCCGAACCGGGCCGCCGGCAGCAGCTGGCGCTCCAGCACGTAGACCATCGCGAAGTCCCAGGACAGGACGTATACCCGGAGCGCATCCTTCCGATCGGCCAGCGACTGCAGCGTCTCGGCCAGCGGGCTCGGATACAGGGGATGGTCCTCGTCGCGGATCAGCTCGATGCGGCTGTCGATGTCCCAGCCGACGATCAGGATCTCGCGCTCCGCCGCCTCCATGCTCTCCCGCACCGCGCGGAAGTAGTCCTCGCCGTCGATCAGCCAGGCGAACCTCTCGGCACGGGCGGTCCGCCAGACGTTCTCGCCGGCCGAGAACAGGCGCCCGGCGCCGTCGTCGCCGGCTTCGTCGTCACCGTCAGTCATCCGGTCACTATAGCGCAGAGGCGACGGGCGGGGCCGGGCACCATCCTGCCCGGCCGGCGGGGCTTTGTTCAGGACGCCTTGTCGAGACCGAGTTCCTGGCTGGTCCAGGCCGAGACCGAACCCAGATAGAGATCCACGTGTTCGAACCCCTCGCGCCGCATCACGCTGGCCGCGATGGTGGCGCGGCTGCCGCTGCCGCACATCACCGTGTAACGCAGTCCGCGGTCGAACTCCTTCAGCGCCTCCGGCAGTTCGCCCACGTAGGCATGGCGGGCGCCGGGCACGCGGCCCTCTGCCACCTCGTCGTCGTCACGCACGTCCAGCAGCAGCCAGTCGCCGGGCGCTGATTCCACCCGTTCCTGCACGGCATCGGTATCGACCACGCTCAGGCTGCCGAACACCTGCCCGGCGGCGGCCCAGCCGGCCAGCGAGGGCGCGAGGAAACCGGCAATGCGGTCGTAGCCGATCCGGGCCAGCGCCGTGGCCGCGCGGCCGGCCTGGTCCGCGCTCTCGGCCACCAGCGCCAGCTCGTCCTCCGGGGCGAAGAACCAGCCGGCAAAACTCGCGATCATGTGCTCCGGGATCGCGATACTGCCCGGCAGGTGCGCGCCGAGATAGGCAGAGGCACTGCGCACGTCCAGCACCGTGGCCCGGCCGGCCGCGGCGAGGAATTCTCTGGTAGCCAGCGCCTGCGGCGGCAGAGGCTCCGGCACGGCCGAAGCACCCTCCAGGTTATACGCCTCCATGTAGCGGAAATAAGGCGGCTGGCGGTGATGCTCGGCGATCTTCGCCTCGATGAACTCGTCCCGGTCGGCGATCTGCAGACGCGGGTTGTTGCGCCGCTCGTAACCGACAGTGGACACCTCACGGTCGGCCATGGCATTGCCGCACACCGAGCCCGCGCCGTGGGCCGGATAGAGCACCGCCTGGTCGCCCAGCGCGCAGAGCTTGTGCAGGCTGTCGTACAGCAGGCCCGCCACCTCGCGCGCCCGGTCCGGATAGAAGTCGGTGCGACCCACGTCGCCGATGAACAGCGCATCGCCGGTGAACACGCCGACGGCATCGTCGCCGAAGGCGGGGTCGTAGAAGGCGAACGAGAGGCTGTCGTCGGTGTGGCCGGGGGTCTCCAGCACGCGGACGAGGATGCTGCCGATGCGGAACTCTTCACCCTCTCGCGCCGTCTCCGCATAGACCACGTCGCCGGCGGCGTTCGGCCCGTGGAAGACGGTGGCGCCGGTGCGCTCCGCCAGCACGGCCGCCCCCGAGAGCAGGTCCTCGTTGCGATGGGTCTCGAAGATGCGGGTGACGCGGCAGCCGTTGTTCGCGGCGATGTCCGTATAGATGTCGCAATCACGGCGCGGGTCGATGACCGCCGCCTCGCCGTCGCTGCCGAGCACCCAGGAGAGGTGCGCCAGACCTTCGCTTTTGACTTTCTCTACAAACATCCCGGTCTCCTTGCTCTGCATCCGTCCCTATTGCACCTAAACTAGGCCGCGCCGCACCGGAAGCAATGCGGGATATCAACGCTGGCCGGCGATGATTGCCGAGGTCCAGGACTTGCTGCCGGGTGTCCAGATAATGTGTAATCGACTTCGCGACGATAGATAGACATAACTAATGACCGGATTCGCCCTGCCCATCGCCAACCTCGTGGTCGCCGTCCTGCTCGCGCTGCCGGCATCCGCTTGAGGCCATCGCCCGAATATCCGAATCCATCCGACGGAGACAGACCATGCGTACACTGCTGATCACCGCTTTCCTGGCCGTCACCGGCCCGGCACTGGCCTGCGATGGCACGCTGCTGAACCAGGACTTCCGCCGCCTGGCATCCGACGAGTCCGTGAACCTCTGCGAGGCCTATCAGGGCAAGGTCGTCCTGGTGGTGAACACGGCGTCGAAGTGCGGTAACACGCCCCAGTACGAGGGCCTGGAGGGCCTGTACGAGGAGTACGGCGAGGACGGCCTGGTGGTGCTCGGCTTCCCGTCCAACGACTTCATGGGCCAGGAACCCGGCACCGAGGAGGAGATCCAGGACTTCTGCCGCTCCACCTACGGCGTGAAGTTCCCGATGTTCGAGAAGATCACGGTGCGCGAGGAGAATGCCCATCCCTTCTACCAGGCCCTGGCGAAGGAGGCGGGTACCTACCCGCAGTGGAACTTCCACAAATACCTGATCGGCAGGGACGGCAGGCTTATTGCCGAGTTCAGCCCGCGCACGAAGCCCTATGACACGACAGTCGTCGGAGCGCTCGAATCGGCGCTGGCCGAACCGGCGAGCTGATGCGCGCGGGCTGCGCTTCTCAGTACTGACCCATCTGGTTCTTGAGCGCACGGAGCACGTCGCGCCAGGCGATGATGCCGATCAGGCGGCCGCTCCTGTCCACCACCGGGTAGCGGCGGTAGGGAGACTCCAGGAAGTGCTCCGCCAGGGACATGATGCTGTCGCGGGGGCGCACCGTCTCGACGTTCCTGTGCATGTATTCCTCGACCCGACCGCCGGGCTCGCCATGGTAGGCGCCGTGCAGGGCCACCTTCATGAAATCACCCTCGGTGAGGATGCCGACGAGCCGGCCGCTGTGGTCGGTCACCGGCGCGCCGGCAACGTCGTTGTCCACGAAGATAGCCAGCGCGCGGAGAATCTCCATGTCCGGACGCAGTGTGAGGACATTCCGTGTCATGTAGTCCTGCACCTTCATCGTCTCCATCGCTTTCCCCTCCTCAGCGGCCCGAGCCGAAGTCGTCCAGGAAGATGCTGTCGCGATCGACGCCCAGCTCGTCGAGCATCTGGATGACGGCTGCGGTCATCACCGGTGGTCCACAGAGATAGTATTCCAGCTCCTCGGGAGCCGGGTGATCGTTCAGGTACTGCTCGTAGGCGACCCGGTGCACGAACCCGACCGGACCGTCCCAGTCATCCTCGGGCAGCGGATCGGAGAGCGCCACCTGCCAGTCGAAGTTTTCGTGTTCGGCGGCGAGGCGGTCGAAGTCCTCTCGATAGCAGAGCTCGCGCAGGCTGCGGGCGCCATACCAGAAACGGATGTGCCGGCCGCTCTGCCGGTTCAGGAGCTGATCGAAGATGATCGAGCGCATCGGCGCCATGCCCGCGCCACCGCCGATCAGCACCATCTCGCGATCGGACTCGTTGGCATGGAAGTCGCCGAACGGCCCCGAGAGCACCACTTCATCGCCTTCTGCCAGACTGAAGATCCAGGAAGACGCCTTGCCCGGCGGGGTGTTCTCCGGCGCATTCGGAGGGGGCACGGCGATACGCACCACCAGCATGGCGACGTCATCCTCACCCGGATGATTGGCCAGCGAATACGCCCGGGTCGTCGTCGAGTCCACATGTGATTCGAGTCGCAACAACCCATAGCGCTCCCAGTCCGTGCGATATCCCTCGGGGATATCGAACTCGGCGAACTTGACGTCGTAGGGCGGCGCCTCCAGCACTATGTAGCCGCCGGCCTCGAAATCGAGCCGTTCCCCTTCCGGCATCGCGAACACCATCTCCTTGAGGAACGTGCCGACGTGGCGGGCCGAGCGGACCGCGCTGGTCCAGCGCTTCACGCCGAAGAGCTGATCCGGCACCCGCACACTCATGTCGCCGCGCACCTTCACCTGACAGGCGAGCCGGTAGCCCTCTTCGGCCTCGTGGCGGTCGATGTGGTTCTGCTCGGTCGGTAACAGGTCGCCGCCGCCCTCCTGTACCTTCAGTTTGCACTGGCCGCACGTGCCGCGTCCGCCGCACGCCGCCGGCAGATAGAGCCCGTTATTACCCAGATCGGTCAGCAGCTGGGTACCGATCGGCACCTCGATGGTTCGCTGCCCGTTGATGGTGATTTCCGCGCTGCCTCCCGGCGACAGCCAGCGTCGGGCCAGCAGGACGATGTACATCATCGTCATCACCAGCAGGGTGAAGGTCACGACACTGAGCAGCACACCCGCCATCAGAACGCGAGCCCGGAGAGTCCGGCGAATCCGAGCGAGAGCAGGCCGGTGACCACGAACGCGAGACCGAGACCCTGCAGCCCCTCCGGTATGTCGCTGTAGTGCAGCCGCTCGCGGATGGCGGCGAACAGGATGATCGCCACTGCCCAGCCGACGCCGGCGCCCGCGCCGTAGGCCGTGCTCTCGGCGAGGCCGTACTCGCGCTCCACCATGAACAGCGAAGCGCCCAGCACCGCGCAATTGACGGTGAGCAGGGGCAGGAATATGCCGAGCGCCTGATGCAGCGCCGGCAGGAACCGGTCCAGGGTCATCTCCAGAATCTGGATGAGCGCCGCGATCACGCCGATGAAGCTGATGAGCCGCAGGTGAGTCAGATCGGTGTCCGGCAGACCCAGCCAGGCGAGCGCGCCCGGCCTCAGCACGTTTTCGAAGATCAGGTGGTTGATCGGCACGGTGATGGTCTGCACGACGACGACGGCGATGCCGAGACCGACTGCCGTGCCGACGCGCTTGGATACGGCGAGGAACGTGCACATGCCGAGCAGGAAGGCCAGCGCCAGGTTGTCCACGAAGACCGCACTCAGGAAAATGCCTGTCAGCTCACCCATCAGTCACCCTCCTGGAACTTGGAGGGCGGCGCCGACATGACCGTGTGCTCGCGCTGCGCCGGCCGCACCACCCTTATCCACCAGACGATGGCCGCGATGATGAAGAAGGCGCTCGGCGGCAACAGCATGAGCTCGTTCGGCAGATACCAGCCGCCCTCGCCGGAGACGGTTATGATCGGGTAGCCGAGCAGCGTGCCGGCACCCAGCAGTTCGCGGGCCGCGGCGACGGCGATCAGCACCACGCTGTAACCCAGGCCATTGCCGATGCCGTCCAGCAGGCTCTGCCACGGCCCGTGGCCCATCGCGAAGGTCTCGGTACGGCCGAGGATGATGCAGTTCGTGATGATGAGACCGACGAACACCGAGAGTATGCGCGAGACATCCGGCAGATAGGCGCGCAGGAATTCGTCCACCACGATGACGCCGCTGGCGATGATGGTGACCTCGATGATGATGCGTACCGCGTGGGGCATCTGTCGGCGCAGCATGCTGACCGCGACGTTGCTGAATGCGAGCACCGCGATCACTGCGGCGCTCATGACCAGCGCGGGGAACAGCGTCCGGGTCACGGCGAGTGCCGAGCAGATACCCAGGATCTGCATCGTGATCGGGTTGTTGTCCACGATGGGATCGACGAGCGTGCGTCCGTCACTCATGATGCGTCTCCCTCTTCGCGCAAGCGCTCGAGCAGCGGCCCGTAGCCATCCTCGCCCAGCCAGTACTGCAGCAGGCCGGTGACGCCCCGTGCCGTCTTGGTGGCGCCGCTCATGGCGTCGGTCTGGTAGCGGCGGGCCGGGTCGTCCTCGGCCAGAGCTTCCCGGGCGATGCCGAGCGCCGGGCGGCCCTGCTCGTCATAGGCCTGCTTGCCCGGCCAGCGGGCCTGCCAGTCCTTCTGCTCCACGAAGTCGCCGATGCCCGGCGTCTCGCCGTGTTCGTAGAAGGTCAGCGCCGCGACGGTCTCCAGGTCGCTCTCCAGCGCCAGATAGCCCTTCAGCGTCGACCACATGCCGCGGCCGTAGACCGGCAGCACGATGCGCTCCAGACTGCCGTCGTCCCGGTACACGTACACGGGCATGTAGGGCGCGCGGCGGCCCAGGCGTGCCGTATTCTCCGAGCGGGGAATCTCGACGCTCTGCGTCTCCGATTCGGCGACCGCCAGATAGTCGTACTCCCGGGGGTCGGCCGCGTCCGTATAGCGGCCCGTCTCGAGATCCACCAGGCGCACCTCCATGGCCTCGAAGCGCTCGGCTACCTCCCGGGCCGAGGTATCCTCGCCGGCCGCGATCAGCCCCGCGGCCGCCAGCACGCGCCGGTCGCGGTCGATGGAGGCGTAGCGCTCCTGTACGGGCCTGAGCCAGGCGACGGCCGCCGACACCATCAGCGAGCAGCCGATGGCGATGCTCAGCGTGAATACCGTGGTATGCGTAATGGTGTTACGGCTCATGACGCGAGCCTCCTGCGGTGGCGGCGCATCTGCCAGGCAATCACCGCATGATCGATCGCGGGGGCCGCGAGACTGACCAGCAGCACCGCATAGATCGTGCCTTCCGGATGGCTCGAATTCGCCACGCGGAACAGTATCGCCGCCGCCCCGATCGCGAGGCCGTAGATCCAGCGGCCGGAACGCGTAACCGAAGCGCCCACCGGATCCGTCGCGATGAAGGCAATCAGGAAAGCGAAGCCGCCCGTGACCAGGTGCCAGCGCCAGGGGAGATCGAAGGCGGGGTCTTCCGGACCCCAGGTGTTCAGCGCGAGCGTCATCGCGAGACTGCCGACGAGGGCCGCGGCGACGATACGCCAGGAAACCAGACCGCCGAGCATCAGCAGCACGGCGCCGAGTGCGCAGGCGAGCGCCGACGTCGTGCCGAAAGCCCCGATGTCGTAACCGGCCGCCACTGCCATGAGGCTGTGGCCGGCCGAGGCCAGGGCATCGGTACCGCCCGTGAGCGCCACGTCGAGTGCGCTCTCCACCTCCGCACCGGCCACCGGGAAGGCCAGCGTCGGTTCGGGCGTGCCGGGATAGGCGAAATGGAGGAAGACCAGCCCCAGCAGCGCCGGACTCACCAGGTAGCGCCCGGTGCCCCCGAACAACAGCTTGCCGACCACGAACGCGAAGCTCGCACCCACGGCCACCGTTGCGAGCGAGGCGCCGGCGGGCAGGAGCAGCACGAGCAGCCATGCCGTATGGAAAATCCCGCAGTCGACGGGCCGCTTCCGCAGCCGGGCGAACAGCGTCTCCCAGAGGAGGCCGGCGGCCAGCGCCACGAAGAGCAATGGCAGGAAATAGGCCAGGCCCACTGCCGCGGGCAATGCGGCCTGCGGCACGGCGGCGATGACTGCGGCCCGCCACGGCCCGATGGCCGCGGCCAGGTCCGGACCGGCGGCAGAGACGATCTGCATGCCCGTGAACCAGAGGCCGGCGGCCCAGGCCGGCAGGGTGGCCAACACTATCAGCAGCAGTGCCATCGGCACCGACATCGCGTCCCGCACATACGGAGCGCGGGTCGTCACGCGGGTAGCCGCCAGCGGCGGCAACAGTCCGAAACGAGGGCCGAACCTCTGCAGCAAGGGCGTCCGACGGCCCGTCATCCGCCGCTCCTCTGCTCGCCGGCCGCGAACTCCCGCCAGGCATCGGCATAGTCGTAGCGCGCCGGACACACGGCACTCAGCAATGCTAGATCCTCGGCTTCGAGCTCGAGGGCACCGAGCTCGATGGCCCGCTCGGCGTCGCTCGCGACCAGGGAACGCAGCAACGGGATCACCGGCAGATCGTAAGGAAAAACGCGCTCGTAAATCTCGAACGGCATCAGGCCGGCCGGGCGTCCCACGCGGCGTGTATCGAGCCGGCGCAGGCGCCGGGCGAGCAGCTTGGTCACGGGACTGGTGACCGAGAAGCCCTCACCCGCCCCGCCGTTGCGCTCGGCCGGCGCGGTCGCCTCCATCAGCGCACTGACCTGGCGGTGGTAGCGGCCGAGAAACGGCTGCTCGGTCGTCCACTCCCGGCCCGACAGCGGCGAGCCGGAGATCACGCGTCCGTCGGCGGCGAGCCCCCGATCCCGGACGAGAGCGTCGAGGCTTGCGCCCAGACGGGTTTCGATCAGACCCGGACGGCCGAGCGCCGAGCCGGCGACGGCGATGGTGGTTCCGGTATCGATGACCCGATCGACGAACAGGCGGCCGATGGCGACCACGTCCTGATAACCGATGTGCCAGACGGGCCGGGCTTCGGATGCGGGAGAGAGGTGGTGGATGTGTGTGCCTGCGAGACCGGCCGGGTGAGGCCCGCGGAATCGCACATGCTGCAACCCGGCCGTATCGGGCAGGTCGATGTAGAACTCGGGCGACGTGCACACGTACAGCGGCCCGCCTTGCAGCTGCGCAAGAACCCGCAGGCCGGCACGGAACGATTCCGCCCGCGGCTCGATCAGCACGGCCGGCTCGGCAGCCAGCGGCTCGGTATCGATGGCAGTGACGAACAGGGCATGCGGCTCGGCGTCCGGATCCGGAATACGGCCGTAGGGCCGCGTCCGGAAGGCGGGCCAGAGCCCGTGGCGCAGGAGCGTCTCGCGGATGGCTTCCGGGCGCATGCCCTCGATGGCGCCGCCGGGGACATCCACGTAACGGGTGGTCACCGAATCTTCGAGTTCGATCACCACCGCCAGCAGGACGCGGCGGCGGCCCCGCCGTATCGCGGTCACCCGCCCGTTGCCCGGCGAGCAGAAGCGGATGGACTCGCGCTTGCGATCCACGAACACCGGCTCGCCGATCGCGACCGTGTCTCCTTCCGACACCGCCAGCGATGGCCGCACACCGGGGAAATCCGTGCCGAGCAACGCGACACGCCGTACCGCAGGACCGCGCTCCAGCCGATCCCCGGCCGCGCCGGCGATCGGCAGGTCGTAACCCCGTCGTATTCTTATTTCTCTTGACACGCCTGACATTGAACGAATTCTATGGCGACCCCCCCGGTGGTCGATACGCAGCTTCCACGATCGCGAATCGACCCCGCCCTTTAGGTACATCCCAGAATTGTCACGGCGGCCGGATGCGGCGACGATCCTAATGACACGTAGGAGGGGCTTCAGCCCCGATCTTACACACAATCCGGGATACCCGGGGGAGGCGTCGCATGAAGACGGTCTTCATCAACCCCGAGCGGTGTATCGGTTGTCGGCAATGTGAGTTCGCATGTGCCGTGGCGCACTCGAGAAGCCACGATCCGGCCACGGCCATCGGCGAACGGCCCGCGCCCCATACCCGCATCCACGTACTGCCCGGACCTGCATTCAACACTTCCTTCCCGTCGCGCTGCCGGCACTGTGATCCGGCGCCGTGCGTGGGCGTCTGCCCCACCGGCGCCATGGGCCGCGACGACGCCGAGGGACTGGTGCTTGTGGATCCGGAACGCTGCATCACCTGCGCCATGTGCGCCATGGTCTGCCCCTTCGATGCCGTGGACTTCCACGTGCACGGCAACGGGGCGCCGGCGCGGCTCGTCGCCACCAAGTGCGACGGCTGCATCGACCGGGTGAGGGAGGGCAGGCAGCCGGCCTGTGTCGAAGCCTGCAAGGTCGGCGCACTGGTCTACGGCGAACTGAACGATCTGATCGCGGCGGGCCGCGCCACGCAGGCGAGCGCAATGCTCTCCGCCGCCGCTAGCGCCGAAACCCTGCCCGCGCCCGCCGGCGTGACCGGCTGGCGTGCCTGGGGCCGGGAGGCGGCACACGTAAACCGGGAGGTGGGTCATGGCCGCTCATGACAATGTGAAGCAATTCAGCATCAACAACGACGCGCTGGCCATGATCGCCAGGGCACGAGAAGAAGGCATAGAGACCGTATGGGACCGGCTCGCCGCCCAGCAGCCCCAGTGCGGGTACTGCGCCATGGGCGTGAGCTGCCGCAACTGCTCCATGGGGCCATGCCGGGTGGACCCCTTCGGCGACGGTCCGCAGAAAGGCGTCTGCGGCGCCGATGCCGACATCATCGTGGCCCGCAATCTGGGCCGCACCATCGCCGCCGGCGCCTCGGCCCATTCGGACCATGGCCGGGACATCCTCGAGGTCTTCGCCGAGCTGGCGAAAGGCGAGAGTTCCGGTTACGAGCTGCGTGACGAGACCAAACTGCGCAGCCTGGCCGGGGAATGGGGCATCGAGACGGACGGCCGGCCGCTCGAGGAGGTGGCCCGGGATCTCGCCGACTCCATGATGGAGGAATACGGCACGGCGAAGGGACACCTGACCTTCGCAGGCCGGGTACCCGAGGTCCGGACAGAGCTGTGGAAGAAGCTCGGCATCGCGCCCCGCGGCATCGACCGCGAGAACGTGGAGATGCTGCACCGGACCCACATGGGCGTGGACAACGATTACGTGAACACGCTCCTGCACGGCCTGCGCACCAGTCTGTCCGACGGCTGGGGCGGCTCGATGGTAGCCACGGAGCTCTCCGATGTGATGTTCGGCACGCCCAAGCCGACGAACTCGCGCATCAACCTGGGCACGCTGAAAGAGGAGTGCGTGAACATCGCCCTGCACGGGCACAACCCGGTGCTCTCCGATGTGATCCTGCAGGCGGCCGACGATCCCGAGCTGGTGGCGCTGGCGAAGGAGAAAGGCGCCGCGGGCATCAACCTGGTCGGTCTCTGCTGCACCGGCAACGAGCTGCAGATGCGCAAGGGCATCCCGATGGCCGGCAACCATCTGATGCAGGAACTGGTACTGCTCACCGGCGCACTGGACGCGATGGTGGTGGACTACCAGTGCATCATGCCGTCGGTGACCGACGTGGCGAAGTGCTTCCACACGGAGGTCATCTCCACGGCGGACAAGGCCAAGTTCACGGGCGCCACCCACATCTCGTTCGATCCGAAGCGCGGTCTGGAGATCGCGAAGGAGATCATCGGGCGCGGCATCGAGGCCTACGGCAATCGCAACCCGGAACGGGTGCGGATCCCGGAGGGCACGGTGGAGATGATGGCCGGCTTCTCGGTGGAAGCGATCCTGGGCGCCCTCGGCGGCACGCCGGAGCCCCTGGTCGAGGCCATCAAGGACGGGCGCATCCGCGGCGCCGCCGCAGTGGTGGGCTGCAACAACCCGAAGATCAAACAGGACCACGGTCACGTGACGCTGGCGAAACGGCTGATCGAGAACGACATCCTGGTGCTGGTCACGGGCTGCTCCGCCGTCGCCAACGGCAAGGCGGGCCAGATGATGCCGGAGGCGGCCGAGATGGCCGGACCGGGTCTGAAGGCCGTCTGCCAGGCGCTCGGCATCCCGCCGGTGCTGCACATGGGCTCCTGTGTGGACAACACGCGGGTGCTCGCGCTGGCGGCGGCGCTCGGCAACTACCTGGGCGTGGACATCGCGCAGCTGCCGCTGGCGGGCGCCGCACCCGAGTGGTACTCCGAGAAGGCCGTGTCCATCGGCACCTACGTGGTGGCGAGCGGTATCTACACGGTGCTCGGCGTACAGCCGGCGATCTTCGGCAGCCCGAACGTGGTGAACCTGCTGGCCGACGGGCTGGAGGACGTGGTCGGGGCCAAATTCTCGGTCGAGGCCGATCCCGAGAAGGCGGCGCTGCTGATCCGCCGGCACATCGAGCACAAGCGGGCCGGGCTCGGCCTGCCGCATCTCGAGGACGCCGAGATCGGCGCCGCGGCCTGAGGGGGCAGCCATGTGCGAGACATGCGGACAGCATGGCCACCCGGACGGCCGTTCTCACGGTCATGAGCACGGCCAGGCCCACGGACATTCGCACCTGCCGGCGAATGCGAAGGCTGAGGACTTCCGTGTCGTGGTGACGGGCAAGGGCGGTGTCGGCAAGACCAGCCTCACCGCCCTGCTCGCTCTGCGCCTCGCGCGCCGCGGCATGCGTGTCCTCTCCCTGGACGCGGATCCCCAGGTGAACCTGCCCTGGGCGCTGGGCCTGCCCGCGGAGGAGGCGCAGGCGCTGACGCCGCTATCGGAGAACGCGGATTACGTGGAGGAGACCACAGGAGCGCGTCCGGGCGACGGCTGGGGCTTGTTCTTCCGCCTGAACCCGAAGGTGGACGACGTGGTGGACCGGTACGGCACCGTGACGCCAGAGGGAATACGGCTGCTGGTGATGGGTAATACGGTACAGCCCGCGGCCGGTTGTCTGTGCCCGGAGAACGCGCTGCTGGCGGCCGTGGTGAACGCCATCGGCCTCCGTGAGGGCGAGGCCATCCTGATGGACACCCAGGCCGGCTTCGAACACTTCGGCCGCGCGCTCGCGCGCGGCTTCCGCCACGCGGTGGTGGTGGCCGATCCCACCTTCAACGGCGTGCAGGCGGCCCTGCACGCCGCCCGGCTGGCCCGCGACCTGGACATCGGCGCGGTCCACCTGGTCGTGAACGGCGTACGTGACGACGACGAGTACCGACGCGCCCTGGCGAGGATCGAGGAGGCGGGCGGATTCGACTTCGCGAGCAGCCACCGGCTGCCGTGGGACGAGACATTGCGGCGCTCCGAGCCCCGGGTGGCTCCAGCGCTGGACGAGGCAGCCGAGCCCGCGCTCGCCGCGGCCGTGGATGGCCTGCTGCAGGCGCTGGTCGGCGACAAAACGAAGACGAGACGAGGACTGGCAACATGCGCATCCTGATACTGGGTGCCGGACCGGCCGGCATTTCCGTGGCGGAAAACATCCGTGACCTCCAGGACCTCGCCGGCTCCGCGCCGGAGATAGCGATGGTCTCGGCCGAGCCGTTCCCGCCCTATTCGCCGCCGGCCATGGCGGACCACTTTCTGACCGGTGACGAGTCGCGGCTGTACTGGAAGGGGAGCGATATCTGCGAACGGCTGCAGGTCGACTACCACCCGGGCAGGATCGTGACCGGGATCGATGCGGAGGCTCGTCGCGTCAGCCTGGCCGAGGGCGAGCCGCTCGCCTGGGACCGGCTGGTGATCGCGACCGGCAGCCGGCTGCATGCCCCTGTCGAGGGCGCGACGTTGCCCGGCGTCTACAATTTCAAATCTTTGTCGGCGGCACGGGAACTGGTCGAACACGCCCGCCGTGGCCAGGTGCAGAAGGCCGCGATCGTCGGCGCGGGGTTCATCGGCGTGGAAGTGGCGCTGGTGCTGGCCGACCTCGGGCTGGAGGTAACGCTGGTCGAGCAAGCCGAGGGGGTGATGCCGCGGATGCTGGACGAGGAGACGGCGGAGATCGTACGCCGGGCGCTCATCGCGCGCGGCGTCCGCATCCTCACCGATACGGCCGCGAGCGCCTTCGCCGGCAACGGCCGCGCCCGGGCGGTGGTGCTGGAAAGCGGCGACGTGATCACGGCGGACGCGTGCATCGCGGCCACCGGCGTGAAGCCGAACATCGACTACCTGGCGGAGGGCGGTTTCGACCTGGGCTGGGGCGTGCGGGTGGACCATCGCCTGCACACGGGCGTGCCCGACGTGTGGGCCGCGGGCGACTGCGCGGAGACCTGGGACCGGATGACCGGCGAACGCTTCGTGCACGCGATCTTCCCGAACGCGATCAGCCAGGGCCGCGTGGTGGCCGAGCAACTCATGGGCTTCGAGACGCTGTACGAGGGCGCGGAGACCATGAACAGCCTGAGACATCTGGGCGTGCCCGTGATGGCGATGGGCGAGCTGAGGGGCGATGCGGAAGCCGTGCGCTCGACGGCCGACTCGCTGCGCCGGATCGTGCTGCGCGACGGCTGCATCGTCGGCTTCAGGCTCGCAGGAGATATCCGGGGCGCCGGCGTCTATCGTTCCCTCATGCTGCGCCGCATCGACGTCGGCGCCTACGGAGAGAGCCTGGCCGACCCGACCTTCATCGACCGCCGGCTGGCCGACCCCTTCGTCCAACTCGCCGCCTGAGAAAGAGGTGCCGGACCGAACTTTTGCAAGTTTCTTAACTTGTTGCAGTCGGTCGTTCCGGCTCAGGACTGACTCGC
>Ga0102938_10001398_pt1 | contig 18220 bp, 12 predicted proteins | sample SalPonR2_B_D2_MG_FD_84516 | JGI IMG/M metagenome (GOLD analysis project Ga0102938, IMG submission 84516) | Salt pond soil microbial communities from South San Francisco under conditions of wetland restoration - Salt Pond MetaG R2_B_D2_MG | ecosystem: Environmental > Aquatic > Marine >...
CAGCAGGTTGACCAGCGTACGCAGGCGGTGGCTGCTTTCGGCCTGCCCGAAAGCAGCCACCGCCTGCGTACGCTGGTCAACCTGCTGGCTGCACTGCTGAAGCTGGGCATCGTCGCGCTCATGACCTGGGGCGTGTTCCGTGGAGTGGATTTCAGCGTGAGCTTCAGCATGTTACCCGGGGTGAATTTCATGCTGCGCGCGGATGCCCTGGCGATGCTGTTTGCCGGACTGTCGGCGATACTCTGGCTGTTCACCACGATCTACGCGGTAGGTTACCTGGAGGACTCTCCCAACCGCAGTCGCTTTTTCGGCTTCTTCAGTCTCTGTGTAGCCAGCACCATGGGTATTGCCCTGGCCGGCAACCTGTTCACCTTTTTTCTCTTTTACGAGATGCTCACCCTGTCGACTTATCCGCTGGTGGTGCATCGCGGCACCGACAAGGCGCTGCGGGCCGGCCGCAACTACATCGTTTATACCCTCGGCGGGGGCGTGGTCCTGCTGCTCGGGATTGCCTGGCTGCACGGCCTGGCGGGGGACCTGGCTTTTCGCGAGACGGGCCACTTCCAGGGGTCGGACCCGGCACTGCACGGCCAGTTGACGCTGGTTTTCATCCTGTTGATCGCTGGCCTGGCGGTCAAGGCGGGCATGTTCCCGGTACACGGCTGGCTGCCCCAGGCGATGGTGGCGCCCGCTCCCGTCAGCGCCCTGTTGCACGCGGTGGCAGTGGTCAAGGCGGGCGCGTTCGGCATAGTGCGCGTGGTCTATGACATCTACGGTATCGACTTCGCCTACATGCTGGGATTGCTCGAGCCCCTGGCGTGGCTGGCGGCGTTCACGATTCTCTACGGTTCCGTGCGGGCCCTGTCGCAGATCGATCTCAAGCGCCGGCTGGCTTACTCCACCATCAGCCAGGTGTCCTACATTATCCTGGGGGTGACCCTGTTTGGCCCGGTGGGTACGGTGGGTGGCCTGGTGCATCTGCTGCACCAGGGCATGATGAAGATCACCCTGTTCTTTTGCGCTGGCAACTACGCCGAGACGCTTGGGGTGCACCGGGTGGACGAGCTGGACGGGGCCGGCGCGCGCATGCCCGCGACCTCGGTGGCCTTCACCGTGGCGGCCCTGGGTATGATCGGGCTGCCGCCCCTGGCGGGTTTTGTTACCAAGTGGATACTGGGTACCGGGGCCTTGGCCGCGGGCATGCAGTGGGTCATTGCGGTCCTTCTGCTCAGCAGCCTGCTGAATGCCGCCTACTTCCTGCCGATCGTCTATAGACTCTGGTTTTGTCCGGTGGCTGCTCCCTGGCCGGCGGAGCGACGCTGGGGTCGGCTGGAGACCAATGCCTGGCTCTTCTGGCCGCCGTTGATAACCCTGCTGATGCTGGTGCTGGTTGGGCTACTGGCGGCGACGAGCTTCAGCCCCCTGGCCTGGGCCCGGCTGATTGCCACGCGGATGTATCTGCCGTGAACATCACTGCGCCAGTCGTACTGGTTGCGGCCAGTGTGCTGCTGCCGCTTTGTTACCCGCTGCTTGCGGCGCGTCGCGGCTGGCGCGGGGCCCTGCGCATGGCCTTGCCCCTGCTGCCCCTGCCGGCACTGTTGCTTGGCCTGTTCTCCGCGGCGCCCTGGACGCTGGAACTACCCTGGCTACTGCTGGGGAGCACCTGGATGCTGGACGAGCTGCGACGTGCGTTTCTATTGCTGGCCGCGCTGCTGTGGAGTACTGCGGGCTTGTACGCCGTCGGCTATCTCGGCGCAGAACAGTTACGCCGTTTTTGTGTGTTCTGGAGCCTGACCCTGAACGGTAATATCGGCCTTGTGCTGGCTGCTGATGTCGCCAGTTTCTACGGCTTTTTTACGCTGATGACGTTCGCGGCCTACGGCCTGGTGGTGCATGTCGGCGGTCACCGGGCGCGGCGCGCGGGGCGCGTCTACCTGGTGATGGCGCTGTGCGGCGAGATGGCATTGCTGGCCGGGTTTCTGCTGGCGGCGCAAGCCGCGGACAGTCTCCTGCTGGCCGACCTGCCAGCGGGCGTGGCCGCGAGCGCAGACGGCTGGTTGATTACCGCGCTGTTTATCGCCGGCTTCGGGGTGAAGGCGGGCCTGCCCGGCCTGCATTTCTGGCTGCCAATGGCTCACCCGGTTGCGCCCACGCCCGCCAGCGCCGTGCTCAGCGGAACGATGATCAAGGCCGGCCTGCTGGGCTGGTTGCTGACCCTGCCCCTTGGCCAGGCGGGTTGGTTGCCCTGGGGGCAGTTCCTGGTGGTGATGGGTTTCGTGGCTGCCCTGGGCGCGGCGCTGTTCGGTGTGGTGCGGCGTGATCCCAAGACGGTGTTGGCCTGGTCCAGCATCAGCCAGATGGGGCTGATGACCGTGTTGGTGGGTGCCGCGCTGGCGGTGCCGGGGCAGGCCGATGTGATGCTGCCGATTATTGCGCTGTTTGCGCTGCACCACGGTCTTGCCAAGGGATGCCTGTTCCTGGCGGTGGGCCTGGTGCTGCCGGCGAGGCGTGCGCTGCGGGTATTGTTGTGGCTGCTGATCGCACTGCCCGCGCTGTCACTGCTGGGGCTGCCATTGACCAGTGGCGAGCTGGCGAAGGGGGCGATGAAGACCGCCCTGCTGACGGCACCTGGCCTGCCGCTGGCGCCCTGGCTGCCCTTGCTGCTGCACGCGACTACACTGGCGACCTTCGCGCTGATTGCCCGCTATGGCTGGATGCTCTGGCGACAACTGGAGCCGGGTTGCGCTCCCGTCAGCCGCTGGTCCGGCTGGGGGGTCGCCGTGCTGTGTACCGCGGTACTGTTCTGGTGGCTGCCCAGCGTTGGCGGCTGACCAGGTTCGTTGCTATATCCCGGGCATACTTGTCGATGCATCGGAGCGAAACATTTATCCAACACGCAGGAGCAATTGATGAACCTACAAGAACTGCTGGACGAGCGTGATATCAGCCGCGGGCTTGCCCGCTTTGCGCGCATTCTGGACACCAAATCCTGGTTGGAATTATCGCTGGTGTTTGCTGAAGATATCGCCTTTGATTACGGCACCGGCGAAGAGCGCCATGGCCTGGAAGCCCTGCGCGACAACATGACACGCTTCCTGGACAAATGTGGTCCAACACAGCACCTTATCGGCAGTCTCCTCGTGGATGTAGACGGCGATACCGCGCTCAGCCGGGCCTACGTGCAGGCGCGCCACCAGGCGGCGAGTGACCCGGGTGGCGCGGTGTTTGATACCAACGGCGAATACGTGGATCGCTGGGAGCGGCGCGCCGAGGGCTGGCGTATTGTGCGCCGCGACGCCATCTGGGCAACGCACTCCGGGGACCCGGGCGTGATAGGCATGCGCTGAAGGCGTCCCGGGGCCGCGCGACGCCGCGATCAATCTGCAGCGGCGAATACCCGGTTGAGCGCCGGGTCATTCGGTGGGTTCCACACGCAGCGCGTGCCCGCCGGATGGTAAATGTAGGCGACACAGGCATTGCAATTATCACAGCCGGATTCCCGCTGTTCCCCGCTTGCGAATTTATTCACCAGCGCGGGGTCGTGCAGCAATGCGCGTGCCAGCACAACGCAGTCAAACCCCTCGGCGAGTGCCTGCCCGGCGTTAGCGAGCGACTTCACGCCCCCGAGGTAGGCCAGCGGCAGGCTCACCGCTGCCCGAATCTGTCGCGAGTACTCGAGGAAGTACATTTCCTTGAAGCTGATCTCCGGTTCACTGGAGGCCGCCGCGTTCATCGCCAGCGCCGCCAGCCTTTCACCCTGTTGCTTCAGCACTTTGCTGATTTCCTCCCGGTTCATGCGGCTGCCGAACATGAACCAGGTGGACTCCACGTTGCGACCGCCGCTCAGCACGAGCATGTCGGCCCCCGCCTCCTGCAGGGCCTTTGCCGTCACGCTACCATCCTCGGCGGTAGCCCCCCGACGCACGCCGTCGGCGACATTGATTTTCGCCAGTACGGCGGTCGTGTCGCCCACGGCCGCTTTCACGGCTGCCAGCACACGCGCGGGAAAGCGTACGCGGTTCTCCGCGCTGCCACCGTACTGGTCGTCGCGCCGGTTGCTCAGCGGGGAGATGAACTGGTTCAGCAGGTAGCCGTGGCCCATGTGCAGTTCAACCGCGTCAAAACCGGCTTCCCGCGCGAGTTTTGCGGCGGCCACGAACTGCTCGATCACGCGCCGCATGTCATCCTCGCGCATGGCGCGCTGCAAAAAATTCCCCTTCAGGGCGCCGGCGGGATTCAATCCGGACGAGGCACTGATCAGCCGGCCTTTCACCTTCAAGCCGGTAACAAAAGAACCGCCGTGCGTGATTTGTGCGGAGATGGCGGCCCCGCCCGCGTGCACGGCGTCGGTGAGTGCCCTGAGGTCCGGCAGAAATTCCGGGTTCATCCATATCTGGTTGGCCAGCGTGCGGCCCTCCGGCGCTACCGCCATGTACGCGACGGTAGTCATGCCCACGCCGCCCTCGGCGAGGTCGCGGTGGTGCTTCACAAGCGCCCGCGTGGGCCGGCCCTCGAACGACATTGCCTCGTTCGCGCCGGATTTGATAAAGCGGTTGCGCAGGGTCAGTGGGCCGATGGTGATGGGGTCGAAGGCTGAGATGGTGTGGGTCATAGGGTTTATCCGTGAACAGGCTCTGCCGTGAATGAAATTTGACGTGGGTGCAGGATACGCCATGCGCGTTGGCGAGTCGGGCGAACGTGGACAGGCGCATCTATTGGGCTACATAGTCAACCACGGGTGCCTTTTTGCGTGGTGCGGGTAGGCAGGGTAGCGCATTCGCGCGACTCTCGCAGTGTGGCCGCGTGCGCGGCGGGCGCCGGCCGTTTTCGCAGGCTGGGTAACGGGAATGGGCCCTTTGTTGGCACTCCAGGGAGATACTGCAATGTCTGACGTCACTATCGATTATCCGCGCCCCGAGGTCGCGCTGCTGCGCCTGAACAGGCCGGACTGCCTCAACGCGCTGTCCTGGAATCTGGTTACCGAACTGCACGTCGCGCTGGATGCCCTCAATACCAACAATCGCTGTCGTGTGGTGGTTCTCACCGGTGCAGGCAAGGGGTTCTGCGCGGGGCTGGATCTGCGCGATCAGGGCAACCCGGGCGAACTGGTGGAGGGCTTGCCGAGCGGGCCGCAGGCCGGGCTCATCGCACAGAATCACATTGCGAGCCTGGTACCGCACCTGCGGCGCATTCAGCAGCCGCTGATTGCGGCCATTAACGGTGTAGCCTACGGCGGCGGGCTCGCGCTGGCGCTGGGTTGCGATGTACGGATTGCAAACCGTTCCGCGCGCCTGTGCACGCAGTTTATTCGCCTGGGTGTATCCGGTTGCGATATCGGTGTGAGTTACATGTTACCGAAGTTGATCGGCGCATCGCGTGCGCACGACCTGATCATGACCGCTCGTGTGATTGACGCCGGGACGGCGGAGCGCTACGGCGTTGTGACCCGCGTGGTGGATGATGCGGCGCTCGAAGACGAGGCGCTGGCGCTGGCCGATGAGCTGTGCGACTTCGCACCCTTTGGCCTGATGGCCACCAAGCAGGTGATGTGGGCAAACCTGGATACGCCCAATCTCGAAGCGGCGATCCAGCTGGAAAACCGCAACCAGATCATGGCAGGGCTGTCCGGCGAGGCGGAGGAAGCGGGCAGGGCGTTCTTCGAAAAGCGCAAACCGCGCTGGTCACACCAGCGCGAGGATGACTAATGGGTGTGGTCGGGTAGATGGGCTGGAAAACCGCCCTGGCCCCCGCCCGCGGTCAGCGTTGCCTGCCGCGCAAACTCACCAGGGCAAGCAGCATGGTCAGTGTACCCAGCAACCACAGGAGCGGAAGCCCCATCACAGGAACCGCTGTCGCGCCCGCGCTGGCGTTGCTCGCGGCGGTGGTGATGATGTTGTCCAGCAATGAATCGACCGAGGGGCCCGTATTTTGAAGCTCTACGCGCTCGACATTGCTCAGTGCGCTCAGGTCCACCGTGATCCAGTCGTCGGAGTCGATGGTGTGCTGCACCAGAACTGGCGCGCCACCGCCGGCTGGAAAGCCGGTAATGTTTACGGTTCCCGATTCGGGGGCGGGGAAGCGGCTGAAATCGATTGAGACCAGGTTGAAAGGCGCGGCGTCCTGGCGTGTCAGCGTCAAAGTGAGGGGCGTCGGGTTGCAATCACCGCACCAGCCGAACACGGTGGTACCGTTTGTGGGCACGCCGGGGGGATCCGGAAATTCATTGGCTGCGCCCAGCACGCAGGAGTCCGGGTCGTTGGGAGGTATGGGCGTATCGTCGACGATGCTCAGGCCGTTCTGAATGACACCGTTGGCGCCGTCGGGGCAGGCCGCCGTATCCGGGAAGTCTTCAAAATCCATCACCTGCGCGAGGCTGGCGGGAGCCACCAGCATAAAGCTCATGACTGACAGGGCAAACAGGATTGATCTCATGGCGGGGCCTCCATGCCATCGTCGCACTGCGACGCGTTTCTATTTTGTCAGGGATTATGTATAAAGCCGCGTGGGTTGGCAACGTGAACTAATTACGCGCGGTGCTCCCGCGGAGCCGCGGTCGTATCAGGTTGCCAGTGCGGAGATAAATGGCCCGTCCACGCAGATTCTGCGTCCGTCCGGTGCGGCGCAGGCACCACAGATGCCCACGCCGCATTTCGTCAGGTAATCGATAGCACCGAAGGACTGTTCGGGTCGACAGAATTCGCGCTGCACCGCGAGCGCCGCCTGCACCATGGGTTCGGGGCCGCAGTTGTAGAACACCAGCGATGCAAGTTCTTTTGCGGACATTGCTGCAAGACGCACGCGCAGCAGTTCGGTCACTCTCCCGTGAAAACCCTCGCTGCCGTCGTCAGTGGCCACGTGAACCCCGGCCACCTCGCGACACTCGTCAAGGAAGTACAGGCGGTCGCTGGAACGCGCGCCCACGAATATTTCTGTGTCGCCGAAATCACGCGCAAGCTGGTACACCGCCGCCAGGCCGGTACCACCAGCTACCGCCATGATTTTTGCCCCCTCCGGTGGTGACACGGGAATGCCGTGCGGGCCGCGCACATACGCCTCGGTACCTGCTGGCAGTGTCATCAGCGCGTGGGTGAATTCACCGACGTCGATTACTGCCAGGGTGAATGGGTTATCAGTCAGTGCCGAAAAGGGTTTTTCGCCCAGCCCGGGAATCCACAGGAACACGAATTCTCCCGCCTGGATATTGATCGCGCGGTCGAAGCGCAGCAGCGTCATGTCATCACACACGCGGGTGTTTTCCACCAGGGTGACGGGCCGGAAACGCATGTCGATATCGTAGCGCACCAGCGCCTCGGCGCGTTCGCCCCCGCTGTCGAGTTCGGCCTCCAGGGTAGCGAAATAGTCGGCGATTTCGGCGGAAGTGAGCCCCACCAGGGATGAGCCCACGCCCACCACGGTTGCGCCGGCATCCCGGAAAGCGCGCACATCGTCTGCGCTGCTCACACCGCCGCAGCCGATGATCGGAACGTTGGTGGCCGCCGCCACATCGCGCACGCACTTGAGCCCGGTAGGCAGCACGCCCTTGCCGGAAATGCCGCCCTCGCCGTTGCTCAACACCGCGTGACCGTAGGCGGAGGTATAGCCCGGCCCCACTGTGTTTATGGCGCAGAGGCCGTCGGCACCCGCCTCCACCGCCGCGCGCGCGATAGCGGCGATATCCGGGGTGTTGGGCGTGAGCTTGGGAATCACGGGGATGTCTACCACCGCTTTCACGGCCGCCGTGATTTCCCGCACGAGGGCGGGGTCCTGGCCCATGGCCATACCGTAGCCCCTGGCGTGCGGGCAGGAGAGGTTCAGCTCCAGGCCATCCGAAACCGGTGCCAGAAGCTTCGCCACTGCCACAAACTCTTCCACACTCCCGCCGAAAATGGAGGTGAGCAGGAAACGGTCCGCGGGAACGCGCAGGGCGCCGAGCAGTACCGCCGACTCCCTGGCCCCCGGGTTGGTGAGGCCGACCGCGTTGACAAAACAGCCCGGAGCATACTGGCTGAGAACCGGCTCGCGGTTACCGCTGCGCGGCTCGAGCCCGATGCTCTTGGTAGTGATCACGCCCACCTGCGGTATGTGGTCAATGACATACTGGATGATTGGCGTGGCGGTGGTCACGATGCCCGAGGGAATGGTGAACCCGCCGGAGAGGGTCTTGCCGAAAAACTGGATGCTGCGGCTAGCGTTCACTTGATGGCTCGTCTGTTGCCAGCCAGGAGAGCGTCGCACTGAGGCGATCGTCGTGAGGCGTGTGAAAAATCCGGGCTGATTTTACGCCGCGCCAGGAGATCAGTCCTGAGTCCGATAGCCTCCCGCTGCACTGGATGGAGGTTGCGGGTGCGTGCGTATTATACGGCCAGCGGATGATCGGCGCTAATGGCGCTGCGAGTGTTCAGCGCCAGTCGCTTGCACGCACGCGCCCTGGAGGAGTCCGGGTTCCGGCGCGGTGTCGGGGCCGGAACACGGAAGGTGGGCGTATTGCCCTAGCCAGCGGTTAGGTCCTTGATTGACTCGGTGGTGCCGTTGGTCTTGCACGAGTCGATGCCATTGGTGCAGCCGGCATCCGATTCGTACATCTGGCTCTGGCCGATCACCTGGTGGTTTTTTGCCTTCAGCAGGAAGTAGGGCTTGCCGCTGGTTGATGTCTTGCATTCGTACTGGCTGTCTTCGGTGCAGTTTTTCTGTACCGAGTTGATGCCGTTGATGGCCGCGGATTTGGAGCTGTACATCTCGCTCTTGAGTATGTTCTGGCCATTGCCGGCCAACAGATTGAAGAAGTACTCGCCGTTCTTGGCAATTTTAAGTTCAAAGCTTCCAGCCATGGTGGTTCTCCGTGGGTTATCGGTGAGTCGCCGCTCGGTTCGGCTGGTCCAAGTTTAGACGCTGTAGCGTATGCCGCCAACAGGCACGGTCGAACGGATGGCCGGCGGTGAGGGTCTGTACTCAGGTGCCGCAGAAGGTCTGCGTGACCACTTCATCCGCCGCGGGCGGCGCGGCGAAATGCCGGTCCTCGTGCCGATAGGCGTGCGGTGCATCCAGCGCGGCAAGCAGCAGGTGAAAGGGTTCGAAATCTTCCCCGCGTTGCGCCGCGTCGATCACGGCCTCCACCTGGTGGTTGCGCGGTATGTAGGCCGGGTTGGCAAGATACATTGCTGCCTGCCTTTGCGAGGCGCTCTGTGTGTCGTCTGCGAGGCGAGCTTGCCACCGTTGCAGCCACGCTGTAAGCACCCCGGGCACGGGAAAGTCGTCGCTGAGTTTTTCCGCGGTGCTGTCCGGGTCGGCAAGATCGGCGAGTTGGCGGAACGTGAGGGTGAAATCCAGCCCGTTATCGGCCATGAGTGCGAACAGGTCTTCCACCAGCGCGGTGTCGGAATCCACGAGCGTCGTGAGCCCGAGCTTGGTGGCCATGCCGGCGCTGTGGCTGTCCATGAATTGTCCGGGAAAGTCGTTGATGACCGCCTGGGCTTGCGTAACAGCGGCTTCCCGGTCCTCGTCCAGCAGGGGTAGCAGGGCGCGCGCCAGGCACGAGAGGTTCCAGTGAGCTATGCCCGGCTGGTTGCGATAAGCGTAGCGGCCGCCGCGATCAATGGAGCTGAACACCTGTTCCGGATTGAAAGTGTCCATGAAGGCGCAGGGGCCGTAGTCGATAGTCTCGCCGCACAGCAGCATGTTGTCCGTGTTCATCACACCGTGTATGAAACCGAGCAACTGCCAGCGCGCAATCAGGGCGGCCTGCCTGGCGACTATTCCCTGCAACAGGGCGAGAGCGGGTTTTTCCGCCGTGGCAGCTTCGGGGTAGTGGCGGGCTATCACGTGCTGCACCAGCAACTCGAGGGCCCGGGTGTCTTTCCTTGCGGCAAAAAACTCCAGTGTGCCGATGCGAATGTGGCTGCTGGCCACGCGCGCCAGCACTGCGCCCGGCAATGGTTGTTCCCGGACCACCAGCTCACCGGTAGTGACGGCGGCAAGCGCGCGCGTGGTCGGCACGCCGAGGCGATGCATGGCTTCGCTGAGCAGGTACTCGCGCAACACCGGCCCCAAGGGTGAGCGGCCATCACCGCCGCGGGAGTAGGGAGTCGGGCCGGAGCCCTTTAATTGCAGGTCGAAGCGCCTGCCGTCGGTGGCGATCAGTTCCCCGAGCAGGATCGCGCGGCCGTCGCCCAGTTGCGGGTTGTAGCTGCCGAACTGGTGCCCCGCGTAGACCGCGGCGATGGGCTCCGCGCCTTCCGGGAGGGCATTGCCCGCCACGCAGTTGACGCCCGCCTCGCTGGCGAGCCAGTCGGCATCCACGCCCAGGTAGGCGGCCAGTGGCCGGTTTACCCGGATCAGGCCGGGCTTGTCTACCGGCGTGGGCGCCAGCCGCGCATAGAAGCCCGGTGGCAGGGTGGCGTAGCTGTTGTCGAAGGGCAGTGGCTGCAAAAAAGTACTCGCTGACGGTCTACTGGGTGTGTTGTCGGTATCGCGGTCTGCCTTGCGGCGTGCGCCGGCATCGAATGCACCAGCATAGAACATGTTCACAGGTTTCGATACCATGCGCAGCAAGGTCGGGATCGGGAGTGCCGATGCCGACGGGGAAGTATAACGAGGAACCACAGCATGGCCAAAAAAGCCTGGGATACCCTGATAAAGAACGCGCTGGTGTTTGACGGTACCGGCGCGCCGCCACAGCAGCAGGAAATAGCCATCAAGGACGGGCGTATCGCCGCTCGCGGGACCGCACTACCCACCACGCAGGCGACACGCGTTATTGACGGGGAAGGCAAATGGCTGATGCCCGGGCTGCTCGACATTCATACGCATCTCGATCTTGAAGTAGACCTGGAGCCCGGTCTGCCCGAGGTGGTACGCCACGGCACCACCACGGTGCTGGTGGGTAACTGCAGCCTTGGCACCTGTTTTGGCCGTCAGCAGGAGGGTGAGCAGAACCCCATCGTGGATTGCTTCACGCGGGTGGAGAACATCCCGAAGTCAGTGCTCAACAAATGCGTGGAGGCGGTGGAGTGGGATAGTACCGGCGCGTACATGACGCATTTTGACGACATGCCGCTGGGCCCGAACATCGCCGCGTTCGTACCGCATTCCATGTTGCGCGTCGAGGCGATGGGCCTGCAGGACAGTATCAGCCGTGATCCCACCGAGGCAGAGCTGCAGCGCATGGAGCAGTTGCTGGCTGACGCCATGGACCAGGGCTACCTGGGCATGAGTACGGATGGCCTGCCGTTTCATTACCTTGCCAACGCCCCGCATACCGACAAGCGCATCCCCACGCAGTTTGCCGGCATGAAAGAAATGAAACGGCTGTTGAGGGTGGTACGTGAACGCGACCGCGTGTGGCAGACGACGCCGATCATAGAGAATCGCGCCAAGGCATTCATGTATTTCATGTTGTCCAGTGGAAGGCTGTTTGGGAAAACACTGAAGACGTCCGCGCTCTCAGTGATGGAGTTTGTGCTGATGCCGAAGGCGCATCGGGCATTCCTCGGGTTCGCGGCGTTGCTCAACAGCCGCCTGCTCAAGGGCAATATCCACTTTCAGGCGCTGGGCACCAATTTCCGCGTGTGGTCGGATGGCATCGTCTCGCCGCTGTATGAAGAGCTGGATTCAACCTGCGAGTTGATCGCCAAGGAATACGACGACGTGGAGGGGCGCATGGCGCTGCTCAACGACCCCGCGTTTGTGGAGCGGTTCCGCCGCGACTGGCTGCATGGCCGCACCGGGCGCAACCTGGCTCACCTGCGCACGCGGCTCGGCTTTCCGGACAACATCGTAATACGCGATCTGCGTTTGATGGTGTTTGACGGCGCGCCGGTCGCCGAGTGGGATGGCGAAAACATGCAAACAGTCTACGAGCGGGTGCTGCGGTATCAGGCCGGCGCCGCCAATGCTGCGCGCTCGGATGCGGAGCGCGAGGCGCTGGATTTGTTTCCGCGGCCGCTGGGGGATGATGCCGACTTCATGTTGCACATGCTGCGCACCTACGACAAGAGCTTCCGTTTCTATGTAGACGTGGGCAACGTCAACCGCGACGAGACGCTGTCCCTGTTGCTGCATAGAAATGCGTTACCCGGGTTCAACGACTCCGGTGCGCACATCACCAATATGGCGTTTTTCGATACCAATCTGATGTCGCTGAAGCTCGCCAGCGAGCAGTCGCTGGATACGGTGAGTGCTATCGTCCGGCGGTTAACGCGGGAGCCCGCGGAATTTTTCGGCCTCGATGTCGGCACCCTGGATATCGGTGCACAGGCAGACATCACCTTGATTGACCCCGAGGTGCTGCGTAACTGGGACAGCAACGAAACGCGGCTGCTCACCTATCGCGAACTTTTCGAGCACGACCAGATGGTCAGCCGTTCGGACGGCGTGGTGAGTTGTGTGTTGATCAACGGCGAGCCGGTGTGGGAGGCGGGCGAGTTTACCCCGGCACTTGGCAATCAGCCGCTGGGGCGAGCGCTGCGCGCGGCTTGATCATCTCTCCGGGGTAGTGCCGCTGCTCTCCGGTGGCTCGACCCCGTCGACCTCAATTTCCATGAGCAGTTCGTCCGCGGCCACCTGGGCGCCGCTGGCTACCAGCACCTCTCGTACACTGCCCGTGGCCTCGGCCGTGATGGCGTAGTGCATTTTCATCGCCTCCAGTACGGCGAGAGTCTGGCCCACTTCCACGCGGTCGCCGGGCGCGACATTCACCGCCAGCAACAACCCGTGCATCGGGGCGCTAACGCTGCCACCGCCCGCCTGTGTGTTCTGCTGTCCGTCGAGACGGATCAGGTCGCGGTACTCGCTGCTGGAGCCGGCCAGCGACAGGAACAGGTGACCGGGGGCCGCCAGATGATAGCGGGCGCGGTGGCGCAGCCCTTCTACCTCGATCAGTGCGGTGCTGTCCGCCAGTTCCAGCAGGGCAATGCGCACGCTCTGTTCTCCCGCGGATACACGGTACTCCCTGCCCGCGCGCAATGGGCTGACGCTGAAATCGTAGAGTGTATCGGCATGCTGATAGCGTTTACGCGCAACCAGCGGGCTGGCACTGGACCAGTCGCGCAACTCTGGCGACACGATAACGCTTCCGGCATGTGCCGCGGTATGTTCCAGGGCCAGTTCGATGACCGCCGCCGCGGCATGCTCGGTAAAGCCAGGCCCCGGTAATCCGGGCTCGTGGTGACCCGGCCCTGCGCCGAAGGCCTCTTCGATGAACGCCGTGGTCGCCGCCCCACGCGCGAAGCTATCCTGCTTGAGGCAGGCAAGCAGGAAGTCGCGATTGTGCGGTGGGCCGAACAGCACAGTTTGCTCCAGCGCTTCAATCAGTCGCAGCCGCGCAACGTCACGGTTGGGCCCGTGAGCGATGATCTTGGCCAGCATGGGGTCGTAATAGGGCGAAATCATCTGCCCGCTGCGGATACCGTCGTCCACGCGGATGCCGGTTCCCGCGGGCGGCGACCACAGTTCAATGCGTCCGGAGGTCGGCAGGAAATCCTGCGCAGGGTCTTCGCTGTACAGGCGCACCTCAATGGCGTGGCCACTGAGCGTTACTTCACCCTGTGTGAGCGGCAGTGACTCGCCCTGTGCAACCCGCAGTTGCAGGGCGACGAGGTCCAGCCCGGTGACCATCTCGGTCACCGGGTGCTCCACCTGGAGGCGGGTGTTCATTTCCAGGAAATAGAAATCGCCCTGCTCGTCCAACAGGAATTCCACGGTGCCGGCGCCGCAATAGCTGATACTGGCAGCGGCGGCCACCGCCGCCTCCCCCATGCGCCGGCGCAGGTCCCCGGTCATTATCGGGCAGGGCGCTTCTTCAATGACCTTCTGGTGGCGTCGCTGTACCGAGCAGTCGCGTTCCCCGAGATGGATGGTATTCCCTTGCGCATCGGCGAACACCTGCACCTCGACGTGACGCCCGCGCAGAATTGCCTGCTCCAGAATCAGTTCGTCGCTGCCGAAAGCGGCCAGCGCCTCGGCCCTTGCGCCTTGAATTGCGCTCTCGAGTTCTCCCGCCGAGTGCACCAGGCGCATGCCGCGCCCTCCGCCCCCTGCTGCGGCCTTGACCATCAGCGGCAGCGGGATATCCGCCGCCGCCGCCAGCAGCGCGGCGTCGGTCTGGTCCGCGCCCTGGTAGCCCGGTACGCAGGGCACGTCGGCTTCCAGCATGCGGCGCTTCGCCTCAGCCTTGTTGCCCATGAGTTGAATGGCTTCGGCCGATGGCCCTATGAAAATGAGCCCGGCCGCTTCGCAGGCACGGGCGAACTCCGCATTCTCACTCAGAAAGCCGTAGCCGGGGTGCACGGCCTGGGCGCCGCTGGTGTGCGCCGCCGCGAGAATGTTATCGATGAGCAGGTAGGAATCGCCCACCGGCCCGGGCCCGATACACAGTGCCGTGTCGGCCAGGCCGACGTGCGGCGCGTCCCTGTCGGCTTCGGAATACACAGCCACTGTGCGGTAGCCCCCGGCCCTGGCCGAGCGGATAATGCGCACCGCGATCTCGCCGCGATTGGCCACCAGAATGCTGGAAAAAAGTTGCATGGGGTTCTCCGCGGTTTATTGTTCCGCCCAGTCCGGCCGGCGTTTTTCCACGAAGGCTGCGATGCCTTCGCGACCTTCATCCGACAACATACACGCCGCAAAGCCCCGGGCGGCGAAATCCAGCGCCTCGGCGCGGGGCAAACGGGTGCCTGCGAACAGGATTTCCTTGGTGGTGGCGTTGGCGCCGGGCGCGCACAGCGCAATCTGCTCCAGTATGCCGGCACACAGGGCTTCGAGTTCCGCGGCGTCTTCGGCAAGGAGATGTCCGATGCCGTAGCGCACCGCGTCGTCACCCTTGAAGCGCGCACCGGTCAACATCAGGCGTCTCGCCTGGGTCAATCCGACGCGCTCGGTCACAAACGGCGCTATCTGCGCGGGCGGAATGCCCAGGCTGGTTTCAGACAGGCGCATCCGGGTCTCGCGGGTAACGATGGTCACATCGCCAATACAGGCGAGCCCGAGACCGCCGCCGATTGCCGCGCCCTCGACCAGTACCACGATAACTTGCGGCTGCTCGTTGAGTTTCAGCATGAGATCGCCGAACTCGCGATTCGAGCGCGCCACCTCTTCCTGCGAAGGTGCGCCACCGTGCACTTCGGATTTGAAACCCTTGAGGTCACCGCCGGCGCAGAACACGCCGCCCTTGCCCCGCAGCACCAGGGTGCGCAGGCCGCGATCACCCCGGACAGCATCGAGCACCGCATGCAGTTCATCCACCATCTGCGCCGAGAGTGCATTCTTTGCCTCCGGACGATTCAGCCAGACTGTAAGCACGCTGCCATCGCGCTGCAGCGCCAGGTATTCGGTTGTGGGCAGGTCAGCCATGTTGCTCTCCCTAGGTATCGCAGTGTTGCTTGTCCGGCCCTCACATGCGCGCGATGCCGAAACTGTTGGCGCGCACATTGCGGTGACGTGTTTCCCACACGGTCTCCAGCAGGAAGCCGAGTGTTTTGCGCGCATCGCGGGGATCGATCATGCCATCGTCAAGCATGTGACCCGATGTGTAGAAGGCATCCGACTGGCTGTCGAACAGGTTCGCGAGATACGCCTCCTGCTGGGCCAGCGTCTCCTCGTCAATGTCCTGGCCGCTGGCCTGTGCCTTGCCGCGCGCGACCATGGACATGGTTTTGGCGGCCTGCTCACCGCCCATGACCCCGGTGCGCGCGTTCGGGAAGGTGTAAAGGAAATCGGGTTCGAAGTGGCGGCCACACATGCCGTAATTGCCGGCACCGAAGCTGGCACCGGTCATCAACGTGATGCGCGGCACCTCCAGGTTGCGCACCGCCTGAATCATCTTGGAGCCGTGTTTGATCATGCCCGCGCGCTCCGATTTCGTGCCGACGATATAGCCGGTGGTGTTCTGTAAAAAAAGCACCGGCAGGTTGGCCTGGTCACAGAGCTGCAGGAACTGGGTCGCCTTGGTCGCACCCTCCGGATCTATCGGCCCGTTGTTGCCGAGAATGCCGCAGGGCAGGCCGAAAATTTCCGCCTGCAGGCAGACCGTCGCCGGCCCATAGCGCGCCTTGAAATCCATGAAGTCGGAGCCGTCCACCACCCGTGCCACCAGTTCTCGCATATCGTAGGGCGTGCGGTAGTCGCAGGGGATGACGCCGGCGATTTCATCGGCGTCATACAGCGGTTCGGCATGGCCACTGCGCACCGGTCTGTCGCAATCCTTGTTCCAGTGCAGGCGTTGCAGCAGCTCGCGGCACATCTGTACGGCCTGGCCATCGTTCTCGGCAAGATACTCTGCCAGCCCCGAGACGCTGGCGTGCATGTCGGCGCCGCCCAGTTCTTCTTCTGTGGCAATTTCGCCCGTTGCAGCTTTCAGCAGGGGCGGGCCGGCAAGGAACGCGCGGCCGTTGTTGCGCACCGCGATCACGTAGTCGCTGAGGCCCGGCATATAGGCGCCCCCCGCGGTGGAGGAGCCGTGGAGGATCGAGATCACCGGTATGCCGGCCTTGCTGAGTTTCGCCAGGTTGCCGAACAGCGCACCGCCCCCGGAGAAACTTTCCACGGTGTAATTCAGCAGGTCGCCGCCGGCACTCTCCACAAGGTGTACGAAGGGCAGTTTCTGCTGCAGGGCGATTTCCTCCGAGCGCCGCACGCGAAAGCCGCCGGCCGTGGTCAGCGTGCCTGCCTGAATGCCGCTGTCGTCCACCACTACCACACAGCGCACGCCAGCGATAAAGCCGATGCCGGAAATGATGGTGGAGCCGGGAATGGATTTTTCCGCGTCCGGCGTGTCCACCAGGTAGCCGGCGATGTTGCCGATGCTGAGAAAAGGCATGCCCGGGTCGAGCAGGCGCGCGAGACGTTCACGCGGCGTGAGTTGGCCCCGCGCGTCAAAACGCGCTTTGCGCTTCTCCGAAATCTGCGCCCCGCGCGCGTTCAGTTCCTGCATGCGGTCGATGAGCGCCAGCATCTCGGTGCGCTGCTTCTGATATACCTCGGAGTGCGTGCTGATTCTGGACTGGAATACCGGCATTACAGGGCCTCCGCGAGAACGACTGGCAGATGGATCGGGCAGGATAGCAGGAGCTGTGCGTAACCCTTGCCCTGCGGGTCGTTGCGCAGGCTGGCGATACCGCCGCCACCCAGCACAGCGTGCAGCAAGAAGTTGATAGCATGACTGCCGGGTAGCAGGAAGCGCTCCACACTGGCATGCGTGGGCGCGGCCAGGAAATGCGCGAAACGCTCGCGCACCACATCCTCCGTGAGTTCGGCCCATATCCACGGCAGGTACTCCGCCCGCCGGGCAATAATGCCCACGTTCGCCTTGTCGCCCTTGTCGCCGCTGCGGCCCCAGGCCAGCTTGACCAGTGGCACGGCCACGGTGGCGCCGCCTGTCGCGGCCACGGGTTCTGCTGGTCGCGGGGGCGCAACACGCCCTCTCACCGGTTCGCCGTGTGCCTCAAAGCGGGTCTCTCGCGTGCCGTCCAGGTCGACGACAACCGCAACGTCCGTCTTGTCCGCAGTGAATGAGAACAGGCGCACGACCGGCGATGGCGCCGGGCGACTGCCGGCAAAGCCGGAGAGGCCGGGCGGGGTGGCGAGCCCAAGGCCCACCGCTGCCTTCAGCAGTACGCCGATTCCTGCTGCATCCCGGTGTTTGGCGGCCAGCTTCATTGCCACCTCGCGGCTGCCGCTGATCTCGCGGAAGTTGCCGTACTGGCTTTCCGCGCCGATCAATTCGATGCTGGTCTCGAGGAAATCCTCAAGACCGGCGCTGTGCAGCGTTGCACGTGCCGCCTCCAGTACCGCCGCACCGAGCGCAGAGGCCTTTCTGTCCGCATCGATACCGTAAAAACTCATATAGGTGCCGCCACGGAAGGCATCCGCAAACGTTGCGCTGACTTTGTAGGTGTTGGGTGCCGGGTAGCCGCGCGCGCCGCTTACCTGCACGCGGTCGTCGCCCGCGGGCGTCACTTGCGCGGTGGAGAAATCACAGATCACGTCGGGCAGGATGTAGGCCTGTGGGTCGCCGATTTCATACAGCATCTGCTCGCTCACTGTTCCTACCGTCACCAGCCCGCCGCTGCCGGCGGGTTTGGTCACCGTGAAAGTGCCATCGGCGGAAAGCTCCGCGACGGGGTAGCCGATGCGGGCGAGATCGGGCACCTGGTCCCAATCGGTAAAATTGCCGCCGGTGGCCTGCGGCCCGCACTCCAGGATGTGGCCCGCGAGTGAACCCATGGCG
>Ga0102938_10001399_pt1 | contig 18204 bp, 15 predicted proteins | sample SalPonR2_B_D2_MG_FD_84516 | JGI IMG/M metagenome (GOLD analysis project Ga0102938, IMG submission 84516) | Salt pond soil microbial communities from South San Francisco under conditions of wetland restoration - Salt Pond MetaG R2_B_D2_MG | ecosystem: Environmental > Aquatic > Marine >...
ACGGCTGCTGCCATCGTCCATTTTCAGCGGAATGCGAAAACCGATAACACGGGCCGGTCCGGAAAGCAGCTCGACGACATCCGTATTGATCTCGCCTATTTTCGCTGCCTGGTGCATCAGGCGAGAGCTTTCTTCAAGGAAGTCATACATGATCATTCCCCTCTGTCGCTTGATGGAATTGTTACTTCAAGCTTGGTTGAACGTGCCTGAAGCTGCAAATTTCAGGAGCCACTTCACAGGCGAGGAGGAACTCAGGTGGGTTCCTTTGACGGTGTGAGTATTGGAGTGGTTTTGAGAGGCTAGAACGAAAAAAAGCCCCTGAAATCAGGGGCTCTTTGGTTGTTTGGTGGAGACGGCGGGAATTGAACCCGCGTCCGCCAGTACTCAGCCTTGAGGTCTACATGTTTAGCGTCTCTCTATTGATTTAAGTTCAAGCGACCCGAGAGCCAGGGTGCAAGAACCGAGTTCTTTAAATCTTAGCCGTTAGCCAGTGAACTCTGGATAACGGAGCATCCCGTAAGCGATGACGTCCTGAGATGTTGCTTCCGGGCTACGGGCGACCCGGTCAGGACGACTAGCAGCTTACGCTGCTAGTGCGTAGTTTTCGTCGTTTGCGACTATTGCGTTGCAGCTTTGGATTAACGAGATTGGCTGCCATCTCGACATGCACTCAAGGGTTCGCCACCGGCGTCGAAGCCATGTCGTCCCCTTATGATCAGTATATGTGTCCGGTTTGCCGGACTTCAAGGTTTGTTTGTTGGAGTTTTGTTCTCCGGCGGCTGTAGATGTACCTACAGACCTAGCTGGCCTTGCGTTCAGCGGCGCCATGGCGGCCGGCCAGAGCCGCGTGGCTCAGGGCCTCGAAGCTTTCCCGGAAATAGCCCATTACCGCATCCGGATCTGCATGAATGGCTTTGTCCACGGTAATGCCGAACTGCACGGTGCCGGCATAACTGAGAATGCTCATGCCAATACCGATGCTGCCGCTCTGGGGCACCCAGAACATGGGCTGGGTCAGCTTGCTGCCCGCCAGGTACAGGGGCTCTTTCGGGCCGGGCACGTTGGTCAGCACGGCGGAGGCCTTGTTACTGAGCAGATCCAGTGCCCGCCGTTCAATAACATCGGGGCCGCGCCCGAAAATATCCAGCAGGCTGTAGGTAACCTGGGCCTGATAGGAGCGCTTGAGCCGGTTCATGTTCTCCTGCACCTGCCGGAAGCACATGAGTGGGTCCCGTATCTCCACGGGCAGCGTGACCAGCACCAGGCCAAACTTGTTGCCGAGTGTCTCAATGGGCTGGTCCAGCGGCCGGAGGTTGAACGGCACGGCGACGCGGATTCCGCAATCAGGAATGGTTTCCTTGTGAGCTGCAAAATGCCGCTGTAAAGCCCCGGTGACCGTGCACAGCAGTGCGTCGTTGATGGTGCCGCCGAGGGCCTTGGCGCAGGCTTTCACCTCATTGAGGTCAAGGGGATCCGCCCAGGCCACCTGTTTGCGTCCGCTAAGTGGTTGCTTCAGACCGGTTTTGGGCTCCACAGGGGACAGGCCGAGTTTGAGAAGATCCAGGGCTACACCGCTGGCGGTAGAGGCCAGTTTGAGCGGGTAGTTAGGCTCCTCGCGGACAGACTGGATGAACAGCTTTGCCTGATTGGTGGCCGTCTGCGCGCTGTCCACGGCTCGATGGAGCAATTTCTGGATGCCGGAGCTCTGAAGGGGTTTGGAGCGACGCTTGCGAGCCACTTTGCCAAGCTTGGGTTCCGGCGTTTTATCGGTAAGTGACAGCATCACCCGCACCAGCGAGATGCCATCGGCAATGCAGTGGTGAATGCGGATCAGCAGCGCACCGCCGTCGCCGTAATTGTCGATGTAGTGCATTTGCCAGAGTGGTTGCCGGAAATCCAGCGAGGTGCTGTTCATGTCACTGACCAGTTTCTGGAGTTCGGCTTTGTCTGCCTTGCCGGGTAGGGCGATGCGGTGCAGGTGGTTGTCCAGGTCGAACAGAGGGTCGTCCTGCCAATAGGCCCGGTCTCCGGTGTCGATTACCCGCTGCCGGAAACGGTTGAAGCACAGGAATCGCTCTTCAATCGTGTGCCTGAGACGGCTCATGGAAACCGGACGTTCCAGTGTCCACACCCCACAGATCATCATGGGGTTCTGAGGAGTGTCCATGCGTAGCCACGCGCGGTCCACGGCGGACATGGGTGTCTGTTTGGGTGACATAAGCGGCTCCCTTTGCCCTGCACCGGAGTTCCCGAGTATAGGCCTGTTGGAAATCTGAACAAAGAGAGTGAGTATGCGACAGATCTGCCAGCGCCGGCCATGACCGGCGTCAGGTATTTGTTAATCCGTGGGGGGCGAAATCAGACGTTGGCTTCGCGCAGGATGCGCTGTTTCTGGCGGTTCCAGTCGCGCTCTTTCTCGGTCGCGCGTTTGTCGAACAGCTTCTTGCCCTTCACCAGCGCAATTTCGCACTTCACCTTGTTATTCTTCCAGTACAGTGCCAGCGGAATACAGGTGTAGCCGGCCTGGTTGACCTTGCCCACGATCTTGGCGATTTCCTTGGCGTGGAGCAGTAGCTTGCGGGTACGCGTCGGGTCGGCGACGACGTGGGTCGACGCCGCAATCAGCGGGGTGATGTGTGAGCCCAGCAACCAGGCTTCGCCGTCCTTGAGCAGCACATAGGCGTCCACCAGTTGGGCCTTGCCGGCACGCAGGGATTTTACTTCCCAGCCCAGCAGGGCGAGACCCGCCTCGAAGCGCTCCTCAATGTGATACTCGTGCTTCGCCTTTTTGTTCAGCGCAATGGTATTGCTCGGCGTTCCGGGTTTTTTCTTGCTCATGTATCAATGAATCCGGGGTCGGACGAATGAACGGGCCGGCCTTGGTATGGCCGGAAAAAGGCGCATTGTAGCCCAACAGTGCCGGACCGGTCACGAAATCAGCGTTGTGGCGGCTTCCGGTTCGTGCGCGATGGGATCCTTCAGCTACAATACTGGCCCAGACCTTCTCCCAGACCTGTCCAGTGGCCTCAGGGACGCGAATGCCTACGCCGTATCAGACACATATCGGGTCCTTTACCCGAAAATCAACCTTCTTCTGGGCCGCGGTGGGCGCTACCGTTGGCCTTGCCAACCTTTGGCAGTTCCCTTATCTCGCCAGTCTGCATGGGGGTGGCCTGTTCATTCTGCTTTATCTTGCCTGTCTCCTGCTGGTGACACTGCCGCTGATGGTGACTGAAGCAGCGCTGGGTCGCTATGCCCGCCACGGTATTGTGCTGGCCATGGATGGGCTGATCCGCAGCGCCAAGCAGTCCCGGGCGTGGATGACGGTCGGCCGGCTCAGCATCCTGGCAGCCTTTCTGGTGCTCTCGTTCACAGCAGTTTTCGGGTCCATTGCCCTGGCCTATGTATTTTTTGGCGCGCTGGGCCGATTTTCCGGAGCTGGCGAAGCAGAGGCAACAGGCATTCTTGCGGGCCTGGTGTCAGACCCGAGGCAATATCGGCTGTTCATGGGGTGGCATGTTTTCTTTCTCCTGTTGGTGCTCTGGGTCTCGGCACAGGGGGTTGTGAAAGGCCTGGAGCGGGCCTTTCGGGTGGTGGTGCCGGGAGCCCTGGTGCTGATGCTTTTGTTGTTCGCACTGGCGGTCTGGCATGGTCGGGTCGACGGCGCCGTCAATCATATTCTTGCCATGCATCCGGAGGACCTTTCCTGGGAGAGTCTCAAAGCGGCCCTGTTCCACGCGTTTTTCACCCTCGGCCTGGGGATGGGTGTGTGGACCATCCTGGGTTCCTACACCACGCCCCATACCCGCCTGAAGCGCTCGATTCTGGCAGTGGTGCTGATGGATACCCTGGTAGCGATTCTCGCCGGCCTGATGATTTTTGCGATAGCGACCAACGGCAACAGCTTTGATGGTGAGCGCGGTTTCAGTCTGCTGTTTGTCTCCATGCCGGTCACGCTTGCCCAGTTGCCGGCAAGCCAGTTTGTGATTAGCGCCGTATTTCTCATGGTGGTGCTGATTGTCTGGACCACGTCGTTGAACCTGCTTGAGCCGATTGTCGGCTGGTTCCGCGAGTGGACCGGGTCGCCGCGGGGCCTGGCGGTGCTTCTGATTGGCCTGGCGGTATGGCTGGCGGGGCTGGCCTCTCTGCTGTCATTCAATATCTGGGCCGAGGAACGGGTCGGCGGCGCCACCATGTTCCGCTGGCTCGAGCTGATAACCGGCGGCCTGTTGATTCCGCTGGTGGCCATTCTGATTGCGCTGTTTACCGGTTGGTGCCTGACCAGACATCTTTCCGGTACCATGCTGGGCGCCGCGCCGAAACTGTTCGCCAGAATCTGGTTCTGGGTGATGCGGCTGGTACTGCCTCTGGTGGTCGCCTGGATCGGGATTCAGTACACGGCCTTCTCACTGGTTAACCTGTGCAGCAATGGCAATCCCGCGGCCTGGTGCCAGCAGCCCGCCGCCATCCTGTCCCAGGGGGACAAGGTGCCAGAGAAAGACCGGCCGTTTGCTGCGACTCCGGCAGAATCCGATGAGCCAGGGCCGGTGACCGAGGAAGCGGCGCCCGCCGCGGATAAAACACCGCCGGAAAAGAAAGGGGGTGATGACAGTCCAGGCGAAAAAGCCCCAAAAGAGGACGAGATCCTTTATCATAGCGTGTGATTTAGGCTGTCTTCCTTACCAGGCGTCTGAAATCTTTTCACAGCGTGTATGCAAGCAGGAAAACCGGTTCCAATGCCCCATCAGATTGATAAAACAGCTTTGGTTATGCACTCCGCCGAGCGCATGTTTCACCTGGTAAACGACATTGCCCGTTACCCTGAGTTTTTACCCTGGTGTGCGGGGGCCGTGATTCACGAACGGCAGCCGGAGCAGATAACCGCGTCCCTGGAAATCGCCAAGGGTGGCGTTCGCCACAAGCTGACCACCCGCAATCAATTGCTGATGCCGGAAGTGATCGAGATGAACCTGGTGGACGGCCCGTTTCGCAACCTGACGGGCCGCTGGCATTTCAAATCCCTGGACGAGAACGCCTGCAAGGTGATTCTGAGTCTGGAGTTCGAGTTCTCCGGATCGCTTTCAAGGATGACGTTCGGGCCGGTGTTCAGCCAGGCTGCCAATACGATGGTGGATGCTTTCTGTCGCCGTGCCGATGAGCTGTACCGGACGGAGGGCGCATGATTCAGGTGGAAGTGGCCTACGCGCGGCCGGACAGGCAGGAAATTGTGCCGGTGAACGTGCCGGAGGGAACCACGGCCCTGGAGGCGGCCAAGCTATCCGGAATCACCGATATTTTTCCGGAAATTGATCCCGACACCATTGATATGGGCGTGTTCGGCAAGGTGATCAAGGACCCGGCGGCCCACGAGCTTAGGGAAGGCGACCGGGTGGAGCTGTATCGCCCTCTCAAGATCGATCCGAAGCAGGCGCGGCTGAATCGGGCGAAAAAGAAAGCCTGAGTTCAGTAGGCCGGGGTTTCTTCGAGCAGTTGAGCCTCAAAGTAGGCGTACTGGTCGCCTTCGTAGTAAACAATGATTCTTTGTTCCTCGATGTCTCCACCCTGTCTCTGGAACGTATACACATAGTATTCACGGGAGGGGTCGACTGGATTGAGCATCAGGGGGGTACCCATAACGGCGTGTACCTGACTGCGGGGCATACCCTCGGTCAGCTGAGTCAGCTCTTCATCGGTAACGATGTTTCCCTGCTGGACGTTGATCTTGTAGACGCCCGGGAAAACGCAACCGGATAGAACGAAAGTGAGAATGAGAGCTGTGAGCTTTTGCATCGCCGGGGGAAATCCTCTATCTTGAAATCGCCTGCCAGAGGCAGGTGTGACACGGGTTAACCGTTCAATGGCGGCTTCATCATACCGGAAGCCGTGAGGCACACCAAAGAGTGAATAGTAACATGTCATCTGAAAACGCCGAATTACGAAAAGTCGGTCTGAAAGTAACTCTGCCGCGAGTGAAAATCTTCAATATTTTGGAGACAGCGGAGGAGCATCACCTAAGTGCCGAAGATGTGTACAAGAAGCTTCTGGATCAGGGCGATGACGTGGGGCTGGCGACCGTCTACCGGGTACTGACGCAGTTTGAGGCGGCAGGGCTGGTTCTTCGCCACAACTTCGAGGGCGGCCACGCCGTGTTCGAGATGGCTGGCGACGACCATCATGATCATATGGTCTGCACACAGACTGGTGAGGTGGTCGAGTTCGTCGACGAGGTCATTGAAGAGCGCCAGCAGAAAATTGCCAAAGAGCACGGCTACGAAATCGTCGATCACAGCCTGATTCTGTACGTAAAGCCTATTAAGTCCTGAGTCTGACGAAAAAAGGGGCGGGTTTTTGGCCCGCCCCAACAGCTCTCAGGATCGAGAGGGGTAGTGGAAAATTGCTCGTGGCTCAGTGATGGGTTGCCTGCCCCTTTGAAAACATCTCCCGGGCATGGGCGATCGTGTGTTCGGTCATGTCGACGCCTCCCAGCATTCTCGCCACTTCACTGATTCTGCCCTGATCGTCCAGCGTCTCGATTTTCGAGAAGGTCGCATCCTGCTCGGTAAACTTGCTGACAAACAGGTGCTGATGACACTGCGCTGCCACTTGCGGTAAGTGAGTAACGCAAAGTACCTGCCCATTGCCGCCGAGAGTGCGAAGCAGCCGGCCAACCACTTCAGCAGTGCCGCCGCCAATGCCTACGTCCACTTCATCAAAGACGAGGGTGGGCGTGGTCGAGGTCTGGGCAACCACCACCTGAATGGCAAGACTGATCCGCGACAGCTCACCACCGGAGGCCACCTTGGCCAGAGGTCGGGCCGGTTGGCCCGGATTGGCGCTGACCAGGAACTCAATCTCTTCCAGCCCGTGGGGCGCAGGCTCCTCGCCTTTGTTGCGGTTCAGGTGCGTGATGAACTGCATGTTGGGCATGCTCAGCTGGGCCAGCTCGGATGCGACCCGCTGGTCCAGTTCGGCGGCCGCCTTGGCCCGGGCCTCTGACAGCTTGCCGGCCAGTTCATCGAAGCGTGTCCGCTGGCTTTCCAGCTCTGCTTCCAGTTGCTCCAGGCTGCCTTCGCCGCCATCGAGTACCTTCAGCTCGGCGGTCAGGCGTTGATGCAGTTCCGGCAGCTCTTCCGGGGTGATCCGGTGCTTGCGGGCCATCTGGTAGATAGCGCTCAGCCGTTCTTCCACTTCTGCCAGGCGGGCCGGATCGGCCTCATAGTCTTCAACAAAATGGCGCAGGTTGTCGCCGGCTTCGCTGATCTGGATCTGGGCTTCGTTCAGCATCTGGATGGTATCGGCCAGTGCGGGCACATCCACCGGAAGCTGTTCCAGCTGTTGCAGGGCCTGGCGGACCAGATCAGCCGCGCTGGTTTCATCTTCCGTGCACAGCAGAGCCGCTTGATGGCTGTTGTGCAGCACCGTGTCGGCCTGGCTCAGCTGCGCCTGTTCCTGTTCCAGCTGCTCCTGCTCGCCGCCTTCCAATGCCAGGCGATCGAGTTCCTCTACCTGGTAGCGTAGCAGTTGCAGCTTGGCCTCTGCTTCATCGGCATTCTGCCGCCGCTCGGTTAGCCTCTGGCGGATCTGGTTCCAGGTTTTCCAGGCTTCCCGGGTATCAGCGGCCAGTGCTTCGACGCCCGCAAACTCGTCCACCAGCTTGCGATGGGTTTCCTTACGCAACAGGGACTGGTGCTGGTGCTGGCTGTGAATATCCATCAACACGCCGCCGAGTTCTTTCAGGTGATTCAGCGGGCATGGCTGGCCATTAATATAGGCGCGGGAGCGACCATCCTTGCTGATAACCCGGCGCAGAATACAGTCGTTGTCGTCATCCAGCTCGTGTTGGGCTAACCATTCGCCCGCCTCGGGTATGTTGCAAACATCAAACGTGGCGGTAATGTCGGCACGCTTGGCACCATGGCGGACTGCGCCAGCATCTGCGCGACCGCCCATGGCCAGGCCCAGGGCGTCCAGCACGATGGATTTGCCGGCGCCGGTCTCGCCGGTCAGAGCTGTCATGCCCTTACCGAACTGGAGTTCCACCCGTTCGGCGATGGCGTAATTGGAAACTGTAAGTTGAGTCAGCATGCAGATAACCTCCGCGTTCTTCCTGAAACCGGCAAAACACTGTGGATGTATACAGTGACTGTGAATATATACAGGGTTTTTGCTGTTTGCAAACCCACGGGTCGGATTTTCTTCAGGATTGCAGGCATCAATGGTTGAAACCTGAAGAGCGGGCCCCATATCCGTTCGCAACAAGATTTTTCCGGCTTGCCGTGGCCGGAGCCCATGTTTAACCGGCCACTGACAGCGGGCCGCTTCAGACCAAGCAGGAGTAGCCATGAGCACTGACGAGAACCGTAACGAGCACGAGGAACTGAACGAGGCCCTCGAGGCTGCCAAAGAGGAAGCCGAGTCTGCCGGAGAGGCCTCCGCCGAAGGCGAGGGCTCCGAGGTGGAAGCGCTCAAGGCTCAGGTTCAGGAGTTTCAGGAGCAGATGCTGCGCTCCCAGGCGGAGATGCAGAATGTTCGCCGTCGGGCCGAGATTGATGTGGAGAAAGCCCACAAGTTTGCCCTGGAAAAGTTCGTCAAGGAGCTTTTGCCGGTTGCCGACAGCCTGGAAAAAGCAGTCGAGAGCACCGAGGGCCATGAAGACTCGGCCGAAGCGGTTGCCTCCATCCGCGAGGGTGTGGAAATGACCCTGAGTCTGTTCATGTCCAGCCTGAAAAAATTCAATGTTGAGCAGATTAACCCGGTGGGCGAGCCGTTCGATCCCCAGCATCACGAGGCCATGTCCATGGTGCCGGCGCCGGATGCGGAGCCCAACAGCGTGGTTGCTGTGGTGCAGAAAGGGTATCTGCTGAATGGCCGCGTGGTGCGGCCGGCCATGGTGGTGGTCGCCAAGGCAGAAGATGCACCAAAAATCGATGAGCAGGCTTGAAAAGCCGATTAAAGCGCCAATATAGCCAGTAAATAGCGACAGCGGAGGCAAAAGGTCCTCCGGGAAAGCATTCAGAAGAATTGGAGTGACTCAATGAGCAAGATTATCGGTATCGACCTTGGAACAACCAACTCCTGCGTGGCCATCATGGATGGCGACAAGGTGAAAGTTATCGAAAACGCCGAGGGTGATCGCACCACCCCGTCCATCATCGCGTACACCGACGATGGTGAAACCCTGGTTGGCCAGTCAGCCAAACGCCAGGCGGTAACCAACCCGAACAATACCCTGTACGCCATCAAGCGTCTGATTGGTCGTCGTTTTGAAGATGACGTGGTTCAGAAAGACATCAAGATGGTGCCGTACAAGATTGCCAAGGCTGATAATGGTGACGCCTGGGTGGAAGTGAAGGGCGAAAAGATGGCCCCGCCGCAGGTTTCCGCAGAAATCATCAAGAAGATGAAAAAGACTGCAGAAGACTACCTGGGCGAGAAAGTGACCGAAGCGGTTATTACCGTGCCGGCGTACTTCAACGACAGCCAGCGCCAGGCCACTAAAGATGCAGGCAAGATTGCCGGTCTGGAAGTGAAGCGCATCATCAACGAGCCGACCGCAGCTGCCCTCGCTTATGGCCTGGACAAGAAGAGCGGTGACCGTACGGTCGCAGTTTACGACCTGGGCGGTGGTACCTTTGACCTGTCCATCATCGAAATCGCCGACGTGGACGGTGAGCACCAGTTCGAAGTGCTGGCTACCAACGGTGATACCTTCCTCGGTGGTGAAGATTTCGACCTGAAGATCATCGAGTTCCTGGCAGACCAGTTCAAGAAAGACAGCGGCATTGACCTGCGTGGTGATTCCCTGGCGATGCAGCGCCTCAAGGAAGCTGGCGAGAAGGCCAAGATTGAGCTTTCCAGCAGCCAGCAGACCGACGTAAACCTGCCGTACATTACTGCAGATGCGTCTGGTCCCAAGCACATGAACGTGAAGCTGACCCGCGCCAAGCTGGAATCCCTGGTGGAAGAGCTGGTTCAGCGCAGTCTTGAGCCCTGCAAAGTGGCTCTGGAAGACGCTGGCATGAAGGCTGGTGAAGTCGACGAGGTTATCCTGGTGGGCGGTCAGACCCGTATGCCGCTGGTGCAGGAAAAGGTTAAAGAGTTCTTCGGCAAAGAAGCCCGCAAGGACGTTAACCCGGACGAAGCCGTGGCCATGGGTGCTGCGATCCAGGCGGCCGTTCTGTCTGGCGACGTGAAGGACGTTCTGCTGCTGGACGTAACCCCGCTGACCCTGGGTATTGAAACCATGGGTGGTGTGGCGACGCCGTTGATCGAGAAGAACACCACTATCCCGACCAAGAAGTCACAGACCTTCTCCACAGCGGATGACAACCAGACAGCCGTGACCATTCACGTGGTTCAGGGTGAGCGGAAGCAGGCGAACCAGAACAAGTCTCTGGGTCGTTTCGATCTGGCTGACATCCCGCCGGCAGCGCGAGGTGTGCCGCAGATCGAAGTCACCTTCGATATCGACGCCAACGGTATTCTGAACGTGTCCGCGAAGGACAAGGCTACCGGCAAAGAGCAGTCCATCGTAATCAAGGCTTCTTCAGGCCTGAACGATGATGAAATCGAGAAGATGGTTCGCGATGCCGAGGCCAACGCCGAGGAAGATCGCAAGTTCGAAGAGCTGGTACAGGTTCGTAACCAGGGCGACGCAATGGTTCACGCCGTTCGCAAGACCCTGAAGGATGCGGGCGACAAGGTCAGCGATAGCGAGAAAGAGTCCATCGAAGCTTCCATCAAAGAGCTGGAAGAAGCTCTGGAAGGTTCTGACAAGGAAGACATCGAAGCCAAGACTCAGAAGCTGACCGAAGTGTCTTCCGAGCTGGCCCAGAAGATGTATGCAGATCAGGCTGATCAGGCACAGCAGGCCGGCGGGCAGGAAGAAGCCCAGGGCCAGAAGTCTGACGACGCCGTTGACGCTGAGTTCGAAGAAGTCAAAGACGACGACAAGCGATAAATCTGACGTACATCAGGTAGTTGGAAAACGCGGGGAGTCCCCCGCGTTTTCCGCGTTTTAAAAACAGGGTTTTAAAAGCATGGCCAAGCGCGATTATTACGAGATTCTCGGGATTTCCCGGGACGCGGACGAGAAGGAAGTGAAGCGAGCCTACCGAAAGCTCGCCATGAAGTACCACCCCGACCGTAACCCGGGAGACACCGAATCCGAGAACATGTTCAAGGAGGCCAGCGAAGCCTACGAAGTGCTGGCGGATCAGTCCAAGCGGGCCGCCTATGACCAGTTCGGCCACGCCGGTGTAGACGGCCAGGCCGGTGGTGGCGGATTCGGGGGCGGCGGTGCCAGCTTCTCCGATATTTTCGGCGATGTATTCGGTGACATCTTCGGTGGTGGCGGCGGCCGGGGCCGCACAACCCGGGGTGCCGACCTGCGTTATACCCTGGAGCTGGATCTCGAAGAGGCCGTGAAAGGCAAAACCGTCCAGATCCAGATTCCCGGACATCGCGAGTGCGAGGTCTGTGACGGCAGTGGTGCAGAAAAAGGCTCCCGCCCGGAAACCTGCGGTACCTGTAAGGGGATGGGGCAGGTCCGGATGCAGCAGGGCTTTTTCACCGTGCAGCAGGCGTGTCCAACCTGTCGTGGCTCCGGCCAGATCATCAAAAATCCGTGTAAGTCCTGTCATGGCCAGGGTCGGGTTCAGGAAGAGAAAACCCTTTCGGTCAAAGTGCCCCCCGGTGTGGATACCGGCGACCGCATCCGCCTGTCCGGCGAAGGCGAAATGGGCGTTGACGGTGGGCCGTCCGGGGATCTGTACGTGCAGATTGCCGTGCGCGAGCACTCCATCTTCACCCGTGACGGCCGCAACCTCTATTGCGAAGTGCCCATCAGCATTGTCGACGCTACCCTTGGCGGAGAGCTGGAAGTGCCGACCCTGGATGGCCGCGTGAAGCTGAAGATTCCACCGGAAACCCAGACCGGAAAGCTTTTCCGTCTGCGTAACAAGGGCGTTAGCCCGGTTCGAGGTGGCCCGGCCGGTGACCTGCTGTGTCGCGTGATCGTGGAAACGCCGGTGAACCTGACCAAGCGCCAGAAAGAGCTGCTGGAAGAATTCCAGAAAACTCTGGATGGCAGCAACGGCACAGAGCATGGCCCGAAGAAGAGCTCCTGGTTTGAAGGTGTCAAAAGCTTCTTCGACGAAATGAAATTCTGATCGGCCCGACAAAAGGAACGCGAGCATGAGGGTAGCAATCATCGGCGCCGCCGGGCGCATGGGAAAAGTCCTGATCGAAGCCGTCGACGGTACCGAAGGCCTTGAACTCGGTGCCGCCGTCGTCGAACCGGGCAGCAGCCTGATCGGCGCGGATGCCGGCGAAATGACTGGTATCGGGAAGACCGGCGTCAAATTGGCTGGCAGCCTGGTCGATGTGAAAGACGATTTCGATGTCCTCGTCGACTTCACCTTCCCGGACCTGACCCTGGAAAATGCCGAGTTCTGCAAGGCCAACGGCAAGATGCTCGTGATCGGCACCACCGGCATGTCCGACGCTGAAAAGCAGCAACTGGCCCTGGCCGCCGAATCTGCGCCAGTGGTGTTCGCACCCAACATGAGCGTTGGCGTTAACGTTGTCCTCAACCTGCTGCGCACCGCCGCCGCAACCCTGGGTGACGATTACGACGTCGAAATCATCGAAGCGCATCACCGCCACAAGAAAGACGCGCCCTCCGGCACCGCCCTGCGCATGGGCGAAGTCGTCGCCGATGCCCTCGGCCGCGACCTGAAAGAGTGTGCTGTCTATGGCCGTGAAGGCTTTACCGGCGAGCGCACCCGCAAGGAAATCGGCTTCGAAACCATTCGAGCGGGTGACGTGGTCGGTGATCACACCGTTTTGTTCGCCACCGAGGGTGAGCGTATCGAGGTGACCCACAAGGCCAGTAGCCGGATGACCTTTGCCAAAGGCGCAATGCGGGCAGCGTTGTGGCTGAAGGATAAGCCTGCGGGGCTTTATGACATGCAGGATGTTCTGGACCTCAAGTGAGGCCATTTCTCGTGGACACAAAGCGCCATATTTTTTACAATAAGGCGGTTTGACTGCACCAAGCGTACCTTTGCACCAAGTTTCTGAAAAAGCGGGACCGAGTTAAGACTCCGTCTCGCTTTTTTGCAACCTGAATTTGCGCTTGCGTTCCTGTTCGTGACGAACCGATACGCCACTCGATGAGGATACAAGCCTTGAGCACACCAGCAATCCTTGCACTCGCAGACGGAAGCCTGTTCTACGGCAAAGCCATCGGCGCTGACGGAGAAACCAGCGGCGAAGTGGTGTTCAACACCGCCATGACCGGCTACCAGGAAATCCTGACCGACCCATCCTACTCCCGCCAGATCGTAACCCTGACTTACCCGCACATCGGCAACACCGGTGTGAACGAGGAAGACATCGAGTCAGACCGCGTCCAGGCCGCCGGCCTGATCATCCGCGATCTGCCTCTGCTGGCCAGCAGCTGGCGCAGCAAGGGAAGCCTGGACGACTACCTGCGAAGCAACAACATTGTTGGGATAGCCGATATCGATACCCGCCGCCTGACCCGCATCCTCCGGGACAAAGGGTCCCAGAACGGTGCCATCGTTGCCGGCGAAAACGCCACCGCCGAGCGTGCACTGGAGCTGGCCAAGGCCTTCCCCGGCCTCAAGGGCATGGATCTGGCGAAAGAAGTGACCTCCGAGAAGATCTGGTCCTGGGGCGAAACCGAGTGGACCCTGGGCGAGGGTTACGGTGAACGTGAAGAGTCCCGGTTCAAGGTGGTTGCCTGGGATTACGGCGTGAAGCTGAACATCCTGCGCATGCTCGCCTCCCGCGGCTGCGACATTACCGTGGTGCCGGCCCAGACGCCGGCCTCCGAGGTGCTGGCTATGAATCCGGACGGTGTGTTCCTGTCCAATGGCCCGGGCGATCCCGAGCCCTGTGATTACGCCATCACCGCCATCAAGGAAGTGCTGGAAACCGACATTCCGGTCTTTGGTATCTGCCTGGGCCACCAGCTGTTGGCCCTGGCCAGCGGTGCCAAGACCATGAAGATGGGCCACGGTCACCACGGTGCCAACCACCCGGTTCAGGATATCGCAAGGGGCACGGTGATGATCACCAGCCAGAACCACGGGTTTGCCGTGGACGAGGCAACACTGCCGGCCAATGTGGAGGCGACTCACAAGTCCCTGTTTGACGGCACCTTGCAGGGCATTCGCCGGACCGATAAGCCGGCTTACAGCTTCCAGGGCCACCCGGAAGCCAGCCCCGGTCCCCATGACGTGGCCCCACTGTTCGACGAGTTTATCCGCCTGATGGAGGCGCGATCGGCCTGAGACCGATTGCCACGGAAAACTCACGGGCGCCGCGTGTTGCGCTGCCAGAATTCAAAAGTTGCTGACAGGTTTACCAAGACATGCCAAAACGTACCGACATCCAAAGCATCCTGATCCTGGGCGCCGGCCCCATCGTGATCGGGCAGGCGTGCGAGTTTGATTACTCCGGAGCCCAGGCCTGTAAGGCGCTGCGCGAAGAGGGTTACCGGGTGATCCTGGTTAACTCCAACCCGGCAACCATCATGACCGACCCGGTGATGGCCGATGCCACCTACATCGAGCCGATTACCTGGAAGACCGTCGAGAAGATCATCGAGAAAGAGCAGCCGGACGCGCTGCTGCCCACCATGGGCGGTCAGACGGCGCTGAACTGTGCGCTGGAGCTGGAAAAGCAGGGCGTGCTGGAAAAACACGGCGTGGAAATGATCGGCGCCAATGCCGACACCATCGACAAGGCCGAGGACCGGGACCGCTTCGACAAGGCCATGAAGAGGATTGGTCTGGAGTGCCCAAAGGCCAACTTCGCCCATTCCATGGCAGAGGCCCGGAAAGTCGCCGACGAGATCGGCTTTCCGTGCATTATCCGTCCGTCCTTCACCATGGGCGGCTCTGGCGGCGGTATTGCCTACAACCGCGACGAATTCGAGGAAATCTGTGCCCGCGGTCTGGACCTGTCCCCGACCAACGAGCTGCTGATCGACGAGTCCCTGATTGGCTGGAAAGAGTACGAGATGGAGGTCGTTCGCGACAAGAACGACAACTGCATCATCGTCTGTGCCATCGAGAACTTCGACGCGATGGGCGTGCACACCGGTGACTCCATCACCGTGGCTCCGGCCCAGACCCTCACCGACAAGGAATACCAGATCATGCGGAACGCCTCCCTGGCGGTCCTGCGTGAGATTGGTGTGGAAACCGGCGGCTCCAACGTCCAGTTTGGTATCAACCCGGACACCGGGCGCATGGTGGTGATCGAGATGAACCCGCGGGTGTCGCGCTCCTCGGCGCTGGCGTCCAAGGCCACCGGTTTTCCGATCGCCAAGGTCGCTGCCAAGCTGGCAGTGGGTTACACCCTGGATGAGCTGCGCAACGAAATTACCGGCGGCGTAACCCCGGCCTCATTCGAGCCGTCCATCGACTACGTGGTCACCAAGATTCCCCGGTTCACCTTCGAGAAATTCCCCCAGGCCGACGCCCGCCTGACCACCCAGATGAAATCCGTGGGTGAGGTCATGGCCATCGGCCGGACCTTCCAGGAATCCCTGCAGAAAGCCCTGAGAGGCCTGGAAGTGGGCTCCGAGGGCTTTGACGAGAAACTGGATGACCTCAGTTCCGAGAATTCCCAGGAAACCCTGATCAGCGAGCTGAACGTGCCCGGTGCCGACCGGGTCTGGTATATCGGCGACGCCTTCCGTTCCGGAATGTCCGTAGAGGATGTGTTCGCTCATACCCATGTGGACCCCTGGTACCTGGTGCAGATCGAGGATCTGATCAGGGAAGAGCAGGCGCTGAAGAGTGCCGGCAAGGCCGACATCGACCAGGCCACCCTGTTCCGGCTCAAGCGCAAGGGCTTCTCCGACGCCCGCCTGGCCAAACTGCTGGGTATCTCCGAGGTGAGCCTGCGCAAACTGCGCCACGACCTGGGCATCCGCCCGGTGTACAAACGTGTGGATACCTGCGCTGCAGAGTTTGCCTCCGACACCGCCTACATGTACTCCACCTATGAAGAAGAGTGTGAGTCAGATGCCAGCGATCGCGACAAGATCGTGGTCATCGGTGGCGGCCCCAACCGGATCGGCCAGGGCATCGAATTCGATTACTGCTGTGTGCACGCGGCCCTGGCCATGCGTGAAGACGGCTACGAAACCATCATGATCAACTGCAACCCGGAGACCGTGTCCACCGACTACGACACCTCCGACCGGTTGTACTTCGAGCCGATCACCCTGGAAGACGTGCTGGAAATCATCCACGTCGAAAAGCCCAAGGGCGTTATCGTCCAGTACGGCGGTCAAACCCCGCTGAAACTGGCCCGTGGTCTGGAAGCGGCTGGCGTGCCCATCATCGGTACCAGCCCGGATGCGATCGACCGTGCCGAGGACCGGGAGCGGTTCCAGCAGATGATCACCCGCCTGGGCCTGAAACAGCCGGAAAACGCCACCGTGCGCAGTCACGAGGAAGGCATTCTGGCGGCCCGGGAAATCGGCTATCCGCTGGTGGTGCGTCCGTCCTACGTGCTGGGCGGCCGGGCCATGGAAATCGTCTACGACGAAACCGAACTGGTGCGCTATATGCGCAGCGCCGTGCTGGTGTCCAACGACAGCCCGGTATTGCTCGACCACTTCCTGAATGCGGCCATCGAGGTGGATATCGACGCCATCTCCGACGGCACCGACGTGGTGATTGGCGGCATTATGCAGCACATCGAGCAGGCCGGGGTTCACTCCGGTGATTCCGCCTGTTCGTTGCCGCCGTATACCCTGTCCCAGCAGGTTCAGGACGAGATGCGCGATGCGGTCAAGAAGATGGCCATCGAGCTGGATGTGGTGGGCCTGATGAACGTGCAGCTGGCCTGGCAGGATGGCGAGATCTACGTGATCGAAGTGAACCCGCGGGCGTCCCGGACCGTGCCGTTCGTGTCCAAGGCCATTGGCGTCTCCCTGGCCAAGGTGGCGGCCCGTGTGATGGCCGGCAAGACCCTGAAAGAGCTGGAGTTCACCCAGGAAATCATCCCGCGCTACTACGCGGTGAAAGAGTCGGTGTTCCCGTTCAACAAGTTCCCGGCGGTGGATCCGATCCTCGGGCCGGAAATGAAGTCCACCGGTGAGGTCATGGGGCTGGGCGACAGCTTTGACGAGGCGTTTGCCAAGGCCGCGCTGGCCATTGGCGAACGTCTGCCGGCCAAGGGAACCGCGTTCATGTCCGTTCGGGACGTGGACAAGCCCGGCGCCGCGAAAGTGGCCCATGATCTTGTTGAGGCCGGGTTCAAGCTTGTGGCCACAACCGGCACCGCCAAGGCCCTGAGAGAGGCCGGAATCGAGGTTGATCGCGTGAACAAGGTCCGTGAAGGTCGTCCGCATATCGTGGATGCCATCAAGAACGGTCAGGTTCAGCTGATCATCAATACCACTGAAGGTCGCAAGGCGATTTCCGACTCGGCTCAGATCCGCCAGTCAGCGCTGCAGACCAAGGTAACCTATACAACGACACTGGCAGGTGGCGAAGCCTTCTGCCGGGCCATAAAATTTGGCCCGGAGCGCACTGTACGCCGCCTCCAGGATCTTCACGCAGGAAAGTGAGACTATGGCTGACAGAGTACCGATGACAAAGGCGGGCGAGACCCGCCTCCGTGAGGAGCTTCAGAAGCTGAAGTCCGAAGATCGCCCCCGGGTTATTGCGGCAATTGCCGACGCCCGGGAACACGGTGACCTGAAAGAGAACGCGGAATATCATGCCGCCCGTGAGCAGCAGAGCTTTATCGAGGGCCGGATCCAGGAGATCGAAGGCAAGCTTTCCGCTGCCCAGGTGATCGATGTGACCACCATTGAGAATACCGGCAAGGTTATTTTCGGTACCACCGTGCACCTGCTTAACATGGACACCGATGAGCAGGTGACCTACAAGATCGTTGGCGAGGACGAAGCGGATATCAAGGCAGGCAAGTTGTCGATTTCTTCGCCCATTGCCCGGGCGCTTGTCGGCAAGAGCGATGGCGACGTGGTCGCGATTCGCGTGCCTTCCGGTACCGTGGAATATGAGATCGAGCAGGTCGAATACGTCTGATCCGATCTGCGGGTAAGAAAAAGCCGGCTCGGGTTTCCCCAGCCGGCTTTTTTGTTTTTGTTCCCGGGCGTCGGATCAGTGTTTGTGACGCAGCAGGTTG
>Ga0102938_10001401_pt1 | contig 18190 bp, 19 predicted proteins | sample SalPonR2_B_D2_MG_FD_84516 | JGI IMG/M metagenome (GOLD analysis project Ga0102938, IMG submission 84516) | Salt pond soil microbial communities from South San Francisco under conditions of wetland restoration - Salt Pond MetaG R2_B_D2_MG | ecosystem: Environmental > Aquatic > Marine >...
TCCACTGCAACGCCAGGTGACCAAGATCCTTGAAGATCGACGAAAGATGGCCGCCGGGGCGTTGCCTGTGAACTGGGGTTTCGCCGAGAACCTTGCCTATGCCGGTTTGTTGCGCGAGGGCTATCCGCTGCGGATTACCGGGCAGGACGTAGGCCGCGGCACCTTCTCGCATCGCCACGCGGTTTTACACAACCAGAAAGTGGATGAGCGCTGGGTGCCGCTGGAACATATCGATGAAGACCAGGCCACTTTTGAGATCTACGACTCGCTGCTGTCGGAAGAGGCGGTGCTGGCGTTTGAGTACGGGTATGCAACAACGCGTCCCCAGGGGCTGGTGATCTGGGAGGCCCAGTTCGGCGACTTTGCCAACGGGGCGCAAGTCGTCATCGATCAGTTTATCACCAGCGGAGAGCACAAGTGGTTGCGCCTGTGTGGTTTGACCATGCTGTTGCCCCACGGTTACGAGGGGCAGGGGCCGGAGCATTCATCTGCGCGCCTGGAGCGTTTTATGCAGTTGTGTGCCGAGCACAACATTCAGGTGTGTGTGCCCACAACGCCGGCGCAGGTTTATCACATGCTCAGGCGGCAGGCGATTCGCCCGTTGCGCAAGCCGCTCGTGGTCATGTCGCCAAAAAGTCTGCTGCGACACAAGGAGGCAATTTCCACACTGGAGGAGCTCGCCCAGGGCCGCTTTTACAATGTGTTGGACGAAATCGACGACCTCGACAGGGAGGCAGTGACGCGCATTATTCTGTGCAGTGGTAAAGTGTTCTACGATCTACTGGCCGCGCGTCGCGAGCGGGAAATCACGGATATCGCGATCATCCGCCTGGAGCAGCTGTACCCCTTTCCGGAGTCCGAGTTACTGAATATTCTGGCGACTTACCCGAATATCAACGATGCGATATGGTGCCAGGAAGAACCCATGAACCAGGGCGCCTGGTATGCGAGCCAGCACCACATCCGTAGAGTGCTGTTTCAGCACCGGCCGGAAGTGTATCTGCGGTTTGTCGGGCGCGATCCATCAGCGGCACCTGCCGCGGGGTATATGGCGCTGCACCTGGCGCAGTTGGAAAGGTTGATAGACGAATCTCTCGGCGAAAAGCCCTGGAATTAGGCGCAAGGATCAGTACATGGCGATTGAAATAAAGGCCCCAACTTTCCCCGAATCTGTTGCCGATGGCGAGGTTGCCGTTTGGCACAAGGCAGAAGGCGAGAGTGTTTCGCGCGACGAATTGATAGTGGAGATCGAAACAGACAAGGTCGTGCTGGAGGTGGTTGCGCCTGAAGATGGCGTCATCAGTGCGATTCACGTGCAGGCGGGAGAGACAATCCAGAGTTCACAACTGCTCGCCACAATGGAAGCGGGAGCCGCGCCGAAAGCCGGGGACACCGGTGGCGCGGATGCATCGGAGAGCGACTCCGAAAAATCCGACAAGCCCGACAAGGGCGACAAGGACGGCAAGGGCAGCAAGGGCGACAAGGACGATAGTAAGTCGGACGGCGCCGCGCAGACCGGCCCTGCGGCGCGGCAACTGATCGATGAGCATGGGCTCGACGCAGCCCGGATTCCCGGCAGTGGCAAAGGTGGGAGAGTCACCAAGGAAGACGTGCTGAAATACCTCAAGGAGGAGGAATCCGCTGCAGAGTCTAGAAAGCAGGCGGCGCAAGCGCCTGCCGATTCCCCATCCGCGGACGCGCCGCTCGGCCCGACCAGCGAGCGAGTGGAGCGGCGTGTTCCGATGACGCGCATGCGCGCGAAGATCGCGGAGCGTCTCCTGCACGCGACACAGGAAACAGCCATGCTGACCACGTTTAACGAGGTCAATATGGCGCCGGTCATGGAACTGCGCCGAAAGTACAAAGAGCAGTTTGAGAAAACGCACAATGGCACGCGCCTCGGTTTCATGGGCTTTTTTGTCAAGGCGGCTTGCGAGGCGCTGAAACGTTTTCCGGCAGTCAACGCGTCAATCGATGGCAACGACGTGGTGTATCACGGCTACCAGGATATCGGCGTTGCCGTATCCACCGAAGGCGGCCTGGTGGTGCCCGTCATGCGTGATGCCGATTTCATGAGCATTGCCGATGTGGAAGCGGCAATTGCCGATATGGGCAGGCGCGCCCGGGACAACAAGCTGACCATTGAGGATATGACGGGAGGGACATTTACCGTCACCAACGGCGGCGTGTTCGGTTCGTTGCTGTCGACGCCCATTCTGAACCCGCCGCAAACGGGTATTCTGGGTATGCATAAAATCCAGGAGCGTCCCATGGCGGTGGATGGCGAGGTCGTCATTTTGCCAATGATGTATCTGGCCCTGTCTTACGATCATCGCCTGGTAGACGGCAAAACCGCAGTGCAGTTTCTGGTGGCGGTAAAGGATTTGATAGAGGATCCTGCGCGCATTCTTCTACAGCTGTAGTGCGAAAACGGGGCGGCGTGTGGTGCCGCCCGGACAAGCGAACGAAAAGCGGAATACACGATGTCTGATACATTCGATGTGGTAGTCATTGGCGGCGGACCCGCCGGGTACGTCGCCGCCATCAAGGCGGCGCAACTGGGTATGTCCACTGCCTGTGTTGAGCAGTGGCATAACAGTGACGGCAAAATGCTGCTGGGGGGCACCTGTTGCAACACGGGTTGCATACCCTCGAAAGCCTTGCTGGATAGCACGCAAAAATTTGCCGAAGCGCGGGATAGTTTTGCGCTGCATGGTATAACAGTGAGCGATCCTGTCGCCGACATTCCCGCCATGCAAAAGCGCAAGCAGAAGGTGGTGGATCAGCTCACGGGCGGCATCGGTGGCTTGTTTAAGCACAATGGCGTTACCGCGGTGTCGGGCACGGGCCGTGTGCTGTCGGGTGCCAGGGTAGAGGTTACCGATAGCAAGGGCGACGTGCGAACGTTGCAGGCAGGCCATGTGATCGTCGCCGCCGGCTCCCTGCCCGTTAATATTCCGGTGGCACCGGTGGACGGTGAGTTTATCCTCGACTCCACGGGTGCGCTCGAGCTGACTGAAGTCCCGCGGCGTCTGGGCGTGATCGGCGCCGGCGTGATCGGCCTTGAACTGGGCAGTGTCTGGCGAAGGTTGGGTTCCGAGGTTGTGATGCTTGAGGCGCTGGAAGATTTCCTGCCGATGATGGATGTGCAGGTTGCGCGGGAAGCACAGAAAATATTCAAGAAGCAGGGCCTCGATATTCGTCTCGGAACCCGTGTCACCGCGGCAGAAGTGAAAGACGGCGCTGTCGAGGTCACCTTCAGTAATGCTGAGGGTGAACAGGTTGAAACCTTTGATCGTCTGATCGTCGCCGTGGGCAGGAAGCCGCGTTCCGGCGAGTTGTTCGCGTCCGACAGTGGAATCAGCCTCGACGAGCGCGGTTGTATTTACGTCAACGATTTTTGTGAGACCGAGGCGCCCCATGTCTACGCGGTAGGCGACGTGGTGCGCGGCCCGATGCTGGCTCATAAGGGCTCTGAAGAGGGCGTGATGGTGGTCGAGCGTATCGCTGGAAAGCCCGCACAGGTGAACTACGATTGCATTCCGTCAGTCATCTATACACACCCCGAGGTCGCCGCTGTCGGGAAAACCGAACAGGAACTCAAGGCGGATGGAGTCGAGTACAAGGCGGGCGTATTCCCGTTTGCGGCGTCTGGCAGGGCCCTGGCGGCGAATGATTCCGATGGCATGGTGAAAATACTTGCAGACGCCAGGACAGACCGTATTCTCGGCTGTCACGTGGTTGGGGCGTCGGCCGCCGATCTCGTGCAGCAGGTGGTCATAGGGATGGAGTTCGATGCGAGCGCCGAGGACCTGGCGTTAACCGTGTTTGCGCACCCGACCTTATCCGAGGCGGTTCACGAAGCTGCACTGGCGGTGGATGGACACGCCATACATATCGCCAATCGCAAGCCGCGCAGTTAAAATTTGCGCCGCTGGCGAGTTACAGCAAGTCTGTTACAGCACATCGATGGTGCATGACGCAAAGTGCTCGCACGACGGCAAGAACCCAAATTCACCTGAGCAGCAACCAACACAGGACAAAACATGAACCTTCACGAGTATCAAGGCAAACAGTTGTTTGCCGAGTACGGTCTACCGGTGTCGAAAGGCTACGCGGTGGACTCAGCCGATGAGGCCGCCGCCGCCGCTGAAAAGATAGGCGGAGAAATGTGGGTCGTAAAAGCGCAGGTTCATGCGGGTGGCAGGGGTAAAGCCGGCGGCGTCAAACTGGTCAAGAGCGTGGAAGAAATTCGCGCCTTTGCAGAGCAGTGGCTCGGCAAAAACCTGGTGACCTACCAGACCGACGAGCGTGGCCAACCAGTCAGCAAGATCCTGGTAGAGGCCTGTACTGACATCGCTGAGGAGTTGTATCTCGGTGCAGTGGTTGACCGGTCTTCGCGGCGCATCGTGTTCATGGCGTCTACAGAAGGTGGTGTAGAGATCGAAAAAGTCGCCGAGGAAACGCCAGAGAAGATACTGCGCGCCACTATCGACCCGCTGGTCGGGCCGCAGCCCTACCAGGGCCGCGACCTGGCCTTTCAACTGGGTCTGCGAGGCGAGCAGATCAAACAGTTCGTCAAAATTTTCATGGGGCTTGGGCAACTGTTTGAAGACAAGGACCTGGCGCTGATCGAGGTGAATCCGCTGGTGATTACGGAGCAGGGCAACCTGCATTGCCTGGACGCCAAAATCGGCGTGGACAGCAATGCGCTGTATCGGCAGCCGGCCCTGGGTGACATGCACGACCCGTCCCAGGACGATGAGCGCGAGGCGCACGCGGCTCAATGGGAACTCAATTACGTGGCGCTCGATGGTAATATCGGTTGCATGGTGAATGGTGCCGGGCTCGCCATGGGCACCATGGACATTGTCGCCCTGCATGGTGGTTTTCCCGCCAATTTCCTCGATGTGGGCGGTGGCGCCACGAAGGAACGGGTGTCCGAGGCCTTCAAGATCATCCTGTCGGATGACAACGTAAAGGCGGTCCTTATCAACATTTTTGGCGGGATTGTCCGCTGCGACCTGATCGCTGAAGGCGTGATCGGCGCGGTGGAGGAAATTGGTGTGGAGGTACCGGTGGTGGTGCGCCTCGAGGGTAACAACGCCGAACTGGGCCAGAAAGTGCTGGCGGACAGCGGCCTGAACATTATTGCTGCAACCAGCCTTACTGACGCTGCGGAGCAGGCAGTCAAAGCAGCCGGAGGTGCAGCGAAGTGAGTATTCTGATCGACAACGACACAAAAGTGATTTGCCAGGGCTTTACCGGCTCCCAGGGTACTTTTCACTCGGAGCAGGCCATAGCCTACGGTACCCGGATGGTGGGTGGCGTTACGCCGGGCAAGGGTGGCCAGGAGCACCTCGGTTTGCCGGTATTCAACACTGTGCGCGAGGCGGTTGCCTCCACCGATGCCGATGCGTCAGTGATTTATGTCCCTGCTGCATTCTGCAAGGATTCCATTCTCGAGGCCGCGAATGGTGGTGTCCGGCTCATCGTGTGCATCACTGAAGGTATACCCACACTCGATATGTTGCAGGCGAAACTCAAGTGTGACGAGTTGGGCGTGCGTCTCATCGGCCCGAACTGCCCGGGCGTGATCACACCCGGACAGTGCAAGATCGGCATTATGCCGGGCCATATACACATGCCGGGCAAAGTGGGCATCGTGTCGCGTTCAGGCACGCTGACCTATGAGGCGGTGAAGCAGACGACGGATTCCGGGTTTGGCCAGTCCACTTGCGTGGGGATCGGCGGCGATCCGATTCCAGGCTCCAACTTCATCGACATTCTTGAACTGTTCGAGCGCGACGCCGCCACCGAGGCAATAGTAATGATCGGTGAGATCGGCGGTACCGCCGAGGAGGAGGCGGCGGCCTACATCAAGGAGCACGTTTCCAAACCGGTAGTGTCCTACATAGCCGGGGTGACAGCCCCCAAGGGCAAGCGCATGGGTCATGCCGGCGCTATTATTTCCGGTGGCAAGGGTACGGCCGACGAGAAGTTTGCCGCTCTGGAGGATGCCGGCGTGAAAACCGTGCGCAGTCTCGCGGAGATAGGCACGGGCCTGGCCAGCGTTACCGGCTGGTAACTGCCTGCCCCGCATTGCGCGAAACCCAGGGCCTGCTCTCGAGCAGGCCTTTTTTGTGGCAGGTGAGAGCACCGGGCGATTGCGGCGAGCCCCTTGAAAACCTTCAACTGCGACCCCACATGCTGTGGAGAACAACTGTTCACCACTTGCCGACAGATGAGGTAGCAATGACTGCACAGGTAGAGAAAGAAACTCTGGGCTTCCAGACCGAGGCGAAGCAGCTGCTTCACCTGATGATTCATTCCCTGTATAGCAATAAGGAAATCTTTCTACGTGAACTGATCTCAAATGCGTCGGACGCGATCGACAAACTGCGTTTCGCGGCGCTCTCCGACGACGGGCTCCTTGAAGGGCAGGCCGGTTTCGAAATTCGCGTGGAAGTAGACAAGGAAGCTGCCACGATCCGGGTCAGCGACAACGGTATCGGCATGAACCGTGACGAAGTCGTGGAAAACCTGGGCACGATAGCGAAATCGGGTACCGCGGCGTTTCTTGAGAATCTCACGGGGGATGCGAAAAAGGACTCCCAGCTCATCGGCCAGTTCGGCGTTGGCTTCTACTCCGCATTTATTGTGGCGCAACGCATAGAGGTGCATACCCGGAAGGCTGGCGAGTCCCCGGCCGATGGCGTGCTGTGGGAAAGTCACGGCGAGTCAGAGTTTAGCGTGCAGCAGCGTGATCGTGAGGAACACGGTACGAGCATCACGCTGTTCCTGAAAAAAGACTGTCACGAGTTTGCCGATGACTGGCGCGTGCGCAGCGTCATCAAAAAGTACTCAGATCACATTTCGGTGCCCGTACTGATGGCGAAGCCTCCCGCACCTGAGGCCGATGACGCGGAAGAAAACGTTGCAAAGGATGCCGAGGTCGAGTTCGAGGCGGTGAATGAGGCAACGGCGCTCTGGACGCGCAGCCGTTCGGAGGTCAGCAACGAAGAGTACAAGGCCTTCTACCAGCATATTGCACACGATTTTGAGGCCCCGTTGACCTGGAGCCACAATAAAGTCGAGGGCAAGCTGGAGTACACCAGTTTGCTCTACATTCCGGCCAAGCCACCCTTCGATCTGTGGAATCGAGACATGGCGCGCGGCCTGAAGTTGTACGTGCAGCGAACTTTTATTATGGACGATGCCGAGCAGTTTCTGCCGCTTTATCTGCGTTTCGTCAAAGGCGTGCTGGACTCCAACGACCTGTCACTGAACGTGTCGCGTGAGCTTCTGCAGCAGGACCCCGCGGTGGATGCAATGCGCAGCGCCCTAACCAAGCGGGTGCTGGATATGCTCGCGCGAATGGCCAAGAAAAAAGATCAGAGCGACTACGAAACCTTCTGGAGTGCCTTTGGCCCTGTATTGAAGGAAGGGCCGGCGGAAGACTTCGCCAATAAGGAAAAGATCGCGAAACTGCTGCGTTTCGCCACCACCCACACCGATGCTGAAAAGCAGGACCAGTCCCTGGAAGACTATGTCGGGCGCATGCAGGAAGGCCAGGAAAAAATCTACTACGTGGTCGCCGAGAACTTCAAAACGGCGAAGAACAGCCCGCATCTTGAGGTTTTCCGTAAGAAGGGGATCGAGGTGTTGCTGCTCTCCGACCGCGTGGATGACTGGTTGATGAACCATTTGCAGGAATTTGACGGCAAGCCGCTGCAGGATGTTGCTCGTGGAGCACTGGATATCGACAACGATAGCGATGAAGACAAGGCGGCGCGGGAAAAAGTCGCGAAGGAGTCAGAAGCGTTGATCGAGCGACTCGGTACTGTGCTGGAAGACCGCGTCAGCGAGGTGAGAGCGACACACCGGCTTACTGACAGCATCGCCTGCCTCGTGGTAGGTGAGTTTGATATGGGTGCACAGATGCGCCGCATTATGGAGGCAGCGGGGCAGCCGGTTCCCGACAGCAAACCCATACTCGAGGTCAATCCGGAGCACCCCCTTGCCAAAATACTCGATGCCGAGCCTGACGAGGAGCGCTTTGCCGACCTCGCAAGTGTTATTTTTGACCAGGCAAGTCTGGCGGAGGGGGGGCAACTGGAAGACCCTGCAGCTTATGTTGCCCGGCTCAACAAGCTCCTGATGCAACTGGGTAAAGCCTGACAAACTCCATCCCTGGCAGCGATACGAACACGCCCCGGGCGTTACTGCCAGGCGTGGTTTGAGTGTCGAGGTAGTGTCGATGGTATGCTGTGCGGCTCACAGAGTATCCGGAGGTTGAGTATTGATTCTGACGGTGTTCCGGCACGGCGAAGCGGCCGATGCAGCGAGTGACTACGCCCGTCGGCTCACCGCTCGGGGTGAAGAGGACGTTGCACGCGCAGGGCACGCCCTGGCGTCGGCCTGCCAGGCGCGGAAGATAGCGCCGCCCGATGTGCTGTGCTGTAGCCCGTGGATACGCACCATGGCAACAGCGGATATCTTGTCGTTGACGCTTCCAGCGGCACTGGCCGAAGTGGTTGCGGCGCTGCAGCCGGGCGCGAAGGTGCGCGACGTGGAGGCTATGCTGGAGGAGCGGCAGGCTGCCGGTGCTCCCGCTGCGCACATGCTGCTGGTGTCGCACCAGCCCCTTGTTTCGCGCCTCATCAACCACTGGCTGGATGAGGACGGACGCGTGCCGTCTTTGAGTCCCGGTGCTTTCGCCTCCCTGGAGATGGATAGCCTCGCGCGTGGCTGCGGACACTTGTTGTTCTGGGCCTCGCCCCCAACCTGTGAGCCGGTTGCGTGAGCTTGCGCGACGCCGAGTCATTAAACTGGGAAGTCAACGGGCTCGGTCTCGCTGGCTTGTCATGGGGTTGCCAGGGTGAGCGACCGGTATTGGCGTTGCACGGCTGGCTGGACAACGCCGCCAGTTTTTCCGCGCTGGGGCCGTTACTGACCGGGTGCCAGCTTGTTGCGCTGGATTTGAGCGGTCATGGTCGTAGTGACCACCGGTCGCCCGATGCGAGCTACCAGATATGGGATGATCTCCCGGAAATCCTTGGTGTGCTAAACGAGTTGGGCTGGGAACAGTTTGATCTCGTGGGCCATTCTCGCGGGGCTATAATAGCCGGGCTACTGGCGGCCACTTTTCCCGAGCGCGTGAAGCGGCTGGTCTTGCTGGATGCTGTCTCACCCGAGCCGGTGCCTGAGCAGGACTTCGCCAGACAGATGCGCCGGGCCCTGACGGAAAAGCAGGAGTCACCTCAGCGTAAACCAAAAATTTTTGCCACGCTTGAGGAAGCCGCAGCCCGCCGCGAGGCGGGCGGGCTCTCGCATGCGGCCGCGCTGGCTCTGGCAGCGCGGAATGTGAGCCAATGCAAGGGAGGGGGCGTAACATGGACAACGGACTCCCGGTTGCAGTGTGCCTCGGCTGTCAAATTGACTGGGGCTCAGATTCGGGCAGTATTAGGCGCATTAACCATGCCGGTGATGCTGCTTCTGGCAAAGGATGTCGCCGCGGATTCCCGGGTCCGTATGGCAGGACACGCCCGGCAGACTATTCGTGACATCCGGGTCGCCGAGGTAGTCGGCGGGCACCATTTTCACCTCGAGCAGGGCGCGGGGGACGTCGCGCAGTTAATGCTGCAGTTTCTAACCGACAGGACAGGGCGCGAGAACATATGACACGAATCTGGGTATGGCTTTTTTCTGCGATAGCACTGGTGGCGCAGGCTGCACCCGCGCCGCCGACACCTGAATCGCTGGTGTCGGCGCTCGACAACTATCCGCATTCGGTGCAGAAAGATGTTGAGAAGCTGGAAGTTATCGATCACGAGATCGGGCTCGGCCCCCTGCAGAAATTCAGCGGGTCCTGGCGGTTCGAGGCCAGCGAGCGCGTGTCCGGGCAACTAGCACGCTATACCTGGCAGGTTGTCGACGGTTTCTCGGCAATCGAAGTGATGAACGAGTTTATCGCTGAACTGCGAATGATTCCTGGCTCGAAGGAGGTTTTCAGTTGTGATGGGCGATCCTGCGGCCACCCGGCACAATGGGCCAATCGTGTTTTCAGTCAACGTGTGCTGTATGGCAGGCAGGATATGCAACGCTATCGGGTTTACGCGATAGCAGGCGAGCCGGAGTATCGCCTGGCAATTTACGCGGGCTCGCGTTCAAGCGACCGTCACTACCTCCACGTTGATTTGATGGAGCTGACTGACGAGCGGGGACCGGATCTGGAGGCGGAGGCGGGGGACGCCGAACCCGGCTGAAACGGGCTTGCAGCCTAGCGCTTGAGCTGGAGCAGCGATAGAAACTCGTCCCGGGTCTTTTGTTCAGTGCGGAAAGACCCGAGCATGGCTGATGTTTTCATCAGTGAATTCTGCTTTTCAACGCCGCGCATCATCATGCACATATGCTGTGCCTCAATGATAACGCCGACACCCTGAGCTGCCGTCACCTCCATGATCGTCTCGGCAATCTGCGAGGTAAGCGCCTCCTGTATCTGCAGCCTCCGGGCGAACACGTCCACGATGCGCGCCACCTTGGAAAGGCCGAGAACCTGCCCGGTGGGTATGTACGCCACGTGGCACTTGCCGATAAAGGGCAACATATGATGTTCGCACAGGGAGTACAGTTCGACGTCCTGCACCAGAATCATCTCACTGGAATCAGACGGGAAAAGCGCGTCGTTGACGACCTCCTCCACGGACTGCGCGTATCCGCGCGTCAAAAACTGGAAGGCGGCTGCTGCCCGCTTGGGAGTATCTGCCAGCCCGGGTCGTGCCAGGTCCTCGCCAACGGCTTCAATAATTGCGGCCCAGTGCTGCTGCATGGAAACGACTCCGTACGTGACTGCGAGGTGTTACTGCGCAGCGATAGTAGCAACCCGCCATAAGCAAGGCAATCTGCCGTATACGGGCTGTTGGCTTATCTGTCAGCTTATGTTCAGCGGGTTTTATCGGCTACACTCTGTCGATGAGTCGTAACCCGGAAATATCCCTGGATACCCCCACGCTGGGGGCCGCGATAGTAGCTGTCAGTGAAGCGCTGGACTCGGCGGGAGTGTGTTTCGGGCACGGTACCGACAACGCCTGGGATGAGGCGGTGCAACTGGTGCTGGACGTAGCCGGCTTGTCGCCGGATTGCGAAGATGGCCTGTCGCATCAGCCGTTCGCGGAAGCGCAGCTCAATCATCTCGAGAGGCTGCTCCAGCGGCGTATCGGGGAGCGCATTCCCCTGCCGTACCTGCTGGGTAAGGCATGCTTTGCGGGCCTCGAGTTTGTCTGTGATGAGCGGGCGCTGGTTCCTCGCTCACCCATCGCGGAACTGATACTGAATGACTTTCAACCCTGGTATGCGGGCCCGGCGCCACACAGAATCCTCGACCTGTGCTGTGGTGGTGGCTGTATCGGGCTGGCCGTGGCGCATCACCTGCCTGAATCGCGGGTCGACCTGGCCGACATCGATACTGCCGCGCTCGACCTGGCGCGTGAGAATACCGCGCTGCACCAGCTTGAATCGCGGGTGCGCATCCTGCAATCGGATCTGTTCGAGCGACTCGAGCAGGAGCGCTATGACATTATTCTATGCAACCCGCCCTACGTGGATGCGCAAGACCTGGCTGGCATGCCCGCGGAATACCGTGCAGAACCCTCGATGGGACTGGGGTCCGGGAGAGACGGGCTGGATGTGACGCGAAGGATTCTCGCGCAGGTGGGAGATTTTCTACAACCGCACGGTCTGCTGTTGCTGGAAGTCGGTAACAGCGCAGCGGCTCTGGAAGCCGCGTTTCCGCAGGTAGCGTTTACCTGGGTGGAACTGGTCAACGGCGGTCATGGCGTGTTCGCCATGACCGCGCAAGAGTGGCAGGATTTCGGCGCAAGCTGGGGTCTATAGGCCTTATAATAGCGGCAGTTAAGCCACGTGCGGCGGGAGTGATATGGCGGGCAACAGCATTGGTAAATTGTTTACGGTGACGAGCTTTGGCGAAAGCCACGGCCCGGCGCTGGGGTGTGTCGTGGATGGGTGTCCGCCCGGATTACCGCTGACCAGCGCAGACCTGCAACGCGATCTCGACCGGCGCAAGCCGGGTACTTCCCGCTTCACCACGCAACGCCGCGAGGCGGATGAGGTGCAGATACTGTCCGGTGTTTTCGAAGGCGTAACCACCGGAACCTCCATTGGCCTGCTTATCGAGAACACAGATCAGCGCTCCAAGGATTACTCGAACATCAAGGACCGATTTCGCCCGGCCCACGCAGACTATACCTACACGCAGAAATATGGGCTTCGCGATTACCGCGGTGGCGGTCGTTCTTCCGCGCGTGAAACCGCGATGCGTGTGGCCGCGGGAGCGATTGCAAAAAAATACCTTGCCACGCGGTATGGTATCCAGGTGCGTGGCTACCTGGCCCAGCTCGGCCCCATCGTGGTTTCCACGCTGGATTGGGACGTGGTGGAAACCAATCCGTTTTTTTGCCCTGATTCCGGGAAGTTGAAGGAGATGGAAGCGTTCATGAGCGACCTCAACAAACGCGGGGACTCCATCGGTGCGTGTATCAGGGTGGTCGCTTCCGGCGTACCGCCGGGTCTGGGTGAGCCGGTATTTGATCGTCTGGATGCGGATATCGCCGGGGCGATGATGGGCATTAACGCGGTGAAGGGTGTCGAGATAGGCGCGGGGTTTGCCGCCGTCGTCCAGCACGGTAGCGAGCATCGCGATTTGCTGACGACCGAGGGCTTCGTTGGCAACAATGCGGGCGGCGTCCTGGGAGGTATCTCCAGCGGCCAGGATATCACTGTCAGCCTGGCTTTGAAGCCCACTTCCAGCATTCGTCAACCCGGCGCGACGATCGACGTCGATGGCCAGCCGGCCGAGGTGGCAACGCACGGCCGCCACGACCCCTGTGTCGGTATCAGGGCGACACCTATTGCGGAGGCCATGCTGGCAATTGTCCTGATGGATCACATGCTGCGACACCGGGCCCAGAATATGGACGTAAAGTGCGCCACCCCGGCCATTCCGGCCGCCGCTCCCGCTCCCGGCGACACATAGGTTCGCGGTTTGAGCAGGGCCAGTCGCCGCTTTCATCGCACGCTTGCGCTCGGCCTTGTCGCGATGGCGGCACTCGTCTGGGCTGCGGTAGATCAGTTCGATATTTCTCGCGGTGAAGTGACTGGACTGTTGCTGTCAACGCTGTTGGCCGCGCTGGTGATCATTGCTATGGCGGGGGTGTTTGCCGCAGTTTGGGTGGGTATCCGGAGGGTTTTGCGAAAAGACCGTTAGCGCCGGTTGCCAACGGCTCGTCAGGAAAGCTCGATATCCAGCGCCATCGAGTTGGCAATATCATCCAGCGACGTCTGCAGGTCGAGCATGTCGGTATCGTCGGGAATGGTTGCCACAATCTCCGCCTGAAACAAGAGTTCAGCACTCATGGGAGCACTTGTGACACCGCTCTCCATGTCCACAACGTTGATACGTCTCGCGCTGAGCGCGTGTGCGACTTCTCGTACTATGCCCGGTCTGTCGGGGCCGATCACACTGAGGTTGATGTCGCGGCCTGAGTGTTCGCTCGGGGACAGGTTGTCAAGCCTGGTGACGCTTACACTCAGGCCGTATTCGGTCAGCCTTTCCAGTGCTCTCTCCAGGGAGGTGCCGCGATCGCTCGGAAGCGACACGCGCATCAAACCGGTGAACTTGCCGCCGAGTTGCGCGAGACGGCTCTCCAGCCAGTTTCCGCCATTCTCCTCAACCGTTGACGAGAGTGCCTCCACGAGGCCGGGGCGGTCATCCCCGACAAAGGTGACGATGTAAGCGGTTTGCATGGGCTGCATTGCGCTGCTCTCCACAAAGGCGATTCGAGCCCGTATAGTAACGCGCTTACGCGCACATCAGAAGGAGTGGTCTACCCCGTATGCCGCAGTATGTTGATGTACCCTGTCAGCGCCTGCCACAGGCCGTATATCGCGCCCTGCTGGAAGAGTATGTCACGCGGGATGGCACCGATTACGGTGAGCGGGAGCTGTCGCTGGAAGAAAAAGTACAGGATATCCAGGGGCGGGTTGCGCGAGGCGAAGTGCGCCTGCTGTTTGAGAGCGAGAGTGAACAATGGGATCTCGTCGCGGCCGATGCCGCTGCCTTGTTGCTCGAGAATTGACGGGGAGGATGCATGCCTGACGAGCCTGACCACACCCTGGATACCTGCGGCCTGTTCTGCCCCGAACCCGTTATGTTGCTGCACAACAAGCTGCGCGATATGGCCGCGGGCGAAACTGTGGAGGTACTGGCCACCGACCCATCGACCCGCCGCGATATCCCCAAGTTCTGCCTGTTTCTGGGGCATGAGTTGTTGTTACAGACCGAGGATGGACAGGACTTCCGCTACGTGCTGCGCAAGGGCGAGGCACAATGACGCGTGCGGCGAGGTCGGTGAATGTCGAGGAGGGCGGGTTTTCCAGTGCTCGAATTGAGCGGGTATTCTTTGATTGCTTCGGCGACAGCTATCGTACGCGTCTGCTGGGCGGGGCAGTGGAGCCATGCTACCAGCCCGCCCGGGATGAACGGGGAGAGTCGCTGCTTTGCTATCGCGAGGATTTCTTTGCCAGTGCGCTGCACGAAACAGCGCACTGGTGTATCGCCGGCGCGGCGCGGCGCAAGCTCCATGACTTTGGCTACTGGTATGCTGCCGACGGTCGCGACGCTGCGGCGCAACGCAAATTTGAGGCGGTAGAGGACAGGCCGCAGGCCCTGGAGTGGCTATTTTCACTGGCTTGTGGCTTCGGCTTTCGACTCAGCGTTGACAACCTCGACGCCCAGGGCGGCGCGTTGCCCGACACCTCACGCTTTGCCGCGCGGGTGGTTGCGCAGGCACGGCACTTGCAACACGCCGGCCTGCCGCCACGCGCAGACGTGTTCTACCGGGCGTTGTGTCGGGAATTCGCCACACGGCTGGCGCCATCGGAGCTGGATTTTGCCGTGACTGATATCTGCTGATGCAAGCGGGGCGCGCGTGGCTTATCGATGCCAGCATTTATATTTTCCGGGCCTGGTTCTCGCTTCCGGACCGCTGGCACACTCCCGATGGGCTGCCGCTGCAGGCGGTGTATGGTTACGCCGGTTTTCTCGCGGATTTTCTCACACAGACGGAGAACCCCGACTGCTGCGCGGCGGCTTTCGACGAGAGCCTGCACAGTAACTATCGCAATGATATATTCCCGGAGTACAAGCGGAGCCGGGTTCTCCCTGACGAGGCTTTGGCGTTTCAGCTGGACGCTTGCCGGAAACTTACCGGGCTGTTGGGTATTCCGTGTTACGGCGGCGCGCGCTATGAGGCAGACGACTATATCGCCAGCCTGGCGCGGCTATGTCGGGAGGAAGGCCGCCCGGTTACAGTTGTTACCCGCGACAAGGATCTCGGGCAGTTGATTATCGGCGACAACGACAACTGGTGGGACTTCGCCGGGGGTGAACTGCTGGATGGCGCTGCATTCACTGCCCGCTTCGGTGTGCGCCCACAGCAGTTCGCAGATTACCTGGCCCTCGTTGGCGATAAGGTTGATGACATTCCCGGCGTGCCGGGCGTGGGTCCGAAGACCGCGGCGAAACTGTTGCAATCCTTTGCAAACCTGGACGCGCTGGCCAAAGGGCTGGGGCGTATTGCTGAACTCAACCTGCGCGGGGCCGCCGGTGTTGCAACCCGCCTCCAGGCGCACTGGGCGCAGGTGTTGCTGGCGCGGCAGCTCACCGGTCTTGAGGCGCGCGTGCCAGAGGTTACCGCGGTACCCCGCTTTGCCGGCAATGCCGGGAATATGCAGGCCGCCGCTGCCTACCTTGAAGAGCTGGGTATCGTGGCCGGGCCGGCGCAACGTTTTCGGCAGATGAGCGCAGGGGTTCAGGCATCATGAGAAGGCTTGTGCTGGCGGATGAGAATATTCCAGGTGTCGAAGATATCCTGGGGCCTGCGTTTCGCGTGCGGCGCTTTCGCGGAAGAGAGCTGACTGGAGAAATGGTCGCTGCGGCTGATGCGCTGCTGGTGAGGTCGGTCACCACGGTGGACGCCGCGTTGCTTGGCCACAGCCGCGTAACGTTTGTCGGCACGGCGACCAGCGGCTTTGAACACATTGACCGCGGCTACCTGAGCGACTGCGGTATTGCGTTTGCGCACGCGCCCGGCGCCAATGCGAACTCTGTTGTCGAGTATGTGCTTGCCGCCATCGCGCACTGCGACAACCTGCTTGAGCGCCTGCTGGAGGGTGCCCATGTAGGCGTCATTGGCTACGGGCACATTGGCCGCGCCCTCGTCTCGCGGTTGCACGCGTTGGGTATCGGGAGCTGCGTCTACGATCCGTGGCTGCCCCGCGATTGCGTGCCGAATACCGGCAGTCTCACCAGTGTCCTGGCTTGTGATGTAGTCTCCCTGCACTGTGAACTTACGCAGCGCAGTCCCTGGCCCAGTAAACACCTTATTCGCAGCCCTGAGCTCGACGCCATGCAACCTAACAGCCTGCTGGTCAATGCGAGCCGGGGGAGTGTGATCGACAACGAGGCGCTGTTGCGGCACTTGCAGCAAAACAGAGGGCCGACGGTCGTGCTGGATGTGTGGGAGCATGAGCCGGATATCAACTCAACCCTGCTGGATTACACACGCCTGGGGACCGCGCACATAGCGGGCTACAGCTCCGATGGCAAGTTACGTGCGACAAGGATGCTCTGCGATGCACTAGCCGCGCACCTGCATTGCGCGCTGCCCGGGAGTATGGCCATGGCCTCCAGCGCGGGCGAGGTGCAGGTTCCGCCAGGGCTTGCGCGGGCGGAATTGCTCAGGTACCTGGTGGCGGCGCGCTACGATATTGCACGCGACGATGCCCTGTTGCGCCAGGCGCTTGCGCCAGACGCTCCCATGCCGCCGCGAGAGGGTTTTGACAGGCTGCGCAGGGAGTACCGCCGCCGGCGAGAGCTGGCGGGCAGCACCGTGACCGGCGGCGGGCTTGCTCTTCCGGACGTCGCGCTGGTTGAGGCCCTGGGCGCTCGCTATGTCACTGACCCACGGTGACGATGAGACGCGCGCAGGCCACAGCATATTGAGAAAACAACGACCGGTGACTCGGCGACAGGGGTGTCCAGTGCCCGTCAACGGGCGCCGATTGGCGCCCTGGATAACAGGTAAGTGACGCACTGGGTGATCTGCAGGCTTGAGGCGCTTTTGAGTGCCTGCCGCAGCTGCGCCACATTGCTGCTCGCTTGAGCTGCCACGCTGGGGGGGAGCGGTGGTGGGCCCGGTGGCTCGGCCAGTTGCAGGTCCGAGGGCGCGGTGAGCAGCAAAAATGATTTCTGCGTCAACACCGCCTGGTCCAGCGCCTCCTGGCCTATGGTGCTATCAAATCTCAGGTAGTCATGGTCTGCCAGCCACAGCATTGCGCTGAAGCAGGCCTGGAAGCGCGGATGATGCAAACCGAATTCGTCCGGTTCATCCGGGCCGCAGATGTCTTCCACATAAAGCACGCTTTTGCGCGGGAAGAGCGCGTACAAATGCCGAAAGATGTGCCCGACATCCCGGTAGAAATCGTCGATATGCAGATCCGTCATGGCGACCTGGGCGTGTGGAGAGCGGTAGCCGGGTAGTGTACGCTATGGCCAATTAGCGGGCTAGCGAGGGCATCCGGATGCAAGACGAAGAGTACTGGCGAGACAAACTCAGCGAAGAGGAATTCTACGTGTGTCGCCAGAAAGGTACCGAGCGTCCCTTCACGGGGAAGTACTGGAATTGCACGGAAGAGGGCGTGTACCAGTGTCGGTGCTGCGGCGAGCCGCTATTCCTCTCGGAGACAAAGTTCGATGCCGGTTGTGGCTGGCCCAGCTTTTTCAGGCCGGCCAGCGACGATGTCATCGAGGAGGCGCGCGATGACAGCCATGGCATGCTGCGCACGGAGGTCACCTGCAAGCGCTGCGGTGCGCATCTGGGACATGTATTCGAGGACGGTCCGGCGCCGACAGGCCTGCGCTACTGCATTAACAGCGTGTCGATTGAACTGGATAAAGATGCGGCGAAATGACGTGGCGCGCTGGGGAGTGGAGCGGGAAACCGGGTTCGAACCGGCGACCTCAACCTTGGCAAGGTTGCGCTCTACCAACTGAGCTATTCCCGCATGCCTTCGCGCATATCTATTGCCGTGGTGTCGCCGGAACCGGCGA
>Ga0102938_10001402_pt1 | contig 18184 bp, 15 predicted proteins | sample SalPonR2_B_D2_MG_FD_84516 | JGI IMG/M metagenome (GOLD analysis project Ga0102938, IMG submission 84516) | Salt pond soil microbial communities from South San Francisco under conditions of wetland restoration - Salt Pond MetaG R2_B_D2_MG | ecosystem: Environmental > Aquatic > Marine >...
CAGACAGGCCCGCAATGCCGCCACCGATAATCCATGCCCGGCGCTCCGCAACACCCTCTGTTGGAAGTGGCCGGTTGTTGGTATAGCTGCCGTGCAGGTCTGCCGGTGGCAGGGGAGTGTCTATCCCGTTGTGCAGGTGTCTCGATGTGGCGTCGGGTGTCACATCGACGCTCTGCGTTCTCAGGGCTTCAATATGAGGCGTGAGTTTTGAGCCGAGCTTTCTGGTGAGGTTGGATCTGGCCATTCAGGGATCTCCTTTCCTGAGAGGTAACGATCCTTACAGTATGCGGGGCGGGCAGGAATTCAGAGTGACACACGTCAACGGGATTCGAATCGTCACCAAAGATTCATGGGGCAGGTAAGTGCAGGTCGTTACGACTCTCTGTCTTCAGCGCTCTCTTCCGCCTCGACTTCGGCTTTCCGCGCCTGGATCTTCCGCATCTTTTCATCGGAGATCGGGAATTTGTTCGCACTGTCCCGCAGCATCAGAAGGCTGCCAACGACCAGCGCTATAGCGAGTAAAAGGAATACCCAACCGATGAGTGGCATAAACCTGTCTCCCTGGATTGTATCTTTCCTTAATAGTGGACCAGACAATTGCTGACCACAACCGCCACTCATAGATTCATCGGGTCGAGCCGGTAATAGCCCTGCAGGGCTTTGTACACCTCTGGTTGCTCTTGCTTCAGGTGGTTCGGTTGCTGGAAAAACGCCTCGGTCAACACCGCGAAGAATTCAGCCGGCTCGGTTGCGCCATAGGGATCGAGCCACGGTTTATGGTGGTGCTGCAGGGAATGCCTCAGGTCCTCGTAGGCCTTCGTCATCGAGCTTTGCCAGTGCCTGGCCTGCCCGCCACTCAGGGGTGGTGCTCCATCCGCCGTGCCGTCCAGATAGTCCAGTTGGTGGGCAAATTCATGGAGCATGACGTTGTGGCTGCTATGCGGGTTGCCGGCCGCCTCCTCACATTCCTTCCAGGCCAACACCACCTGGCCACGGCTGGAGGCCTCGCCGGCCCGGATTTCATTGCTTTCGCTGACAATCAGGCCGTCATCTTCGATGTCTCTGACATGGTAGGCGTCGGGGTAGACGAGAATGCTGCGTACGTCATCGAAATCCGAGTATGGTCGGGCGAGGATCAGCACACAGGCATGTCCGGCAATGGTGACTCTCACGGTGTCATCGACTTCAAAGCCGTCGCAGCCGTAAAACTCCTTCTCGGCGAGGAACAGCTGCACCCGCTGCTCCAGGGCCCGCTTTAATGGTTCCGGAAGCCGTCGGTAAAGCGGTACGTTTGAATCAAGGTCTTGGCGCCAGGGTGCTGGAAAGGGCGCTTTCAGTTCCCGTTCCCTGCGCCACGTCCTGTAGAAGAAGAGGTAGAAAACCGTTGCCGCGATCAGGGTCACTGCGAATACTGCGAAAACAAGTGCTGCTGACATGCTGCTCCCAGCGACCGTTGATTGAATTACCCGTTATCTTACAGAAAAATTGCATCTGCAAGCAGGCCGGTTCCGTATTGCTGGTTGTTCTTGAAGGCAGGGGATGTGAAGCTGCATTAACTGTTCTGATCGTCGAGGAGGCTGATATGTCAGAGAATTCCGTTGTAGTGATCACTGGAGCGAACCGCGGCATTGGTCTGGAACTTGCCCGGCTGTTTGCAGGCCGCGGCTGTTCCGTCATTGGCGTCTGTCGGGAAGCGTCGCCGGAACTGGAAGAGATCGCGGCCCGGATCATCGACAGCGTCGATCTCACGAGCGATGAGGGTGTGGGTAAACTGGTGGCCGGCCTGGAGGGCGAGCGTATTGATCTGCTGATCAACAACGCGGGTCTGCTTCAGGATGAGAAACTGGGCAGCATCGATCTTGATTCAATCCGCACCCAGATGGAGATCAATGCTTATGCGCCATTGAGAGTAGCTGAAGCACTGTTTGATAAAATTCCCGCTGGCGGAAAAATTGCCAACATTACCAGTCGGATGGGATCTATCGCCGATAACGACTCCGGCGGTCGTTACGGCTACCGGGCCTCAAAGGCAGCGCTCAATGCTTTTGGCAAGTCCCTGGCGATGGATCTGAAGCCTCGCGGCATTGCTGTGGCCCAACTGCATCCCGGCTATGTTCAAACCCGCATGGTGAATTTCGGCGGCTTGATTACGCCGGAGGAATCGGCAAAAGGGCTGGCTGAGCGTATCGACGCCCTGAGCCTGGAGAATACGGGGTCGTTCTGGCACAGCAATGGCGAAGAGCTGCCCTGGTGAGATTGAAATAATTTCCAATTGTTGACAGTTCCATCAAGCAGAATTTCGGGTTTAAGAGTAATCTTGTTTCAAATCAAAGGAATTCTGCAGTATATGGAACGAGTGAACCCTCTGGCGAATTATGAGCCTGCGCAGGAACGCAGGCCGCAGTTCTGGCGTCTGGCCATGCGTTGCGCCCAGATTGCCGGAACTGTGGATGTCATCTTTTTCTTTCTTTTCCATGCCTTGGGGTCGCCGATTCTGGCGTGGGTTAATGTGGTCAGTGTGGCCATGTACGCCGGGGCCTATTACGCACTCAAATACCACAGGAACAGGATTGCGGTCGTACTCATCTGGGCCGAAGTGCTTGGCCATGCAGGCCTTGGCATTGTTCTGATTGGATGGGAGAGCGGTTTCCATTATTACCTGTTGATGTTCATACCGGCGATTTGTGTGTCCGCATCACGGAGATGGGCCATCTATGCGCTGTTGGCCCTGTGGGGTTACTACATCGCCCTGGATGTCCTGATGTGGTACATCGAGCCGTTGCAGCCGATTCCTCAAACGGCTCTGCATATTGTCCATCTGTTTAACCTGAGTGTGGTCTTCGCCATGTTCAGTTACCTGTCGTCCTATTACCTTAGGATGGTAGTCACGGCCCAGCGCAAGCTCCGGGAAATGGCAACAACGGATTCACTGACCGGGCTTTTGAATCGCCGACACATGACCTATCTGGCCGAAAAAGAGCTGGCCCGGTTCAGGCGCAGCGGCCACCCTGTTGGCTTTCTCCTGCTGGATGTCGATCATTTCAAATCGATCAACGACGCCTATGGCCACGAAACCGGTGACCGGGTGCTGGGCTTTGTTGCCGATGTGATTCGTGAGGAACTGCGGGCCCAGGATCTGATCAGTAGGTGGGGCGGTGAGGAATTCCTGGCCATCCTCCCTGATACGGATTCCGGCAAAGCGCAGGCAAGCGCCGAGCGGATACGAAATGCGTTTTTGGCCAGGGACTGGAGCGCGATTATTGGCGGTGATGCCGATGTTACGATCAGTATCGGTGTGAGCGAACTGCGAGCCGGCGAAGACCTCAGTGCGGCGGTCAGCCGGGCGGATGAGGCTCTTTACCGGGGTAAAACCGGCGGCCGGAATCGGGTCGAGCTGGAAACCATCTGACGAGATAAAGGGGTAGTTTTGATGAGTCTTGCGATTGCACTGCACGTTCTGTCTGCGGTTATCTGGGTTGGCGGTATGTTCTTCGCTTACATGGCGATGCGCCCGGCCGTGGTCGAGGTTGTAGAAGCCTCCCAGCGGGGCGTTCTCTGGTCCAGGACGCTTGAACGCTTCTTTCGCTGGGTGTGGCTCTCAGTTGTTTTGCTCCTGGTCACCGGTTACTGGATGATTTTCAGTGTGTTTGGCGGTATGGCTGGTGCTGGTTGGCATATCCATGCCATGCAGACGCTCGGGCTGGTAATGATCCTGCTCTACTTCCACGTGTATTTTGCCCCATTCCGTCGGCTCAAGAAGGCGGTTGCAGACAAAGATTCTCAGGCGGGCGGTGTTCAGGTGGGAAAAATCCGCCGGCTAGTGGGTATCAATCTGATCCTCGGCCTGATTGTCGTCGCGATAGGGTCGGGCGGTCGGTACCTGTAACCGGCTGGGCGATCGGGACCCGATACCATGTCTGATATTCGAAAAAGAGCCATTGCCGGGCTGAAAGCCGGGGATTCGTTCACCCTGGCACGAACCTTCACTGAAGAAGAGACCACGGCCTTTGGTGAAATCAGTCGCGATCAGAACCCCGTCCACTACAGTGATGAGTTCGCGCGTGCGAAGAACCTTCAGGGCAAGATATGCCATGGCCTGCTGGTTGGCGGGATGATCACGGAAGTGGGCGGACAGATTGGCTGGCTGGCGTCCGGCATGAATTTCCGTTTCCGCCGGCCAGTGTATTTCGGCGACACCATCACCTGCGTATTCACCATTACCGAAGTGGATGAACGGAACCGGGCCCGGGCCGAGGCAGTGCTGTCGAATCAGTATGGTGAGCCGGTCATTGAGGCCTGGTTGACCGGCGTTTTGCCGGAGCCGAATGAACAGGAGATCATGTCAGCCATGGTCGGCGAGGATAACACGACATCTTCCCACTGACCGGGAACCCGCCCGCGCGGTCAGTCCTCCTCGGAGTCCCTCATGCGCTCCTGTCGCTCCCATTCTTCTTCTTTTGCCGCATCGATGATTTCCATCAGTTCATCGACGTTAGCGGCGGTGTCATCGTGCTGGAAGCAGCCGGTTAGTCTGCTGTCCGGGTGCAGATCACCCGATTCGTAGAGCGCCCAGATCTCCTTGCCGTAGTCGGTATTCAACAACTCCGGGGCGAAACGGCCGAAATACCGGCGCATATTGTCGACGTCGCGTTCGAGCATACGTTCGGCGTTGTTGTTGCCGGACGCATTGACCGCCTGTGGCAGGTCAATAATGACCGGACCGCTGGCATCAACCAGGACGTTGAATTCCGACAGATCCCCATGAATCAGACCGGCACTCAACATGCGGACCACCTCGCGGATTACCTGGTCGTGGAAGTCACGGGCCTGCTCCGGGGAGAGGGTGACATCATCCAGGCGCGGCGCGGCCTTGCCGTCTTCATCCGCCACCAGCTCCATGAGCAGCACACCGTCCACGAAGCCCAGGGGCTCTGGAACCCGGACACCCGCGGCGGCAAGCCGGTAGAGGGCATCCACCTCGGCGTTGAGCCAGGCATCTTCCTGTTCCCTCTGGCCGTATTTGGTTTTCTTGCTCATGGCCCGGGCACGCCGGCTGTTCCGGACCTTTCGGCCCTCCTGGTATTCCACCGCCTGCTTGAAGCTTCGCTTGGAGGCTTCCTTGAAGACCTTGGCGCAACGTGTCTGGTCGCCACAGCGCACCACATAAACTTGCGCTTCCTTGCCGCTCATAAGCTGGTAGAGCACTTCGTCCACCATGCCGTCATCGACAAGTGGTTGTAATCTCTTCGGTACTTTCATAAAACCTTTCAGACTGACAGTGAGTGGGCCAGCCACGTTCGTTGATCTGGAACAAGGCTGGATTCGGACAGGGCAGGGACAATGACTGCTACGGAGCATAGCTTACATGAAAATCTTTTTCCTGATCCTGTTGATTCTGGTGGTTGCCGCCCCCGTCGCTCTGTGGTTCTGGCGACAGGCTGACCAAAATGCGGATCAAGCCGCCATGGCGAAGTTGGCGGCTTTACAGCCGGCTTCACCGGAACGGTTCGATCTGTCTCTCCTTGAAGGGTTGCCCGAGCCCGCCCGGCGGTATTTTCGATACACTATTCAGCCCGGTACGCCGCTTTATACGGTTGCCCGGATATCCATGACCGGAAAATTCGGCATGGGCAATCGGGACGCGCCCGACTACATGGATATGCAAGCCACTCAGATGTTGGCCATGCCTGAGGGGTTTATCTGGAAGATGAGCGCCAGCCGTGGCGCCCTCCGGGTTTCGGGCTCAGACACCGAACAGTGGACGCGGTTCTGGCTGATGGGATTGCTGCCGGTGGCCCGGATGGGCGGAGACCCGGATCACACCCGTTCGGCATTCGGCCGGTATGTGGCGGAGGCGGTGTTCTGGACGCCGGCCGCGTTGCTGCCGGGCCCAGGGGTTGCGTGGCAGCTTGTGGACGTAAATACGGCCAGGGTGATTGTTCGCCACGAGGGTATGGAGCAGGCGGTGGATGTTGTGGTGGCCGAAGACGGTCAGCCGCTTCAGGTGAGTTTCGATCGTTGGAGCAACGCGAATGCAGAAAAAGTCCATCGTCTGCAGCCTTTTGGCGGCTACCTTTCAGAGTTTCGCGAGTTCGAGGGCTTTATCTTGCCGACCCGCGTGGAAGCAGGGAATTTCTTTGCCACGGACGATTATTTTCCGTTCTTCATCGGTGAGATTAGCAACATAGAGTTTCCTCTATCCAGTGTCACCGGGAGTAGCGACTGATGTCCCTTATGGTCATGCTCACCCAAATCGCCCTGCCAGTTCTCCTGTTGGTATGGTTGGCACGGTTCCCTGCCAGGGGAGTGCTTGCACTTGGCGTTCAGGCACTGTCGGTTGCAGCAGTGCTCATTGGTCTCGGTCTGGCCGCCCTCTGGACCATGCCCCCGTACTGGGTGCCGTATATCTACTACGGGGTTTTCTCGCTCATCCTGGTGTTCCATCTGTGGCAGGGGCGGTTCCAGGGTGATGGCTTCTGGCGGGTCTCAGCTGGGCAAACGTTACTTGTCCTCCTTGGGTTCGGGCTTGGCTGTCTTGGCGGGTACATGGGGTATATGGCCTACCAGGGGCGGAGTTTGCCGGCGGTTGAAACTGTCGACATCGCACCGCCGTTCGGGCCTGGCACCTATCTGGTGGCACATGGCGGGTCCAACGTCATGGTGAATGTGCATCTGAAAACTCTGGATACAGCGGTTGAGCGTTTCAGACCTTGGCAGGGACAAAGCCGGGCCCTGGATGTTTTCCGGATTTCGCCGTTGGGCATCCACAAGAATGGCTGGCTGCCTTCCGATCCGGCCCGCTATACAACGTTCGGCACTCCGGTGGTGGCCCCCTGCGATGGCGAGATCGCAAAAGTTGTTGATGGCCGGGAGGATATGCCGGTTCCGGTGATGGACCGCGATCATATGGCGGGTAATTACGTGGCGATCAACTGTGGCCGGTTTTTCGTACTCCTGGCCCACCTTAGGAGAGGCAGCGTCGAGGTTTCGAGTGGTGACCGGGTGGCCGTCGGGGACTTCCTTGGAAAAATGGGAAATTCCGGTAACAGCTCAGAACCTCACCTTCACGTTCACGCCCAGCGGGGCCTGCCTGAACAGGCAGCGTTTGCAGGTGAGCCGCTGGCTCTGACTATTGATGGCGCATTTCACGTAAGGAACGACAGGATCCGCGTGAAAGAGCCTGGCGCCAGATAGTTCCGCTTCACCGAACAACGAAAACCGAAATATCACTGTGTTTGACGATATTGGCACCGTTGGAATGGAGAATATGGAGCCTGTCGCCGATGCCCGGTGGATGAGATGCCATTACCACCAGATCTGCGCCGGTTTTTTCGATAGCCTCCAACAGTTTGTCGTCCAGTTCCACGGCCGTATCGGCAGATTCCATCACAATGCTGTCGGTGCTGATGCCGTGGGATTTCCCCTGCTCTTCCGCGAAGACGCTGAGCTTTTCCGTGAGCTCTTTCGGGTTGTGGGCAGCCGCTCCCGGCGTGCTGTTAGTGACGGTGACATAGCAGAGGGTGGCGTTGTAATGCTTGGCAATATCGATGGAGGTATTGAGCGCCTTCACCATTTTATCGGTATGTGACAGGTCGACCGGAACGAGGATCTTGCTATACATGGGAGTTCTCCTTTTCCGCGTAAGCTGCAGAACATTTGTTCGCTGTCCTGTTTTCAGATTGGTAGTGCCTGTTTGTATATGTCAAAAAAAGCCCGGTGAAGTTCACCGGGCTTTTTCGGTCAAGGGCGTCCGCTTATCTTCAGACCAGGTTGTAAAGGAACACCACGGCGATACCGGCAGGGGTTAAGTACCGGAGCACGAACATGAACGCCTTGTAGCTGCCTCCCTGCAGACCGATATCGGCAGCCAGGCCCTCACGTTTCATCGCCCACCCGGCAAACAGCGCAATGGCCAGTCCGCCCAGGGGCATCATCAGGTTGGAGACCAGGAAATCGAGCAGGTCAAACACCGTCTTGCCTTCGAAGAACGGGATAAAGCCGAGCGGGTGCACGCTGTCCCAGACGTTGAACGACAAGACGGTGCCGATACCGATGAACCAGATCGCCAGGCCACCACCAAGCGCGCTTTTGGCCCGGCTGACGCCTTTGTGCTCCTCCAGCCATTCCACCACCGGTTCCAGCATGGAAATGGCTGAGGTGATGGCCGCAACCAGCAGCAAGGCAAAGAAAATCGTGCCGAACAGAGCACCACCGCTCATCTGACCAAATGCCAGTGGCAGGGTTACGAAGATCAGGCCAGGGCCCGCGCCGGGCTCCAGGCCGTTGGCAAACACCAGCGGAAAGATGGCGAGGCCCGCCAAAAGTGCAACGCTAGTGTCCAGAATCCCGATGGTCATGGCGGTTCTGGCAATGTTGACGTTCTTGGGCAGATAGGAGCCGTACGCCATGAGTACGCCAATGCCGATACTCAGGGTAAAGGCGGCGTGCCCAAGGGCAGTCAGAACGCCGGCCGTTGTCAGCTTGCTGAAGTCCGGAGAGAACATGAAGCTCACTGCCTGGCCAAAGCTGCCGCTGTTCATGGCATAGATAACCATAGCAATCAGCAGCACAAACAGCAGTGGCATCAGCATGTTCACGGCTTTCTCAAGCCCGGAACGAATGCCCCGGCCAACGATGAACACGACAATGGCCATGAAGACGGAGTGCCACATCAGCAGTTCCCAGGGATTGGCCAGCAGCCCGCCGAACTGTCCGCCAATGGCTTCGGCATCTGCACCGGTAAACAGGCCGGTTGCCGCCTTGCCGATATAGACGAGAGCCCAGCCGCCAATCACGGCATAGAAAGACAGTACCAGGAACGAGGCAATAACGCCGTCCCAACCCATGGCCCTCCAGCCCCTGGCGGTGCCCTCGGTTTTGGTCAGGGTGCGCATGGTAGCCACAGGGCTCTGACCGCCGCGGCGGCCAATCATGGTCTCGGCGATCAGTACGGGTACGCCAATCAGGAAGATACAGGCGAGGTAGATCAGAACGAAGGCGCCGCCGCCGTTCTCTCCGGTAATGTAGGGAAACTTCCAGATGTTCCCGAGGCCAACTGCCGAACCGGCAGCGGCCAGGATGAAGGCCATCCGTGAAGACCAGAGGTTGTTGGCCTGCTGGTGTGGTTGGGTACTCTCACTCATTTTTCTCTCCGGCTAGTTGTTTTTGTCGGATTGATGTTGGTTGTCTCGAAAATGGTTACTTGCCGAGAATTTCGCGCAGGGCTGACGCCACTTGCGGTAAAACGCGGTCGTTCAACCCGGCCACATTTACGCGGCTACTCTCCAGCATGTAGATCCCATGCTCCTTCCTTAATTGGCCAACCTGTTCAGGGCTGATACCCAGGAACGAGAACATGCCCCGCTGGCGGGCAATGAAGCTGAAATCGCCCACCGGCGCCAATGCATCAGCAAAGGCGTGTCGGAGATGCAGGATGCGCTCGCACATTCCGTTCAGCTCCCTCTGCCACTCGGATCGCAACCCGTCATCGCCCAGAATGGTCTCAACGACCGCTGCGCCGTGGGCTGGTGGCATGGAGTAATGGGACCGGATAACGCTCAGCAGCTGGCTGGTTGCGGCTGCGTTCACGGTTGCCGTGCCTGAAATCAGGGCCAGGGCGCCTGTGCGCTCCCGGTAGAGACCGAAGTTCTTGGAGCACGAGGCTGCAATCAGCATTTCCGGTACCGTACCGGCCAGATGTCTCAGGCCGGCTGCATCAGCATCCAGACCCTCGCCAAGGCCCTGATAGGCCATGTCCACAAAGGGCAGCAGGCCCTTGCGCTGGATAAGGCTGGTCACTTCCTGCCACTGGCCCAGGCTCAGGTCTGCACCGGAGGGGTTGTGGCAGCAACCGTGAAGTAACACAACATCGCCCGGGTCTGCCTTCTCGAGGCTTTCCAGCATGGCGCCGAAGTCTACCTGCAGCGTCTGTGGATTGAGGTACGGATATTCGCGAATGGTCAGACCGGCACCACCAAGAAGCGGCAAGTGGTTGGCCCAGGTGGGCGTGCTGACCCAGACTTTCGTATCTGGCTTGCACAGACGCAGGAATTCGGCCGCCATACGCAGTGCGCCACAGCCGCCCGGAGTCTGGATGACCGATACACGGCCGTCGCGGATCAGTGGGCTACTGCCTCCCAGGATCAGCTCCGCCATGGCGCTGTTGAACCCGGCGGAACCGGCGGGCCCCACATAGCTTTTGGTGGTTTCACCCTCGAGCAGTCGACGCTCAGCCTCGTGGACGGCGGTCATGATGGGCGTATTGCCTGCATCGTCCTTATAGACGCCGATGCCCAGATCCACCTTGTCAGGACGGGTGTCCTCACGGAAGGTCTGCATGAGCTGCAGGATCGGATCCTGGGGCAGGGGCTGGAGTGTTTCAAACATGGCTTGCCTCCTCATCGGCCTGTTGGGTGCGGATCAGGGTCGGGCGACCGGTGTCCAGCGCCTTGATCAACTGGGTCTGCTTTTCCCGGATACCTTCTGCTGCCTGTTCGCGAACCGGCCCATAGCCACGGACGTCTGCGGGCAGTTCTGCCAGTTGCAGGAAGGTTTCGTAATTGCTGGCGTCGAGCTCACGACCGATTCGCGCAACCAGATTCTGGTAGTCCTTCAGCATGGCGCGATCGAGCTTGCGGTCTGCGGAGTAGCTGAACGGGTCCACCGCGGTTCCACGCAGGCCGCGAAGTTTCGCCAGCAGACGGAAGGCCCGGAACATCCAGGGGCCGAACCGGCGTTTCTTCGGGCGACCCTGGGCGTCAGTCTCGCCGCTCAGCAGGGGCGGGGCCAGGTGGAAATGAACCTTGTAATCTCCCTCGAAGGTTTCCTTGACCTCTTTCATGAAGTCGGTCTCGGCAAACAGCCGCGCTACTTCGTATTCATCCTTGTAGGCCATGAAACGATATAGCTGCAGGGCCACGGCCCGGGTCAGCAGAAGGTTGGTTTCGCCAAGGGCTTCCTCGGCCTTGCGGACTCCGGCAACATTGTTGCGGTACTGATCCGCCCAACGTTTGTTCTGGTAATTGATCAGGTGCTTGTGACGGGTCTCAATCAGCTCATCCAGGGTTGGTTCGGGTTTAACCTCAACAACCTGGGCCTTGTTGTCGTCCAGCAGGTCCGTAACCGCCTTCGGATCAACTGCTGACAGACGGCCCCAGCCGAAGGCTTCCTTGTTCCGCTCGATCGCCACGCCATTGAGTTCGATGGCCTTCATCAGGGCCGCTTCGGACAGTGGCAGCAGGCCTTTCTGCCAGGCAAAACCGAGCATCATTACGTTTGAGAAGACGGTGTCGCCCATCAGCTTTTCAGCGATGCCATTGGCGTCCAGCTGGTCGAAGTGATCCTCGCCGACCGCATTCTGAAGGAGTCCAAGGCGCTTGTCGGCCTTCATGTCGGCGTCGCGGTAGAGTACGTAGTCTGCGGTAGGCAGTTCCGCTTCGTTGGCAACAATCCGGGTATGGTTGGGCCTCAGAACGTTCAGGGCCTTTTGGGAAGACGCCACTACCAGATCACAGGCGATGACCGCGTCGGCCTGACCATTACTGATTCGCACCTGATGGAGTTTGTCCGGAGACGGCGCCATGCGAACGTAGCTCAGCACTGTGCCGCCCTTCTGGGCAAAGCCCATGAAATCCAGTACCGAGGCACCGCGTGATTCCAGGTGCGCCGCCATAGTGATCAGCGCACCGACAGTAACAACGCCCGTGCCGCCAACACCGCCCACGAGCAGGTCGTAGGAGCCGGTCATTTCAGGCAACCTGGGGGCTGGAATGTCAGCCAGCTTGCGGGTGAGCACGGAGCCGGTGTCAACGCCCCGGGATTTACGCAACTGACCGCCTTCAATGGTCACGAAGCTGGGGCAGAATCCGTTAACACAGGAGAAGTCCTTGTTGCAGGAGGACTGGTCGATCTTCCGCTTGCGTCCCAGGTCGGTCTTGCGGGGAACAACCGAAAGACAGTTGGACTGTACCGAACAGTCGCCACAGCCTTCACACACGTGGTGGTTGATAAAGGCCCGCTTTGCCGGATCCGGGAACTGCTTGCGCTTGCGGCGGCGGCGCTTCTCGGCGGCACAGGTCTGATCGTAGATCAGCACGGTACAGCCGGGGATGTCACGCAATTCGCGCTGCACCTGGTCGAGCTCGGACCGATCGTGGAAGGTGACATCCTTGGGAAACAGGTCGTGATGGCCATCGTATTTCTCGGGCTCATCGCTGAGCACAACAACCCGATTCACACCTTCTGCGGCCATTTGCTGGGCAATACGATCGACCGTAATCTGCCCGTCCACAGGCTGACCGCCGGTCATGGCGACTGCGTCGTTGAACAGGATCTTGTAGGTAATGTTGATGCCCGCGGCAACTGCCTGGCGGATCGCCATGGAGCCGGAGTGGAAGTAGGTGCCTTCGCCCAGGTTCTGGAACACGTGGGGATTGCCGGTATAGCGGCTCTTGCCAATCCAGTTGACGCCTTCACCACCCATCTGGATAAGGGATTCGGTATTCCGGCCCATCCAGGAGGCCATGAAATGGCAGCCGATGCCCGCCAGGGCCTTGCTGCCTTCAGGGACTTTGGTGGAGGTGTTGTGGGGGCAGCCGGAGCAGAAATAGGGCATGCGCTTGACGCCGCCCGGATCCTGGGCGGTGCTCATGCCACTGATTTCCGCCATGCGCTCGCTGAAGTCCACCGAGAAGAAGCGACCAAGGCGGGCAGACAGGAAGCCGGCAACCAGCTTCGGGCTCAGCTCGCCAACATAGGGAATCAACGGGCGCCCCAGCTCATCCTGTTTGCCGGTAATCAGCACTTCACCGGGACGGTCCGGCTCAGACATGTACTCCTTGATCTGGCTCTCGATGATGCCGCGCTTTTCCTCGATCACCAGCACCTCTTCCTTGCCATGAACGAAGTCCAGGATGCCGCGACGCTCCAGCGGCCAGACCATGCCGACCTTGTAGATATCCAGCCCCATATCCCGGGCCTTGTCTTCATCAATGCCCAGGAGATCCAGGGCTTCCAGAAGGTCCAGATGGCCCTTTCCGGTGGTGACAATGCCGAAGCGGGCTTCCGGATTTTCGAACAGGCACCGGTCAATGCGGTTGGCACGGGCGAAGGCCTGGACGGCGGCGAGCTTGTGCTCGATCCGGGTTTCCAGTTGAGGCCCCGGCAGGTCCGGCCAGCGGTAATGCAGACCGCCTTCAGGGGCGGTGAAATCATCCGGGGTGACAAAATCCGGCGCCGGCGGGATTTCGACGGAAGCCGCGCTTTCCACGGTTTCCGAGATTGCCTTGAAGCCGACCCAGCAGCCGCTGTAGCGGGACAGGGCATAGCCCCAGAGACCGAATTCCAGGAACTCGGCGATGTTGGCCGGGTTGATGGTGGGCATGAAGAAACTCATGAACGCCACGTCCGACTGATGGGGCATGGACGAGGATACGCAGCCGTGGTCATCACCGGCGACCACCAGTACGCCACCATGGGGAGAAGAACCATAGGTGGTGCCGTGTTTCAGAGCATCACCGGCACGGTCCACGCCCGGCCCCTTGCCGTACCAGAGCCCGAAAACCCCATCCACCTGCCGGTCGTCGTCGGTTTCCACCTGCTGGGTACCGAGCATGATGGTGGCAGCGAGGTCTTCGTTAATGGCGGGCACGAAATCGATGCGATTCTCGTCCAGCAGACCCTTGGTCTGCCAGAGTGCCTGGTCGACAGCGCCCAGAGGGGAACCCCGGTAGCCACTGACCAGGCCGGCCGTGTTCAGTCCCTGTTTGCGATCCAGGGCAGCTTGCATCAGGGGGATTCGGACCAGCGCCTGTGTGCCGGTGAGGAAAACCCGGCCGGATTCCCGCAGGTAACGGTCTTCGAGTTTGTAATTGTCGAGTTGTGGGGTATCGGCGGACATGGCGCCCTCCTTTTGTCGATTTTATGACCAAAATTCTAGAGGTAAGTCCGCAAAAGGTGCTTGCTTATTGGAAGCCCGATTCAGGGGTTTGCGAAAGAATGTTTGATAAATGACAATGAAAAGAAAGAACCTTTGATAAAAATCAGGTGTTACCAAATGAAACAGGTAGAGCTGGACAAGCTGGATCGGAAAATCCTATCGGCACTGCAGCAGGATGGGCGCATCAGTAACCAGTTACTGGCCGAGCAGGTGGGGTTGTCACCGGCCGCTTGCTGGCGCCGGGTGCGGACACTTGAGGAAAGTGGTGTGATTCAGGGATACAGCGCAAGAGTGGATCCGGAACGCATTGGGCAGGGCCTGTGCGTGCTGGTCAATCTGTCACTGCAGCGGCACAACATTGATAGCACGGCGGAGATTGAGCAGCAGGTGAGTAGTTATCCAGAGGTGCTTCAGTGCTTTGCGGTGACCGGTAATGCTGATTTCGTGCTCAGGGTGATCGTCCCGGACATGGCCAGTTACGACAGGTTCCTGAACGAAAAAATCTTCACCCTGCAGGGCATTGCCCAGGTGAATTCAAACTTTGCGTTGCGGGAGATAAAGAATACCGAGACGATCCCGGTGGAAGGCATTCAGTAGGTTCGGGAAGTGGTACCTAAACGAAAAAAGGCAGCCGAAGCTGCCTTTTTCTAAACGTGTCGTCTGCTATTCGCAGAGCATCTCTTTATAGATTAAAGAGCGACAACGTTTTCCGCCTGAGGACCTTTCTGGCCCTGGGTAACGGTGAACTCGACCTGCTGGCCTTCAGCCAGAGTCTTGAAACCGCCGCCCTGAATGGCGCTGTAGTGAACGAAAACGTCCGGGCCGCTTTCGCGAGTGATAAAGCCAAAACCTTTTGCTTCGTTGAAAAACTTAACGTTGCCGGTAACTGTAGACATAATATTCTTTCCTGATTTCAATCATTTAATGTGCCGTCAGACCATCTTTTGATGCCTGTTCAGCGGTATGCGGAAACAAAAAACTGGCGTGATCAAAAACAGGACGTGCTACTTGTTACAACTGAGCGGTCTTATTGATGAAATGCTTTGCTAAATCTTTCCAACGAGGCCCACTGTACTCTCACTGCCTGAGAATGCAAAGCTATTTCTTGTAGGCATAAACCGGGGTGTCGGTTTTTCTGTTACCCAGGGTGTCCAGCCTGCGAGGTTTGGCGATGGCAAAGCCCTGTGCATAGTCCACCTGAATCTCCTTCAGGGTGTCCATGATTTCCATATCCTCGACGTATTCGGCAATGGTCTGCAGGTCGAGAAAATGGCAAAGCTCGTTGATTGAGCGAACCATGGCGTAGTTAGTCAGGTTGGTGGCCATGTCCCTGACGAAAATGCCGTCGATTTTCACGAAGTCCACTGGCAGCTTCTGCAGGTAGGCATAGGAGGACAGGCCGGTGCCAAAGTCATCCAGGGCGAACCGGCAATTCAGCCGTTTCATCTCGCGCATGAAATCGGAGGCAAAGTGAAGATTGGCAACGGCGGAGGTCTCGGTCACTTCGAAACAGAGCTTGTGGGCCAGTTCCGGATTTGATCGGAGGTTTGACTCCAGACCAAGCATGAAACTGTCATCACTCAAGGAAGAACCTGACAGGTTGACGTTCAGGGTGGCGATCTTGTCCAGGGCCTCCGGGTTGTTGCGCATCCAGGCCATGACTTCGGAAATGACCCACAAATCGACCTGCGTGCTGCGGTGAAACTGCTCCGCGGCCTCGATGTAGCCCTGGGGCGAAATTTCCTTGCCGTCGCTATCCTTGAGGCCAAGCAGGAGCTCATACATCGTGCCTTCGCCGCTATCAGAGGCAATAGAAACAATGGGCTGTGCCCGAAGGTAAAGGCTGCCGTCGCGGATGGTCCGGTCAATCTCTGTTACCCACTGGGGCGTGCCGATCTGTGACTGATCACGGCTTTCCCTGGCCAGCTCGATCCGGTTTCCGCCCAGCTTCTTGGCCGCTTTCAGAGAGAGGCTTGCTTTGCTGAGTAGGTCGCCAGGGGAGCTCGCAGCGCCTGTTACCGGCCGGATACTGATGCTGACCGTCGCCTTGTACTCCGCCGGACCATGCCGGAACACCTCCTGCTCGAAGTTTCGCCGCAGGGATTCGGCGAAATCCAGGCAGTCCTCGGTGCTGATATCATTGATCAGCACGGCGAATTCGTTTCCACTGATCCGCCCGATGTGTGACTCGGAAAATCTGGACTGGCACTTGTCCCGAAGTGTGTCAGCCACATGCTTTAGCAGGGCATCGCCGGCTTCCGCCCCGTAGGAGGCATTGATGACACTGAACTCGTCTATATCCACAACCATCAGGGCAGAGACACCGTCTTCAGAAGATGAGGGTGCGGCGTCGATCAGCCGTGATACCTGTTTCTCGAAGTCATGACGATGCATGGCGCCGGTCAGTGCGTCGTGGGTGGCCTGGAAGTTCAGCTTCCGGTAGACGTCCTCAACAATGCTGAACAGGCCTTGGTCAAGGAACGGGATGTCGCCGTCCTCAACCAGCCAGGCTTCCCCGTCTGCGAGCTTCTGGACGAACTCCGGGAATCCGTAACTTATTTCACTCATGCCTTTTGGCGAGAGGAAGACAAACCGAAGTGAGTCCTCTCCGCCCCACACCAGGCGCATTCGCCGCGTCTCGTCGTTATCGAGCCAGACTTCAACCCAGTCGCCGACGGCAATGTTCTGCGCTCTCGACACCCAGCGACTGTCTTCGAGCTCCGGGGGTAGTGTCACTTGAGACTCATCGACGTCGCAGTACTTCTCCACCCAGAGGGTATCGGCCTCAACCTGGCCACCAAGAATTCCGGATAGTTCGTCTACAACCGGGCGGATCCGGGAGACATCTCCGGCTGTCTTGAGCTCTCGTTTGATGAACTGCAGCATGACGCTGCTCTCCAGCTCTCTTTCAAACGCCAGCTCCTCCGAGGTGCCAGCCGGGGACAGCCAAGCCTGAAGCTGCGCCACCACATCAAGCAGTTCTTCACAATGCCGGCTTTCCGGACCTTCCCGAAGCATTGTCAGAACAATCAGCTGTTCCCACCCGGCCTTGAGCAGACTGATCAGAATCTTGGGCACCTGTCTCTGGCACAGGAGTGCGTTCAGTCGTTGTCGGGCTTCCGTGCGAGTCCTGCGCAGGCGCTCTTTGCCTTCCAGGGTTTTCGCCAGGCGTTCCGAGTTCCGGATAAAAGACTGGTCCTGTCGCTCCACAAGTTGCCTCAGTCGCTGGCCCAGACTTTCCAGCAGGTCCGGATCCGAGGATTCGATCTCTGTCAGTTCTTCGACGATGTCAGAAACCGTCGCTTCCAGTTTCTTGCTCGACGCCCTTTCGGCAAGACAGATGTGCATCAGGTTGTTAATGATGTCCCGGGCCGGATGGTCGTCCGCGTTCAGGAAGTCCGGCGTTTGAATAAGTGTTTCGAACACCGGTAGCCGCAGTTGTTGCAATTGATGGCGAAGCGAACCTGAAAGCTCCTCGTGGGTTTTCAAAGGCGCAAATAGCCGGTCCACCAGGTTGGCCTTTTCCACAGCTGTGCGGTCGAGCGAAGTGGCCAGGTCGGAGTCTGAGTTCGCCAGCTCCCGGAGCAGTCCTGCCATGTCAGGTTCGTCGTCACGTAACCGGTCCAAAAGTTCGCGGCGCCGGGACCGAAGGCTCTCGGAGAGTTGGGGATTGGGTTCCTCCCAGTTACCCAGATCGGAGGTTGGATTGTCCTCCAGCGCCATCAGTTGGAACAGGGAGCGCCCGGCGGATGGCATTTCCGTTGCTTTTCGCTCGGGTTCGTGGTTTGCCGAAGGATCGTCAGGTGGGTCCTCGCTGGCTTCCGTCGTCAAATCCGTATTTTCTGAAGCATGCGCCTTCAGCGACCAGTTTGCCGGCAGTTCGGTGAGATCAAGGGCTTCGAGTCCGGCCCGCCGGCAGTCATTGATCATGGACCGGATTGCGGCGGGCCATACCCTGAAGAGTGCCTTCTCCCAGGCTCGATAAATGGTGAGACGGTGTTCCCGCGCGATGCCCAGATGATCGACCATATACTGCAGACAGACACACAGCGCCCGGGGGGTCAGAGGGTTGTTGTCATCGTTCACATCCTGGCGAAAAATCTGGTTCAGAAACTGGCTGAGCAGGAAGGTTGCCCCGGAGTTCGCCTTGTTGATGCCTGTGGCAATAGCCTGCAGGTCGAGCCAGTCTTCGAATTCATGTTGTTGCAGCAGATGAAGTTCTTTCGCGTTGGCTCTGGATTCAGGGGC